>Ga0098052_1000454_pt1 | contig 25973 bp, 22 predicted proteins | sample 15_taG_FD_81591 | JGI IMG/M metagenome (GOLD analysis project Ga0098052, IMG submission 81591) | Marine viral communities from the Subarctic Pacific Ocean - 15_ETSP_OMZ_AT15312 metaG | ecosystem: Environmental > Aquatic > Marine > Oceanic | place: Pacific Ocean | collected 2015-01-18
AAAGTAATATGAAAATAAAATCTGTAGAATTTAAAAACTTTGCAAGTTACGGAAATCGTACACAAGTAATCGAGTTTGATAAAGATAAAAGTGATCTTTATTTAGTTCTTGGTGGAAACGGTGCAGGTAAGAGTACACTAGCAAAAGTAATTACATACTTATGTTACGGTAAAGTAGAAGGTTCAACACTAAAGGATTTACCTAATAGAGTCAATAGCGCTCTTTGGGGTAAGATACATTTAGAATCTAAAAACAATACAGTTGAAATAGAAAGAGGAATTAATCCTGGTATTTTTAATGTAAAAATAAATGGATCCGAATATGATGTTGCAGGTAAAGTAAATTTACAAGATTTTTTAGAAACGGAAATTTATGAAATACCTTACCATGTATTTAAGAATGTAATTATTTTATCTGTAAATGATTTTAAGTCTTTTATTACAATGTCACCTTATGATAAGAAAAGAATTATAGATAAGATATTTGGATTTTCTATCATTAATGAAATGGCTGAAGCTGTTAAAGAAAAGAGAAGATCTATTATCGAGGAGATCCGAACTTATGATGATGAAATAAGAACTCTTAATGAATCAATAGAATCTGTAATTGATAAGATAAAACATTTTGAGAAGGTTAGTAAAAACAAAGATGCTGAAAGAATTAAAGTTCTTAAGGAAAAGTTATTGCAACTAAATGAAAATAGAAAAAAGTTAAAAGATCTCACGTCTGCAACAAAGGTTAACTTAGAAAAATTAGATGAAAATTCAAGAAAGCAAAACAATAAAAAATCAACATTAAATTCCAAAATTAATACTGTTAAGAAAGAACTTAAGCTGTATGAAAACAATGAATGCCCTACCTGTACAGCTCCTCTTAATTCTGATTTTCATTTAGATATTAAAAAAGAAAAACAAGATTCATTAGATTCTTTGTTTATTAAATGGAATCAAATAAAGGAAGATGCAGAAAAAGCCGAGGGTGAACTAGTAGATCTTAGACAAAAAGGTAGAAAGATACATGTTAAGGTTGGTCAATTAGAAACTCAGATGGAAGCCATTAAAGATAAACTAATTGAAATGGCTGATAAAGATGAATCTGAATCTGGGTCTCATCTTAAACAATTAGTAAAAGATTTTAAAAATAGGAAGGATGATAAATCAACAGGTAAGTTAAAAAGTGAAGGCCAAGATTATTATCTAACTATCCTAGAAAACATTATGGGTGAAAATGGAATTAAGAACTTAGCAGTAAGATCTATACTCCCCTCCTTTAATAGCCACATTCAATTAATGGGAAGAGAAATGGGAATACCGTTTGGGATTAGATTTAATGAAAAGTTTTATTGTTCTCTCCATCATTTAGGAACGGAGATTAGCCCCAAGACTCTAAGTACAGGTGAAAAGAAAAAAGTTGATTTTGTAATTATCATGGCTTTAATGAAAATGATTAAGGTTAGGTTTCCATCATTAAATATTTTATTCTTGGATGAAATCTTCTCATCTATTGACTCCGACGGTGTCTACCATATAATTAACATACTTCATAATACAATTCAAGATATAGGCCTTAATACATTTGTTATCAACCATACAGTTTTACCGAGTGAATATTTTGATAAAAAGATAGAAATTACTAAAGATGGTGGCTTTAGTGAATTTAACATTGAATCTATTGGATAAATAGTATATAAACAAAGTGTAATGCATGTCATCTTATAACCAAGAATTTAACAAGGATAATACTATACTTAGGTACTTAGTGGTAGGTATGCTAGCTGAGCTTAGTAAAAAGGTTTACTATTATAATCAAATAGATGAGGATACTCTGAAAAAAATAGAAGTCCCTTTCTTCTATTCAATATCTGGAAATGAAAGGTTTCTTTTAGATAATTTTATGTTTGATGCCGAAAAGGCAGGCAAAGCAATTGGAGACTATGAAGTAGTACCAAGAGGTATAGTACAGATGAATTCATTAGCTATTGACTCAAGTGCACAAACTAATAAATTTACAAGAGCAGAGTTTGTTAGAGAGTGGGAAGGTGTTTTAAAAACCTTTTCTTTAATGACCAACTTTTTACCGGTTACATTAGGATTCAGTGTAACATTAATATGTTCTAATAATTTAGAAATGTTAAAGGTTAGTGAATCTATAATGAGTAAACTGTATAAAGGTACTTTATTTAATTGTGACCTAGGTATGTTTAGGGTAAATGCAGCAATGATAGTACCAGAAGATTATTCACAAGATAGATTATTCGAATGGGGATTAAATGACAAAAAAGAATTTCAAGTTACTTTTGATATGGAATTACAATCATTTATGCCAGTGTTTGAAAGCGGTATTTTACTATCTGAAATTGATTTTATTACCAAGGAGGCTATTAAATCTAATCCAAATTCTGCAGGTGTAGGGCAATTAAGATGTGACAGTAATGGTAATATGGGTATCTATTTTGGTGGTGTATTTCAGAAGTTTAACTTTACTGATGATAACATACAGGTAGCACCAAATACCAACATGTTAAGTAATCAATCATATAACACAACCACAAGTAAGGAAGTTGGTGGTCCTTATGATGAAAGGGAGATAGATTCATCTCCTCCCCCAGTAGAACCGAGTGATAGCAAGATTTATAGAAATGCTGGCAACGATGAAGGATAATTAACTCTAAGTTCTTAGAATATATAAAACAAATCAAATTCTATAATATGGAAAAAGTTATTAAAGAAGGACAAACTCAAGTTTACGCAGGCGGTGCAATTGACCGTCAATATGGTGTTAACACTGATGCTCCTTACCTTAATTCACCACCACAACAATTAATTGACATTGTTGGAGTTTTATTTACACAAAGCGGTAAAACAAAACTAGATGGTAAAAATGGTAAAATAGTTGAAGGTGGACCAATGACGGATGCACAAGTACTTGCAACTCTTGTAGGTATGGGAACTCCGCAACAATTAGCAATGAGTGCTATTAATGCCTTCAAAGGAAATCAAACAGAAATTACAGAACATAATAATAAACAAAAAAATCATAACGAAATGAAATTTACAATCGCTGAACTGCACGAAAATGTTATGAAGAGCATGGAGGCTTTAAAGGTAATGAATTCGGATAATTCCAGAGTTTCTTATACTGCTAAGAATGCCCTTAACATTTTACAAGAATCTCTAAAGGCATTCCCTATGAGGTTTAAAAACGAAGAAACTGAAGTAATCAGTGAAGAAATAGAAAATAGTGTTAATCCTATGCTTAAGTTTAGTATTGCTAAACAACTTCACAGAGACTTAGCTGCTTCAGATTGGATTAATCCAATCAAGGAATTAAGATCATATATATCTGATGTCTATTCTGATGCCAAATGGTCTTTCAGAATATCTGAGGCTATTGAAAGAACAAGAACACAAAGAGGTAAAATGTATGAAGGTCTTGGAAATGATTTAGAAGGCTTATTAACAGAATCTTCTGATACTATTAAATCTAAGTTTTCTGCTATTGCTGCAAAGAACCCATGGTCAATGGATTGTAAAGCAATTATTAATGAAATGAAAGCTGAAGATAATAAAGCTGCTTCAAATGGTGGTGGAGTTATTTCTACTATTCTTTCACCAGTTTTAGAATCAGAAAACGGTTTAACATTCCACTTACATGGAAAGAATTATAATTTTGATGGAAAAACAATTTCAGAAACAGAAGTTAAAGACCCAAGATTCTTTGATGTATTAGAAGGTCTAGGCATGTTTAAAAATACTAACGGTACTTTAGTTACTTTTGGTGAAGGAAATAATAAAACTTTAGAATACAATTTAACTGAAGGTACTATTAAATTAGGAAAGACTGATTTATCAAATGCTAGTATAATTGAATTAAAGGAAGCATTGCTTGCAACTAATTTCTTTGGTTATAGAAACCAATGGAAAATTGATAAGGCATGTAAATTCTTTGAATCTGCTGAACTACTTGCTGAAATGGATAACTTTACAAATATTACTTCATCTGAATTTAAAGACTTATTTTTAACTATGATTGCTGTTGGTGCTGGTAATGCTCACATAGGTGAAGGAATCTACATTAATAAAGTTAATCTTGGAATGCAAATGAATGAAATGATATTAGTTTCTACGGCAACTGAAGCTGTTGAATTAGTAAAAGAATTTATTAATTATGATGCTTCCCAAATTCTTTCAGAAAGATTAATCGCTGAAAATGATGAAACTGCAAAACTTAATAAATCAAGAGCTGATATTTCAGATAAGATATCTTTCTTAGAAGAAAAGAAGGCAAAGGTAAAAGAAGCTATTAATAAACTCGGTGAAACTGAGGAACTTACTGAAGCTATGAATCTTTTACAAGAAGAGATTGCTAAGTTTGAAAAATCTTTACAAGAAACTTATGATGTAGTAACTCTAGGTGGAAATAAAGGTGATAAATCAAAAACTCATGATGGTGAAGATTACGAAGAAGAAGATGAAAAGGATGAATCAGCTAATGAAAAATATGATGATGTTGTATTAGGCGGAAACAAAGGTGATAAATCTAAAACTCATGATGGAGAAGATTACGAAGATGAAGATGAAAAGAAAGACGAAGCAGTAACAGAAAAAAAAAGTCGTAACGATTATTTAAACGACGGATATGTTGAAGCTGAAGTTAATAAGAATGCCAATGGTCTTAGAAAAGGTACTGAAGTTTTTGTAAGTGCTGAAGACTATACTTCTTTAGGTGATGATGATCAATTAGAATGTATTGACCCTAAAACTGGGAAAACTACTATTTGTAACAAGAGCCAATTAAACGTTAAAATTTAAAACTCATAACTATGAGTATCTATTATAGAAAAGCCGATAGGAATAATAAACTATCGGCTTTTTTTGTATATAATAATAAACAAACAGTTATGATATGGCAAGAAAAAGAAACTACCTAAATAATAGAGATCTTTTAGAAGAAATAATTAAATCTAAAGAGTTGGATGAGCTTACCCCAAAGGCATTAGAGTTTCTAATGTTATTAGCTGATAAGTGTTCCAGAAAATTATCCTATGCAAACCCTGATGATAGACAAGACTGTATAGCATCGGCTTATATGGATTTATTTAAATATTGGAGAAATTTTAATCCTGAAAAATCTACTAATGCATTTGCTTATTTCACAGAGATATGTAAAAGAGGATTTGCTAAAGGTTGGAATAAACTCCATCCTAGAAAATATGCAGGAACAGTTTCTATTAATGGTAGTGCTGATAGTGATGGTATTTATACAATATAATAATGAGTATCAAGAAGGTAAAACCAACCCCTCGTTCAGGATATAAGCAAGGTTATTATAAACCTATTAATCCACAAAAGTATATAGGGGAACATCCGATTATATACAGAAGTAGTTGGGAGAGGAAATTTTGTCATTGGTGCGATCATAATGAAGAAGTAATCAAATGGGCATCTGAACCATTCTCAGTGAAATACTTTAATATGCTAGATAAAAAGTTTCATAATTATTATCCTGATTTTTATATGAAAATGGATAAAGGTGAAGGTATAATTGAAGAATTTGTTGTTGAAATAAAACCTAAGGCTCAATTACAAAAACCAAAAGCACCAAAAAGAAAAACTGCAAAGGCATTAAAAAACTTCCAACATGGATATGAAACTTATGTTAGAAACCTTTGTAAAACTGAAGCATTAAACAAAATGGCAAAACAGAGAAATCTTAAAGTTATGCTTTTAACTGAAGACTCAAAATTATTCTAATGGCAATAGTAGGATCCTTTCAAGAAGATTTAGATATTTACCTTGCAGATTATAAAGGTAGAACTGGTGCGTCTAAACAATCAGATAAAGAATTAAAGAGTATAGGTAGTATCGCTAAAGGTACATTAGAAAATGGAAAAATGTATTCTTTTGAATATTTTACACCTGATGAAACTTTTTATGATACATACCCAATAGTATTAGGTCTAGGTAAAAGTATTGATAATCACCAATTGGCTGTAAATCTACATTACATTCCTTATGATGCTAGAATACCTTTCATCTCGGATGTAGTAAGATCTTTTAATAATGTTATCAGTTCATCAGTAAATAAATCACCAGGTAATCCTAGTGCTCAACAGAGATTAAGTGAATTTACTTATGATAATTTAAAGAAATCATTAGGTAGAAAATATAATCTTACTTATGCGGTAAGACAATATAGAATGGATAGAATAAGAAAACCAAGGATGTTAGGTTATGAAGATTGGTATATAGGTGCCGTTAATAATCAAAACCATTTCTTTGGAGGAAATATAAATGAGGCACAAGCATTATATTACAAGAATATATAAACAATAAAAGATAGAACAATATGGCAGGTTTTACTGACAGAAGAGGACCCTTAAGTACCGGGAATCCTGTAAGGAAGATTTTAAAGGATCTTTCTAATTTAGGCATGGCTTACGATGATATGATTATCCGTAATTCTCGTGCAGTAGGTTTCACTGAAAATCAAATGGGTTATACCTTTAATCCAATGGGCTCTGATGCCGATGATATGTATAGCGCATTTGCTGCACTATCATTAACAGATACTACAATGAAAAAGAATATCTCTATTTTTGATAGGGATTATGAAAGAAAGAGAGACCAACTTAGAGAATACGCAGTACAAGATGAAATAGAAGATATCTTAGATGTAATCACAGATGAAGCAATTGTATTTGATGAATCTAACTTTATGGCGTATGGTGATTTTCACGGTCATATTGCAAGTTCTATTGAAGATGAAATTGGAGATGTATATAATAATCTATACAATTACTTTGGTTTTAATGATTCTGTACAACCTTGGAATTATTTTAGAAAATGGTTAGTAGATGGGTTCTTGGCATTTGAGATAGTTTATAATGATAAACAGACAGAGATTATAGGATTTAAAGAATTGGATCCTATTTCCTTAATGCCAGGTATTGATACTGACACTGGAAAGAAGCAATGGGTACAGTACCAAGGGCAGGGTGCTAAAGAAAGAAAGCTATGGGATTCACAAATCATTTATCTTTCTTATTCTTCGATTAACTCACCAATGAGAATATCTTATGTTGAAAGATTAATAAGATCATTTAATCTTTTAAGAATAATGGAAACGACTAGAATTATCTGGGCTGTTTCTAATGCTTCATTTAAAACTCAGTTTATTATACCTGTCGGTGGTAAATCTAAGACTAGGGCAAAGCAATCACTTGCACAGCTAATGAATTCTTACCGAGAGGTAGTTGATTTTAACCAAGAGAGTGGTGAAATCGTAACTAATGGAAAACCAATGATGCCATTTAATAAGGAATATTGGTTACCTTCAAAGGATGGTGAATCTCCAGAAATTAGTACAATCGGTGGTGATGGACCAGATCTTGGTGATACTGAATCTCTTAAGTATTTTGCTGATAGATTAAAAATGGCTTCTAAGATTCCTTTCTCAAGGTTTGATAAGGAAGGTGGAAATACATATGATATGGATGCCAGTGGAATGTTAAGAGACGAGATCAAATTTTCTAAATTCATTGATCGCTTAAGATCCATATTCCAAGAAATACTAGTTAAACCGATGTATCTTCAAATGTGCATCAATCATCCAGAGTTAACAAATGACGTTTCTTTTAAATCAGGCTTAGGGCTTAATTTCGTTAAGGATAATGTGTTTGAGGAAATGAAAGAAATGGAATTACAGACAAAGCGAGTTGATTTTATTGGTAACTTAAAAACTCAATTAAGTACAATGACTGCTGAAATGGAGGAAATTCCATACTTCGATTTAGGATTCTTGGTTAAGAGATACGGTGGATTTACTCGTGAGGATTTAAAGGCTAATGCCAGAGCTAAAGAAAGAGCTGATTTAGAGAAGGAAGGATTTGCTGAAGGTGATATTGAAAAGATCCTTTTAGGTGCTGATAAGGCAGATTTTAAACCAGAAGAAAAAGCAGGAGGGGTTGATGAAGATCCATTAGCAGACCTTGGATAAAAACTCCACAAAGATTGTAATATATAAATCAAATAACTAGTAGAAAATGTCAGGAAAAAAATTATTGATTCTCGAAAGACAGAAATCAAATTTAGATATAACTACCGCAGAGGACGGTTCTGTTGTATTAGAAGGTGTATTTACCGAATTTGATGTTAAGAACAAGAATAACCGAATTTACGAGGAAAAGGAAGTAATGCCTCATATTAACGAATTACAAGAAAAGGTTAAAACTAATAAGCTTTTAGGTGAATTAGATCATCCTAAAGATTTTGATGTTAGTTTAGCTAATGTATCACATGTTGTGGAATCATTAGATTATAACAAAGATAAGAAACAAGTAATCGGTAAAATTAGATTATTAAATACTTCTAAAGGTAAGGAAGCACAAGCACTTATAAAGGATGGTATTCCTTTACACATTTCAAGTAGAGCTGCTGGTACAGTAGATGAAAATGGTAAAGTTAAAATCAAAAAGTTCTTCACATATGACTTAGTAGCAGATCCTGGATTTGAGAATGCTGAGTTATCAAGAGTAAATGAATCATTTGGTTTAAGTAATGATAATGATATATTAATCTACGAAATGAAAGAAACTGAAAATAACACCGATAATAAAAAAGATTTAACAATGGAAAATAATAATTTTGTAACTGTTGAAGATTTTCAAAAGTATACTGAATATGTATCTGGGGTTCTAAGTAATGTTAAAGAGTCTACTAATTCTAATAATGATGAGGTGATGGAAAAACTTATTAAGTACACAGAGCACGTTGCAGAGAAAGTAAATCAGGTTACTGATTATGCTGAATACTTATCCGAAAATCTAGATAAAAATATTTCATACTCTGATTACTTAGCAGAGAATGTAAATTCAATTAAAGACTATGCTGGGTATTTAGCTGAAGAGCTTGATGGAAGTATTCAATATGCTGAGCATGTTGCTGAAATGTCAGATAAGGGAATTCAATTCTCTAACTATGTTGCTGAAAACTTAGAAAAGAGTATTAATTATTCTGAGTATGTAGCTGAAAAGGTTGACCAGAATATTGCTTATTCTGAATATCTTGGTGAAAATGTAGATAAGAGTATTAAATACTCCGAATATATTGCCGAAAACATTAATGCACCTAAAGGTGAATCACTTAATGAGGCTGATGAAGTAGAAACTAAAGAAACTAAAACTGAAGAAGTAATAGTTGAAACTAAAGTTGAAGATATTAAAGACTATAAAGATTCAATCGATGAGAAATTAAATAAACTTATTTCTGCTGCGGAAACTAAAAACGTTTCTGAAATGCACTTTATGAATTTCTTAGGAGAATCTAAAAAGAATCAATTTAATTCTTTATCTGAAGATAAGCAAGCTATGATTGTAGAGTCAATGAATGCTAAACCGATTATGTCTACTATCCAAGCTGAAAATATTTGGGAATCTAATTTTGTTGAAAAGAAAAGAGAATTAGATGTAGTTTCTGATATGCCAGAAAAATTTAAAGAAAAATGGGATAACCTTTCTGAAAATAGAAAAGAACAAATTATTTCTGAATCAAGGTTCCACCCTATAAATAATCAATATGGAATTAATAACTTCTGGTCAACAAGAGATCTTAGGGATACTCAAATTGTAACAGAATCTATTAATGAAAGTAAAACTGCTGCTGAGTCTGCAACCACTAAAGAGCCATTAGTAAATGAATCTTTTAAAAATGACTTAATAGAAAAAATGAAATTCAGATTAGGTAGAATCTAATCTAAAAGATATTAATCGAATGGTTAAGAAGAAAAGAACCGAGGCGATTAAAAACGGAATTTAATAAATTCCACCAAAGCTGACAAATTTAAATCTGTCAGTGATTGCGAAAAATAATTTTTTAAAAATGTACGCAAATCAATTAATCAACGAGGCCGAAGTTCAAAAGACTTGGGGCCCTATCATTGAGGAGGCTACTGGCGTTACTGAAAAGTCTAAGTTATCTTGGATGTCTAAGTATTGTCATTACCATAACCTTAATGAAAGTGTATATAATACTGTACACTTAAATCCTAACATGAATGTTCAAGGTATGAATGCACCAACTTTCCCGGCTGCACCAACTACTATGAATGCATTCCAAGGACAAGACGTAGGATCTGGTGACAGACCGTTTTCTTTGCTTCCACTTGCTATGCAAGTTGCTGCTCAGACTGTAGGTTTAGACTTAGTTCCTGTTGTACCAATGCAAGGCCCTATGGGAGTTCTTACTTACTTAGACTTTGTATATGGTGGAGGTCGTGTAACAGCAGCTGGCGGAATCGCTACTGACAGTGCACCACTATTAATTAAAGCTCCATTAACTCAAGTTACTGGAACAACTTTAGCTGTAGACTCTATCGTTTATGTTGGTACAGGAACAAATGCATCTTACGAATTAACTTACGTAGGCGTTTCTAGAATTGACGGATATCCAATTTTCCGTGTAAGAGGTAATAGCATCGATGAGGTGACTACTAACTTTTCACAAGGTGAAGAAGGATATGAGCCAATCTATACTGCTGTAGAAGGCGTTACTCCTACTAGTTTTTATAGCGATGCCGCTCTAACAACTGACTTAGGTGACTTTGACGGTGCTGCTGAATATGTTAAAGCTTTAGAAGACCACATCTCTGGTTTTTCTGGTAATGCTTTTGAAGCTAACAACCCAACAACAGGTGCTCCTGGTTTTGCAACCGAGAATATCGATGGTTTAGATCCTTACCAAAGAGGTAATGGTGAAGCTACACCTGATAATATCATGGGTCTAAGTTTATTTAACAAATCAGTTGCTGCAAAAACTTTCCAAGTTGCTGCTGCCGTAACTAGAGAACAAGTTCAAGATCTGAAGCAATTCGGAATTGATGCTGTTGCTCAAGTTGAAGCTGTATTGGTAAATGAGTTAACTCAATCTATTAACAAATACATCTTGGATAGAATCTTCAGAAATGGAGCTACTAATGCAAGTAATGTAAATACTGTTGATAGTATATTCTTATCTCAATCGTTTGGTGACGGTACTACTGCAACTAACGTTGCTGGTTTCAACCTAGGCGCTGGTAACAATAGTAACGCTCCTGCTATCACATTAGGTGCTGGTTCTGCCGTAACTAATGTATCAGGTGGTGGAGAAACACAAGGAACAGTACAACGTAGGTTGTTTACTAAAGTACTTGCTGCTTCTAACCTAATCGCAACAAGAGGAAGAAGAGGACCTGCTACTTTCGCTGTATGTTCAGGGCAAATCGCTACTGCACTACAGGATGTTTCAGGATTCGTACCTTACCCTTTATCAAACACAGTTAATCAAGCTGGTGGATCTTTATATCCAATCGGTGCAATTGCTGGTGTAACTGTTTATGTTGATCCAAACATGGCTTGGACTGACTTAAGAGTTGCTGTTGGTAGAAAAGGTGATGGTAATTCTCCTGGTTTAGTATTCATGCCTTACTTAATGGCTGAATCTGTTGAGACAATCGCAGAAGGAACTATGGCTCCTAAGATCGCGGTTAAATCTAGATTCGCTTTAGTAGACGCAGGTTTCCACCCAGAAACTATGTACTATACTGTAGCATTCGCTACTTTTGACGGTGTAAGTTTAATCTAAGCAATTAGGTTATAATATACTTTTTAAAAAGGTTCGCTTCGGCGGACCTTTTTTTGTCTTATATCCAGTGAATATATAAAAAAATTAATATAAAGATATGAAAACATTAAAATCATATAATCAATTTATAGCTGAATCTGATAATGTAGATGAAGGCATTACTGATATTAAAGGTATTATGTCCAATCCTATTAAATATAAGAAGATTAAAAATAATGCTAAAAAGTATCAACAGACTAAAGTTCAGATATCTTTAAATAATTTAGATTACGAAAAGAAGAAGCAAGCATCTAAAGGAGAATTAGATTCAAAAACTAAAGAAGCATTAAAAGTTGCAAATGCTACTAAGAATACTGCATTAAAGGATAAAGCTTCTGCTATAAGCCAAAGAATGAAAGATCTTGCTACAACAGAACCTCTTAAAAAGGTTGTAACTATTGCAACTACAAAGTCAAACCTAGCGGCAGCAGAAACTGCGCTTAAGGCTGCTGATGGTGAAGAATCAAAACAACTTAAGATTAGAATTAAAAAATTAGCAGGTAAAGCTGCTGACGCTCAACAGGCATTAAAGGATTATGAATCTGAAGGTGGGAAGGATTCTAAATCAGCTTCACCGGCAAATGATGCAGGTAACACAACAGATGCTGAAAGGACTAAGTTAGATAAAGAAAAAACTGATAAGGCTAAAGAAGCTCAAAATCAATCAAAAGAAGATATTGATAAACTGGTTAAAGATGCTAAAGCTGCATATGATAAAGTAAAAGATGGTGAAGATGCTAAAGCTAAGTATGATGCTGAAATTAAATTTAAACAAGCACAACAGAAAAAGGCCAAGTTTGATAACAACGATGAATTATACAAAGGTTTAGGTAATGACATTGGAGAGATAATGAAAAAGCAACAAGACTTAGATAAACCTGATACTGCTAAAGATAAGATTGCTCAATTAGAAGGTAAAATAGCAGCCCAAGATAAAATTCAAAAGGAAAGGTCAGAAAAAATTGATAAGTTAAAGAATGACTTGGACAAAGCTAAAATCAATAAAAATACTGGGAGATCATCACAAGGTGAAATAAATAAGATTAAAGATTCAATCCAACAAGCAACTGAAGATTTAAAGCGTTCTAAAGATGAAGAGAAATCACTAAGAAAGAAACTAAAACCATTAGCAGACAAAGAATTTGGAGAATCTTTTGCTCCATTAGAAGAATCGGTTTCTCAAAAGTTTAGAAGGCTAATGAATAATGTATAAGGTAAGACACATTAATTTTGGATGGTATAAAAGGAGGCATGGTATTCTATTGGAGAATCTGCCTCCTTTGAAGCAAAAACTTTTATTGGAGCATAATCATATGAAATGGCTAGATTCTGATGTAGATGTTTTTGAGATTATATTTAAAATTGAGGATATGAACGAACATGAAAAGAATCCTAACCGTATACTCTGGAACCCTTTTAGAGAAACCTTTACAAACATAAAAGAATTAGAAAAAGATTCGGATCTTATAGAATGGAATTGCAGTATTTGTAAAACTGAAATTAAATCAAGGATGGATTCTAAGAAGGTTGAAAACTTTGTCTGTAACAAATGTTCAGAGGCCCATAACTCACGGAACAACAGAGTTGATCAAAGAATAATAGATTCGTCAATCAAATTTAATAAACACTGCAAATCATTACTAAAAGGTGAACAGAGGGAGTTTATGACTTATGCACGAAGATCATCTAAAGGCTAATGCATCTGCTATTGTTATCCTAGGAAATATTTTTAAATTACTGGTAGGGCATGCATTATAAATTTGAATATCCTTTCCTTTTAATGCATCTTTTAAAATATCAAAACCAGGCAAAAACTGTTCCTTATAAATTTTAGCTCCTGTGGCATTAACTGGATAACCATCGTGAAAATGACTACCTTCAGATGTCTGTCCCATATCATAACCTAATAAAACTATTCTTTTAGCACCTAGGTGTATGGCTAAATTTATAGCAGCATATCCACTATTATTACCATGTGCTACAGAGTTAGGTGATGTTTCAATTCCAAACTTCTTTCCTCTCCTTAAAAGATTGACATGCCCTGGGTATGCTTTAGGTCTAATTGTATATTTTAAACCTTTAAAATTATTAATCTCTTCCTCTAACCAAGTAAAAACTCTACCATCGGTCCAGTATACCGCGTCGGCCTGAGGGTAAAATTTCAAAGCCTTATTAATTGCTATTGTTTTTTTACCTCTTAATGAGTTCCAAGTAAATCCTTTAAGAGAAGGGCCGCCTCCAATTAAATAAACAGTTTCTCCTTTCCATAATGGTTCTACTTTAGTATACTTCCATTTTTGCTTAGGACCGTTTTGTATATAATTTGATTTATTTTTGTTTACTGATGTTACTGTTTTTACTCTTTTTATTGTGGACTGCCCAATCTTCCCTCTATTAATTCTACTTTTAGAATTTTGAGAAATCTCGGTGGGAACTGTGATTTTAACAATCTTTCTTATTTTTCTTGCCCTTCTCATGAATGGATTTATTTTATTATTTATTTAGGTTAAAACAAATGTGTTTTTGTCCATATAAAAATAAATCTAATTCATATATGAAGAATATCCAAAATATGCTTTTAACAGAAAAGTATAGACCAAAATCATTAGACGATTTAATAACACCACAAAGAGTAGGGGAAAAATTAGGAAAGGGTGTTTATCAACATTTATTATTGCATGGTAGTCCAGGAACCGGTAAAACTTCTGCTGCTAAGGCATTAGTTAAACATTTCAATCACCCTTATCTTTATATTAATGCATCTACTGATACATCGGTTGATATTGTAAGAAATAGAATTACTGACTTTTGTGCTAATCGTTCTATTATGGATGAGCCAGGAAAAATGAAGGTTATTATTCTTGACGAGATTGATGGTGTATCCGATCAATTCTTTAAAGCTTTAAGAGCTACTATGGATCAATTCGCCGTGAATGCCAGATTTATAGCAACATGTAATTATATTAATAAAGTACCAGATCCTATTCAATCAAGATTTGAAATGATTGATTTTGATTTTAGTAAAGAAGAAGAAACTGAAATAATGAAAAGTTACATTATGAGGATTTTTCAAATATGTAAAGAAGAAGGTATTGGAATTGATAAACATGCAGCAGTTGAGTTAGTAAAAAGAAAGTTTCCTGATTTAAGAAATATGTTAAATCAATTACAAGGATTTAAATCACAAGGTGTAGAAACTATAACTGTTGATGATATTAAAAAATTCAGTTCTGTATATAGAGATATTTATGATCTTGTTATTGATGGAGAAGATCCTGTAAAAAATTATCAATACATGTTATCCAATTATGCAAATAGAACGGATGATGTGTTATCTTCTTTAGGTGCTGAATTTATAGACTTTATTAAACAGGATAGACAATCATATGTACAATTTATTCCACAGATAATTGTAACGGTTGCAAAATATCAAGCACAACGACAACAGGTAATAGATCCTGCAGTATCAATGCTTGCATGTATATATGAATTACAAACAATAGTAAACGGGGCATAATGGCATACGGTGTACATAAAAACACAGAAGAGTTTGAAGAACAGTTAGTACAATACACAGGTTCTAAATACGCGGTCACTGTAGATAATATGAGCAATGGTTTATTCCTTGCTTTATATTATGAAAATTATATAATGAATGCATGTAATGATATTATCACAATTCCTAGTAGAACCTACCCATCTGTGCCTTGTGAAATAATCCATGCAGGTTTAAAGGTTGCTTGGGATAATGACCACCCACAAGTTAAGGATGGAAAATTAACAGGAGCTTATCAGTTAGAAGGTTCTAATGTATGGGATTCAGCATTAACATTTACCGCTGATATGTATAAATCTAAAACTCATACGTGTGTTTCTTTTACTGGGCCTTATAAACATTTTAAATTATCTAAAGGCGGTGCAATACTAACTGATAGTTTAAAGGCATACCATTGGTTTAAAAGAGCAAGGTATTCAGGAAGAAGAGAATGTTCTTACCATGATGATAACTTTGATATGATTGGGTGGAATTTTTATATGATGCCAGAGTTAGCAGCTAGAGGATTATTATTAATGAACCAATTTTATAATCAGGATGGTACTAAAAAGCACCAAGAAGATTTATCATTACCTTATCCTGATTTATCACAATTTAAAATATACAATAAATGAGAGCACAATTTTTAGAAAAGCTAATAAAGAAGTTTCCTAATAATATGGAGTTAGGGGAGGCAGTCAGATCATATTATTGGTTAAGAAAAAAGAAATTAACTAAAGATGAATGTGAAGGAAAAGTTTTGAAATCTTCTTTCAGAAGTCTTTAATCTTTGTTATAATTATATTAAATAACTCAATATGAAAAAAACCGGCAGACACACATTTGTCATAGATGGAAATTATTTTCTATTTAGAACACTATATGTACTTCCTAGCAGATCCAAAAAGGCAGGTCTATTAGGTACAGAAGAAGATGTGCAAATCTTTGTCAAAAAATTGGCAACTGACTTTGCATACCAAATTAGATTATTTGAAGGTCTTATTGATAAGGTCGTTTGGACGGTAGATTCAAGATCATGGAGAAAGGACTTTTACCCAGAGGCAGAATATAAAGGTAATCGTAAACAAAACGATGCTCTTAACTGGGAGAACTTTTCAAAAGCAACAGCCGATTTTATTTCTATCTTATCTAAGCAAGGTGTTATTATTTCTAAAATAGATGGTGCTGAAGGTGATGATTTAATGTATGCATGGAATACTGAATGTCTTGCAAATGACAAATCAGTTATTATGTTTACTGGAGATAGAGACTTAGTTCAATTAGTAGACAAGAGTAAAAATAATAATACTCATACTATTTTATTTTCACCAGCTCATAAAAAATTATATACTTATCAAGGATTTTCTGAATGGATGGATTCTCAAACTAAAGAAGAACAATCTGATAATGTATTTGATGTTCTAAAAACATCTATATCACCAGAGAATCAGGCTAAGAAATTACTTAAATCATTAGTTGCAAAGAAAAAGGTTTCTATTATAGAAGTTGATCCTGAAGACTTTCGTTTTCGTAAAGTACTAACCGGTGATGCTGGTGATAATGTACCTCCTGCTTATTACTATAAATCTAAGAATAGAAGGTATGGTATTAGTGAGAAAAAGGCGACTGCTATTATTGCCGAGTTCAAAGAAAAACACGGCCACTTATCTCATATGTATCTTTATAACGATGAGTATATTACTGACCTAGCAAATATGACTATAAGAGTTATGAATGCAAAACATATGAGCCGAGAGCAGATTATTTCTAATCTAAAGTCTAATGTTAATCTTATGGTCCTTGCCGCTGAATCAATCCCAGAAGGTATCCTAGATGAAATGTTTAAATCAGTAGAGTCTAAAATGAATATAAAAGGTTTGCAATTAAAAACAATTTCTACAATGAAATCTATTTTAGAGAATACTGAATATGTTAAAGAAACTGATAGTTCTTTTAAGGCTTCATTTTTTAAGGATGATGATTCTAATGAGTCAAATGATATGTCATTTATCATTAATAAAAAATCACAAGGAAAAATATTCTAAGTTTTTTGTTAAACCTTTTTCTTTTTCTTCATATAAATATAAAATAATTCTATGAAACTATTTGACTATATAAAAGTGCTTTTTGGAAAAGATGTTCATTGGGATAATGTCAGTAATTATGACAAGTCTAAAAATTCATTTATGACCAATCGTTTTATGGGAATTAAATTTCCTATGCAAGCAAATATGTTTAATACTTTAAAGGTTGATCCAGTGGGGCAAGCAGAAGCATGGAGATTAGTATCTTCTAAGTTTAACAGAGTTCCTGGTTTTATTTACACTAAAGTAAAAAAATCTGCTAAGCAAAAGGCAAAAGAATGGAGTCCTAATCCTAAAGCAAAAGAGATGTATATGAAATTTAACGAAATAGGTGAAAGAGAATACAGAGAAGCTCTACAATTTAACCCATCACTAGTCCAATCCTCGATAGATATACTAGAAAAACAAATGGGTAATGATGTTGATTGATAATAAATTTGAATTAGGGATACCTACGCACATTATGTTTACTTTGTATAAGTATGATTACTTTGATAGTGTCATTATAAGTAGAGTGAAAAAAGAGTGTAAAAACTTATCTAAAATAGAAGGTGAGTACATTGTGAAAAAAGATTCATTTCTTAATGCTATTAAAACCAGTAAACGAATTAGGAATGAACTTGCAAAGGCTGAAGATTTTGGTTATGTTCCTAACCCTTCTGTTAAACCTAATTCTATTTATTTTCTAGGATCTATATTTAGTAGGCTGCCTAATTTAGAATTTTTAACTATTAAAGTTAATGATGATAAGAAATTCACCAGACTAGTTAAAAATGAAGCAGGGCACCAAGTATTAAATTTTCATTTTAGTATAGTTGAAGGAATTTTTGATTTAACTCAACTATTGTCAAGAGAAGAGCTGGACGAATTTAACAAAACTCTTATTAATTTTCAAATACTAAAAAATAAGTATTTGGAGAGAAAGCCTTATTTTTACATGAAGGCTACTGCTATTATGGATATTCTAACCTCAATGGAAGTAGAAGGGAAAATAAGTACTTTTCATATTTTAGACCATATTGATCCTAAGCTAGAAACAGACGATCCGATCCTAATTGTAAAAACCGACTATACACCATATTAGATTAGTAGATGAATATATAAACAAATAATGTTTGTATATGAAATCTTTTCTTAGCCGATGCTGTGAATCAAAACGTGAATGTATTACTTATTTAGTAGTATTCTTATGGGTGGCCGTTGGTATTACTGCTACATATTTTGATACTAACTTTACTCAATTAGCAGGTTACTTTATTTCTTTAACTGGATTTGTAGCATCATATATCTTTGGTGAGAGTATGAGACCAAGTACAGATTCTTCAATATTTAGAAAAGGTAAAAACAGTAAAAGAGAAAATTTAATGTATATCACAATTGCTCTTTGGACTATTATAGGAGTCTGGGTAATTGTAAAAAGGGCAGATCTCATGGGAGCAGCCGCATACTTTGCTGCTCTAACGCCCTTTGTTGGTTCTTATATAATTGGAGAAACTTTTAAAAAGGAAAATGATTCACAAGATTCATATGAACAAATAAATTCATAATCAATGGCAGTTAATGGAAGAAAAACAGATGCTAATGGAGATGCTATATTAATTAGTCTCCAAGAACCTTACAAGAATGTAGTCGAAGTAATAGGATATACCGATGTAACTAAAGGAGAAGTTTCAGGTCTCTATTATAATAAACAGTTTAGGTGGGGTGTTGATGGTGTAACTTATTCTGATTATATTGATCTTACTAATGTAAATTTAGAAGCATTATTATTAAATCCTGCAAAACCTTTTTGGATACAATACCGATATGAACAAGTAGGTGATGGGGAGTTAGAATTTGAATCTATAGCACTGGAAATTGTAACAGACGGTGGTGTAATTTGTAGAATTCCACAAGTTGAGTGTGGGGCTGAAGGTTGCGTAGGTACTCCTAATCTTGTAGTTGATTGCTGTGGTGAACAATGGAACCCTTATGATTTATCTAGAGCATCATCAATGTATAATCAATTATCTGCAATAACATCTAACATGTTTGGTTTTTGTGTTGATTACTTTAAAACAAAAGCAGATCAAAGAAGCCGAGATGTCATTCTTAAAGAATATTCCTTATTTGATGTAATTTCAGAAGCTGAAGTAAAAATCTTAATTCCTGATAATGATCTCCCAACAAGAGAAATTCAGTTTAATCCTATGATGATGGATTTTCCTGTACAGTTTGAAGTTCATATTGTAAAATCTGCCTTTGAGGCTGTTTTCGGTTTAGGTGCTAAGCCTGAGATGAGAGACTATTTATATTTTAAAGATTATATGAATCGTATGTATGAAGTTGATGCAATTGCTCAAGCAGATGATTTTCTTTATGCAGGTTCTTATTGGAGAGTAAGCTTAGTACCTTATCAACAAAGAACTGCTGTTATGTTTGAGGATACGACAGCAGGCAAAAATATAGAAGCAAATACAAAGGCTTTAGTTTCCGATGTAGAAGATAAATTTAAAGTTGAAAGAGAAAATGAATACAGGGATGTTAGGAAAGATAATCAATATAATACTATAGGAAGTTTATGTAATGACTATGTAAGAAGGGTATTAGATAAAAAATTAATAATTAAAGAGGAGAATGTTTATAACCAATGGACAATAATTTCTAAATATCATTATAAGCTAGGTTCTATGGGAACTAGGAATGAAGCTATAAAATACCAGTATGAAGGTGGGTGGGATAGTGAAGAAGATAGAGCATTCACCTTTTGGGTAAGGCCACAGTATAAAACACCATTAGGTAATAATGTACTTATCTTATCAATTGTAAATAATAGTGGAAAGGTACAATTTAATACCAGTGGGTTACCTACTTTTGGTAATGCAATATCCATTGGAGACTGGGTAGAAATAAGAGGAACACAATCATATAATGGGATTGGTAGAGTTATTGAAATAATAGGTGACTCTGTTGTTATAGATGAAACTTATGTGGATGATATAATTACAACAGGTTCACCTAGTTTTAATAAGGAGGCAACTAATAATTTTATGATTTATGAAAATGATTTATTACCACCAACTCAACATGTTTCGTTTACATATACACCTAATTGGTTTATTATGAAGATAAATGAAACTTATTATAAATGGGAATTACCACAATCATTAATTAAGGGTGAATGGTATGCTATGGTGATTAATTTAAACTCCACCGCAAGACAGTTAGGATTATTTGTTTATAATACTCTTGAAACATCTGGTGTTGTCAATCCAGAATTCACATCTACTTTAAATCTAATATTTAATAAAACTCAAAATTACACTCCAACATCCGTGATAGATGATCAGGCTTGGAAACTTTTAGGTTGTGAAACAGATTTAACAAATATAAGAATTTGGAAAAAGCCTATAGAAGAAGAATTACAATCCTTAATACTTAGTCAATACGTTGTAAAGGATACACATCTGACCTTACTTTTAGACAATGCCTCCCCTCAATTATTATTACAAGATGTAACAGACGCCAGATAACCTGGAATATATATTACAAATAACTTATTAATGGAAGATAACTCAAAAGACAGGTTTAGAGATAGTATTGGTGATTTACTTAATGATTTACCAGACGAGGTACCTGGATTAGATGAAACACCTGAATTACCTAAAGTAAGAATAGAAAGTACACAGGCAGTTGCATTAACTAAAGCTAAAGGTAAAGCTAAAAAGGTAATGTCCAGTTTACTTAAATTTTACTTAAGCGAGGAAATTATTGCAGAGCATGAATATATCCAAGCAAAGTCTCAATTAGACGAATACGCATTAGGTATGTTAATCCGACAAATGGAAAATAGTGAAATAGCTATTTCTACATTAATGGACACAATCCACGAAGGTGATGTATCACCAAGAATGTTTGAGGTACTTAGTGATTTACAGAGGACTCTTTTAGATATTATTAAAAGCCAAACTATGTATATGGTTGCAATTGAAGAAAATGCTAAAAAGACATCGAGAGATATTGATGTTTATCATGGTAGTACCGAAACTAATTCCAAAAAGCAAAGTGGTATTAAATCAAGAGGGACAAAAGATTTAATGAGAGCTTTACAAGAAACTATTAACGAAGAAGATATACAAGATGTCGATAGCGATGAAAATGAAAATGAAGAATAATTATATTCTTACACAAGAAGTTCCCCAGACCGAAAGAAAAACTGAAAGTGGATTAATTATTCCTGGAGAAAAGTATAATAGGATTGCTTTAGTTTTAGAAGTAGGAGGTAATCTAGAAGTTAAGAAGGGTAATAAGATAATAAAAACAATAGGAAAGGGTACTGAATATACTTTAGATGGAAATAAATATGAAATCTTACATATAAATAGTATCTTGGCCGTAATAGAAGAAGATGGCACAGAAACCACAAGCGCCTAGCGCAGGATTTGACTTTAATGTTGGAAAAGCTCAACAATCTTTTTCATGGACTAGTGAAGCAGTAGAACAGTTAATGTTTGCGATAGAAGAAGGCTATAAAATCCAAACCACTCCATTTTATGAAGGCAATCCTAATTTAAGAAAGGGTAATATTGTTTTTAATTATACTTCTGAAGAACTTAAAGAAATTAAAAAGTGTGCAAAGGATATTGTATATTTTGCAAACACCTATTGTACTGTAATGACCGATGAGGGGTTGCAGACTATTACATTAAGACCTTACCAAGAAGATATGTTAAGGCAATTTCAATCAGAGAGATTTAATATATGTTTAGCAAGTAGGCAAGTTGGAAAAACAATTTGCTCTTCTATTTTTATTGCCTGGTACTCTTTATTTAATTTTGATAAGAACTCTCTTATACTTTCAAATAAGGGAGCTACAACAAGAGAAATTATTGATAAAGGTAAAACTATACTAGAACATTTACCATTCTTTTTAAAACCAGGTACTCTTAAATGGGATGTATTTAATTCTAAGTTTGATAATGGTTGTAGGATAATAGGCCAAACTACCACGAAGAAAGCAGCAATCGGTTTTACTATTCATTTATTATTCATGGATGAGTTTGCTCATATACCTGCAAATTTTGTAAATACTTTTTATGAAAACGTATATCCAACGGTATCTGCATCTGCTAATTCCAAAGTTATTATAACAAGCACCCCTAATGGCTTCAATAAATTCTATGACATATATACTGCTGCAGATAAGGGGCTAAGTGAATATACACCCTTTAGAGTGGATTGGTGGGATGTACCAGGGAGAGATGAGAAATGGATGAAACAAGAAGTTGCAAACCTAGGTAGTGAAGAAGCATTTAATAGACAATATGGAAACCAGTTTATAGCTAGTTCATCATTGCTATTAGGTGCAGATAGTCTTAAAAAATTAACCACAAACCAAATAGAATTTGTACATAGAGAAATGGTAGAGTTTGAAGATGAACATGTAGATTATTCTGGTTTGCTATGGGATCCTGAGTTTAATTTAGAAGATTGTGAAGAAGATGAAAATTATTGGTGTTTTTCTGTTGATATTGCTGAAGGGACTGGTGGAGATTATTCTATTATTAATATTTTTAAAATAGAGCTCATGGAGGAGAAGGATTGGAAGAAGGTAACTTCACCTGGTAGCTTTATTGATTTTTACAGAATTAGGCAAGTGGGCAGATTTAGAAGTAATGACCATACGATTGAAGAGTTTGCAAAATCTCTTTATATTTTAACTTATGATGTTTTTCATTCAGAGAATGTAAAATTAATTATAGAATGGAATCTGTTTGGTGGTGAATTAATAAAAAGAATGGAAACCGTATTCCCACAGAGAAATGATTTTGATGAAGAGGCTGTAGTTAAATTTAAACACCGTATAGATGCAAGAACTAAACAATTTGGATTAAAGGTAAAAAAGGATAACAAACCTATTTTTTGTCAAAACTTCAAAAAATACATAACTCAGAATAAAATAATTATAAAGGATAAGCAAACGGTATATGAAGCAGCAACTTTCGGTAAAATGCCAAATGGTACTTATGCAGGACAATTAGGCCATGATGATTTAATAATGACATGTATAAATAGTTCTGAATTCTTCTTTACATTAGATTTTTCCGATTTTGCTGAAGAGATTCATGATGTAGCAGAACAAGGTGTTCAAGATAAAATTGATACTATCTTAGAACAAGATGCAAAAGGAGGACAACTGAATTTCGATATCTATGACCTGGTATAAAAAGTTATAGGTTAGTGGATATATAAAAAAAGCAAATAAAAAAAATAATATAAGATGGCACTAGATCCGAAAATCGCTTCGATTAAAGCTGCAGGAACATACAGATTTGAGTTTGACAAATCTCAAGTAGTTAGTATTCCTGCTAATCAGACAAGATTAATTGTCGGTTTCTCTAAAACAGGACCTTTTAATACTCCGGTATTTGTACCTGACACCGCATTCTTTAAACAAGTTTATGGTGATATTGATAGAAACTTAGAAAGAAAGGATTCGTTTTTCCACAGAAGCTGTTTAGCAGCATTGGAAAGAGGACCTATTCTTGCACTTAATCTATTAAACTTAACAGCTGCCGATAAGGTAGAGTATATTAAATTTGGTACAGCATCAACCCCTGACGTTCAGGCTAATGCTGGTGCCTTAGGTGAATATCAAAACTTCTATAACAGAGATAAATTCTTTTATCCTGACTCAGATTCATTCTTGGATAATGTAGGAGCAAATAAATTAGACTTTAGTTCTAGTACGACTAATGATTTATTAGACATGGTTAATTTAGGACAAAATCCTTTATCAGTTATTGTAAGAAAATCATCAGCTGCAAACTCTACTGGGTTTAACGTAACTGCAGAAGAATGGTATGGTGCTGCAAATGTACCAGGCTATTTAAATAAAGATAGTTTAGTATCTGACTTCTTAGTAGATATATTTGTAATTGATGGAAACTTTGGTGGAGATTTTGCTTCGGCTACTCCTTATGAAAGGTTTGAATCAGATCCAATATTCCAAACTTACTTTGATGCTACACAAGGATTACAAAGAAGATTATTTGATTCTGATGCAACTGATACTAAGATTGCTGAATTCTTTAACGAATCAGAAGTCAGTGTTATTGCAACTTATACTGCATCATTACTTCCTAACTTCACAGATCTATTAGGTAATAACCTTTTTGTAGAAAAAGTTGTTAATGCTGATACAGCATCTACTGGTTTATTCTGTGCGGTGAACGAAGATCTATTTGATGGTGATACATTAATTGATGGTGTTGCAGGAGGAATTGATTTAATAGGTCATAACCTTGAATATACACAATCTACTTCAATCCAAGATGATGTTAACTTCTTATCATATAGTGGATCAATTGTTTCTGATTTAAGTTATGCCGGAACTGGTAGTACACCGAATGTAATATCACAAGGTTCTGAAACTATTTCTGTAGTTGCATTATCAAGTACAAATATTCAAATCCAATTACAAGGTGTCGTAGGTGATCCTCTGTTTGATGCATTCTCTGCAATGTCTGCAAATAGTACAACAGCAGTAGGAACATATATCTTAGGATTAAATAATGGAAAATATATTCCAGTTATATCTCATCAAGTTGTAGGTAACACTGTAACATTAGTAATGTCAGGTGTTGGTTCAACAATAGCAGACTTCGGTACAGTAGGTTCTACATATACATATCTTAATGAAGCTGACTTTGGTTTTGTAACTGATGAACTTCCACTCGCTGACCCTTCAAATTCTAATATTATTGGTGGATACGGTTCAACATTATATAGCCAATTTTCAAATGGTACTCTTACTGATGGTGATGAGGCTGTTTATGAAGAGACTGGGATTCAATATACTTCATTCTTAGTGTTTAACGCATTAGATTATGGATTTATTCATACCGGTTCGCCTACAACAGGTGGTAATACAATTGCAATATCTGATTCAGAATATTATTTACCTTCTGTTCAAGTTACACCTTATGAACAAGATTCATTTGATACAATAACACCACATGCGCAATTTACAGTAGGTGGTGCTGGTACATTCTTAAGTTCTGATGCTGTTGCTTATGCCGTTGGTACTTTAGGAATCCAAACACTTAAAGGTGCTAATAATGTTTCTATTGATCTTATAGCAGATTCAATTTCTGAAACTGCATTAAAACCTAACCAGGTATTAATAGCATCTGATAATCCTGATGCTGCTGATGTTAAGGTTGGAAATTATTTAGTACACTTTGAAGGTTCTGTTAGCATACCGCATTCACGATTAACAAGAATTAATGTTGTACAAGGCGGTTTAACAAATGCTGAGTACAGTACTATACCTTCAGGTAAAACTGCATTATTAGTAACATGTCAAAGTGAAGTTTCAGTAACTACCGCAGGTGCTATTAAAAAGGTGGAGTTATATTATCCAATTGATGCATGGGTAGATTACTTAAATGTATTTACATTAGATGGTTTTGATTTAACAGCTGCCCATTGTCCAAATGGAACTAATGGAAGACAAAATGAAATCTTAAACGGTACTTTAAATGGAACTAATTTATTTAAAGCATTAACCAACAGAGAAGTAATTAACTTTAGATATATTGTAGATACATTCGGAAACGGTATTGAAAGTGGATCTAAATCAATCTATACAGTATTAGCTTCTACAAGGAAAAACGCATTTGCAATATTAAATGCGCCATCTGCTAAGGACTTTAA
>Ga0098052_1000458_pt1 | contig 25944 bp, 10 predicted proteins | sample 15_taG_FD_81591 | JGI IMG/M metagenome (GOLD analysis project Ga0098052, IMG submission 81591) | Marine viral communities from the Subarctic Pacific Ocean - 15_ETSP_OMZ_AT15312 metaG | ecosystem: Environmental > Aquatic > Marine > Oceanic | place: Pacific Ocean | collected 2015-01-18
ATTAGTGTTACCCCGGTTATAGAGGTACTTATATCTAAACCTAATATCATTTAAATATTATATCATATAATATATTAGATATCAAGCTTGAGTTTAAAGGTAAAATCACGGGTTGCAGTTTTATGTACGGGCTTTGAAACTTTCGCGATTCCAATTAAATTTTTATTCTCGTCAAATATTCCAACTTTAGAAATATAAGTTTCCTTTACAAATTCCTGCGGAGTTGTATATGATGAGCTTACAATGTTGTTAATTGCTATATCATCTCTCTCTTTGTAACCCTCGGGAGAGGAAACAAATAAAGAGTCCATAGTTTTAGATGTTTTGTTGAGATAAGTTGGATTATTAGAATGATTTAACTCACCTTTGGGCGCTCGACATAACATAGTTAGTATGTTTGTATCTGTCGAGCCGGCAAATTTAACCTCAAAAGAAGAACTTAATAGAGTGCCCGCTGAGTATGTCGTGTTGCCCTGCAATCCGCCGCCAAAGTATATCCATTTAAAGTCGTCGGCGCCTACTGTTTGATCGTAATCTTCAATTGCCGTCAAACTTCCTACTGACCATGCTCCGGTTAGAGCCAGGAATCCTTCATTATATAAAGCCACGCCGGCAACTTTATTATAGTTTGATCCGGATGGAAAAGTTTGTCGCAGTTCTCCGTTGCCAGCCTGATCCGCTAGCGTAGCATATTTTACTCCATCAATATAGATATTCAGTTCTATAGATTTTTTATTAATATTATTATTATAAAATATACTTGGTATATCAATTAAGTTTATAGCTTGTGTTCCCTTATCTCCCAGAGACGACGAAAACTCATAATGAGGTGAGATGTTAGTATAATAATTTAAAATATTCTTAAGAGGAGAGACATATTTTCTAGTTGCGCCTTCAGAATAATAGAATCTAGATATACTGGCGCTCAAAGGATAACTGGAGGTTATTGTGTCTCCATACTGAAACTGATCGATATCAAAAAAGTTAGATGTTGATATAGTTTTGAAACTGGACAACGTACCATCTTTAACTATGAAGGGATATATTAAGGATCCTGCTGGCCTGTTTATATTGTATTCATACAACGAAACAGAACCTGATGATATATTTTTAAGCTGAAGCCCCGACAAACTACCAGTTATGTTTGGATCATTGTTATAAAAAACGTCATTGTTATAAATGAAAAATGATGAGGAGGGATGTGAAAACAGAGTGTTTGTAATCACATCCCCTTTTTCAAATTTAAACAAATACATTTTAGTAGTCTAGACGGACCCTTAGTGTTAATTCGTTGGTCGGATCCTTCTTGAGTGCTTCTGATAGTTTTGCAACGGCGAGAAGCTCATTCTTGTCGTTGTACAACCCGATAGAAGTGACGTAAGAAACTGGAGTGTCATCAAAGTCGTTCTTGACAACCAACTTACTCCCGCTTAAGTAGGTTGGGTTGGAAGAGTAATTAAACTCATTAGAATTCGCGCGGCAGAAGTAGATTGAAGAGTTAAGCTCTGTGGTATTGTTGAAGTCCAAGTTGTACCATCTGTTACGGAGACCTGTAGAACTAGATTCAATCGTGCCGCCGGTTAATACTTGGTTGATTGAGGCGGTGCCTATGGAAACATTCATGGGGCCAAACTCCCCATCAAACACAGAAGCAGTTAACACTGCAATTCCAGCTTGATAATAAAGATGTCCGACGGCACTACTAGTAGTTATGCCCGTTGAGGAAGTATAAAGCAAGCCATATTCCCCAGCTGGTGAGTTAACTTTGTATTCAGTTAGTGCATTGTAGTCAGAAACGGTTTCAATATCAGACGGAGCCGAATTGGCGCCCCCGGTTAAAACTTGCAAAGAAAAACTTTGTTTCTTAACTTCATCTTTTGTGAGAAGTCTAGCCAGTGAAATGAAAACACACTCTTGCATCTTTGTGCCGCCCGCAGATATATTCCCATCTTGATCAAATTCTTGGATGTTTCCATTTACATCCTTTTCAACTAGAATTTGAGCCATTTGATTATAGATATTGATTTTTTTGGTGTTCTGAACGCTGGCGGATCCGGAGAGGCCAGAATTGGCTGAATATCCAACTGTTGTGTCAAAAATATGATTAGCCGAAGAACTTAAATAGGGATAGTCATATACCGACTGGAACATTCCGTGGGCGTAGTTTTTGATATTTGTTCCGTCGCCCGATTCCGTATATGTACCGGAAACAATTGTACCAGTAATAGGTATCGCCTCGTGTAATTTTGAAACTGTTCTAGCGACGTCAGAATCAAAAAATCTTTTAAAAGTAGCAGCCATTTTAAACCTCTCTATAATATATTAATCTTTCTTTAAGAATCTTATTGGGATATCAATTCTGTATCCAGTTGACACACCCGTAATTCTAATAAATGTATCTATGAACTTTACAGCTACAGAATTTTTAGTTCCGGTAGAACCGAACAGATCAAAATAATAATCTGATGAGAATAAATCATCAGATGCTTGTATTCTGAAATCAAGTCTTGTGCCGCGAGGGCCAGTTATAACCTGGTCCTCGGCTCCGGACTCGCCTACAACATCTGTATTGTTATTAGAAACCACAAACCCGCCTCCGGAAATGTTTGAAACTTGATAAGTTGCCATATTATCATCATCAATAAAACTTAAAGGAGCAACTTCGCTTGGCGAAGTTTTTGATGTTATTTTTCCTAAACGATTATCGATTTCAACTAGATAAAAGTTTTCCACCAAGTCACCCTGCAGCGCTCTCGTAGGGGGGATAACTGTTGCGACTGTATTCAATCCTTGATCTACACGCACAAAATTCGCTGTGGCCGGATCTAATTCAGTGCCAGAACCAAGAATCACGCCCTGCTCGGCAGTTGCTATGACGCCGTTGTCAGGTTTTTCTGTGTTTTCATCAACAGTAACAAGAAATGTGTTGTAGCCAAAATTTCCTGGGCCGCTAACTCTTTGTGTGATAGTTTGCTGTTCGTTGAGTTTTAAAACCGGTAAATACAATAAATCTGTTCTACTAATTGATAAGAGTTTTGAATGCATAGAAGAAGCATTATTTGTAAAGGCTTCCAATATTGGGGTTTGCAAGACTTCTAAATCGTAATAGGCAGATCCACTAGTATGGTTCTTGTTATAGTTTGCATAATCGATTTCATCATCACCTAAAGCAAATTTTGTAATCTTAAAAGATCCATCCCCCCTTGCTAAACGCATTCTGCCCGTATCGGTCAAAACAGCGTCAAGTATTATATCACCAGAATTATCTAAAAATCCCATATTTTCTCCTCCAAAACTTAATTAGTTTTATTTCTTATGTAATTAAATAGTTCGCTTTTATCTAAATCAAACTTGAAATCAACAATTAGCTTCTTACCCGTCTTTGTTGATGTAATTTTTGTTCTAAATTGCTTACCAAACACGCTCTTCTCTTCCAAGCCTAAATTGATACTACTAACATCTTCAATTTTTGTTGTTTCATTAAATTGTTCATCCGATAAGTAAGATTGTCTTATTGTCGGCTCTATTTTCAAAAATCTTCTAAATTTCTTACTCGGTATAAAAGAATCTTTAATAAATTCATATTCTTCTATTATTGGTAAATAGGTCCCATCTTCAAAAACATTCCTCACTTTAAACACTGGTGTTGGATTTGATATAGAACCATGCACATCTAGTGTTCTAAAAGTATAATAGTAATCCACATTAGGCTGAAGGACGTCAATAAACGTTGCTGAATCTGATCTTTTTTCTCCAAGTGATGTGGTTTGAAGTCTGACGGTCGCCCGGGAGAAGTCTGCATAACTTGATGGCCTAAAATCTATACGGAATATTTGATAAAAAGAAGGTAAATCATCTTTCTTATAATGAATGAGTTGATCAGATTGCGGAGGAAGATCAAGCTTCTTCTGTTGGGAAGTCATGACTGCTCTGAAGTAGGACGCGTCCGAGGGGATTATTGATATTGGTGACTGAACCGTGTCTCCGGTTGTCGGAGTAAAAGACATTTTCATAATACTTGGATTGTCCTTCACAGGATAGAAATAAATATTCGGAGATAACGGGGGGCTATCTAGAATTAAGTTATCTCTTATTCCAAGTCTTATTTTTGCAATTTTAACTGATGCCTTTTCTTTAATCTTTCCGCTAACAGAAACCATTGGACGCGTATCTCCAGTAAGGATGACGGAGACGCCGGATCCGCCGGGCGCGCCATCGTCGCTAAAGTCAAAGGTTTTGTTAATAATCCCACTTAGACTCTCTACAGCTAAAGAATCATATATATATTGATTTCCAACAATCATCGCAAAAGCATAAAGATTGTATGTATATTGCTTTGAATATTTTACTTGTGTATCAATAAAATCATAAACATTAGTTATATCATTAAAAATAAATATATCTTGAATTACGTCAGTATTATTTTCAGATTGTTGGCTCGATAATGCTTTCTTTTCTATGGCGTAACAAAGGATTTCGTTGTGGCTCTTATCTCCTTTGAGAATATCAAAAAAGTTTCTTCTCTCTCCACTTTTGGTAAAACTTTTTATTTTCTCGGCTATAGCTGATGTTCCGATAGATTTTAAAAACTCTATACTAACCTCATCTTCCGAAAAAGTATCTGAAAAATTTAGCATGCTCTTTTCGCGGATTGCGATCTGCGCAGGGGTGAGGGAATCATTAAATGAATAGGGAGCATCAGAGGAGGGGCTTGAGAAGTTGTTAAAATTAACTTGAAAGTTTGTTAATGAATTTAAGAAATCTTCTACTTCCAATATCTGAACATCTGTTTTTCTGGTTGTCTTAATATCTATCGACTGGGGGGCGCCATCGTCGGTGCGCGTTGGAGATGTAATTGCTTTATTTTGAAGTGTAAAATCGTAACTAAAAGATTTCTTAAAGGAAAAATCTTCATTAAAGTTCTGACTTAAAGACTTGATGGTTTCTAGGTAGATGTTAGAATTAGCAATATTCCCTGCTAGTGTTGAGGGGTTTGAAATTGAAAAACTAACTTTATTAAAAAATGGAACATAATTTAAATTTCTTTTATAAGAATCATATAAATTATCAAATTTCTTATCTAAATATATTGTTTTTTGATCGGTGGAAAATGAATCGAGTTCGGACCTTCGCCTAGAGACATTTCCTTTTCTTATTTGATCGGAATAATTTCTGAAATATTCTTTTTGTTTTGCGAATTCTTCGGCTCTGGCTTCGCGCCAGGACTCGCTCTCGGGGAGGTACCCTGGATATAGCTGCCGTCCTATGTAATCATGTTTTTTCAAGAAGTGATTTACCGATTCATTTTCAGTTCCATTGAATATATAAAAATTAGGAAAGGTTGTTTCTGCATACTGGCTTGACGCAAATGCGATCCCGCTTGAAGCTCTTTCATAGTCTTCTATATAAAAGTTATATTGATTCTGTATGTCGTAATATGGGAAAGCTACACTGCCGTTTAACTCACTAGATTCCGCCAAAGTCAAAGGAATCTCTATGTCAGTTCTATGGTCAAAGAAAACGGCCGGGTTCAAAATGTTATTGAACTCAACGAGATCTGGGCCCAGATCTGGGGACTCGTCTGGATCTGGGCGCGGACCTCCTTCTAAAAGGCTGTCGAAGGCGCTGGGGGCGAGCTGCAGGACCTTAACTGAATCAAAATTAATTTGTTGAAGATCTCCATTGTTATCTCTTTTCTTAAAAGAAAATCTCCCTCTTAGAAATTGTACAAAGTTTTTATAAGCTATAAACAGCTTTTCTTGATCGAATCGTGCAACGTCGCCCGGGCTGATGCCAAGCCTTTCAAAAACATCCTCAATTGTTAAAATCGGCGGTTGGCCACCGGTCAAAAGAGGGTTGTTTATGGAAAATTCTGGAGGAAAGTGGCCGGCCGGGAAGCTTCTTAATAATTCTTTGCTTAAATCTTGATCCGTAATTACTACATCTGTAAGCGAGCTTTCGCTAACTAAATTCAATGAAACAACTCGGTTCTCTTCGGTCAGCTGAATAGTTCGGGTCGTAAAGCCGATGCCGGATCCCAGGGAATAATTAATATAAATTGGCCTATTCAAATCGGCCACAACAACAGCCTGCACCAAGTCTTCTGGCCCCACTTCTGTGCCAGTCGCTACTCCAAACGCCTCTATCAGAGTCCCGGGAGGGGAGGGGACGCCGTCAGAATACGCAACGATTACAGCGGCGCCGGGTGGGGCTTTTATTCCGATTACCCCCTGTGTTTCCAAGAGGGACTCCCCTTCTTCTACGGCATTCAATAAATCATTTAATCGCTCATTGACAGCATTTTGCATACTTTCCAGATTGATTTTTTCTTCTTCTGATATTTCATTATAGAAAAATGCATCAGATTGGTCTTTATCAAAATCACCTGTTAAATTACGATAAAAATAATTCGCAGCTAACTTTTCTATATTAACGAAATCGTTTAAGTTGAAAGAAGCGGTGAACATATATTCGTTTCTTTGAAGGTATTCAGTAGTACTAATTGGGGCGCTTCGTACGATTGAGAATTCTGATATGGGAGATCTTAAATCTCTACCTGCTTCTGATTCATTGAAAGATCTTGTATTTGCGCCCGTTCTTTTTAATCTCCCGCGGGCCTCTTCAAGAACACTCAACTCCTCTGGCTGTCTGTTATCTCTCGTCGCGTATACATTTCCTAAAATATGCCGCAATCCATCTGCTGATTGATTGGCTGTATTTATATCAAATATATTTCCCTTCTGTCTTTCAGACAGGGGGTTCCCTACAGTTGAGGTATCAAAAATAGAAAGTGTTTTCTTTTTATTAACAGGCATTTAATTTTTTATTCCGTTGGAAGTTGGAAGTCTCCTAGCCCGGGTATTTCTATGAATTGGGGAGCAATTGAGGAAAATCTAGACGAAAACTCGTGTCGAGCATTTTGAACATTTAGAATAAATAGAGAATTAATAATATTGAAATCTAGATTTGCATACTCTTCTGCCGGTACTTTGTGATTATTGTTTCTCCTGATTCTGCAAAGAACCTTCTCTACAGATGGGGAAAGTGCTATTAAGTTTTCGAAAGTGAGTTTTGTCCAGTTGGAACCCTTAACCTCTAAGTCCCCCTTCACATTTTTAGTAAAACCAGCAAAAAACTCTATATCATACAATAACTCAAAATTAAACTTAAAGATAGAATAGTTTAGAAAGTTAGTTAAAATATCTGAAACATTATATAATAAAACATCTTCTCCTATTATCGTTATTTCTTCAGATCCCCCAGAAGCAGTACTTCTACGGAACCAATCAAAAGTTAGAGAATCGATATTCTTTACAAACCCACATATGCTCTTGAGTTGCAGTGGAAGATTGTTGAGAGCGGCCTGGAACTCGGTATCAGTTACGGTTTGGAAGAAAAATTGCCCTTCTGAAACATCTCCCGTTACTAAAATAAAATCTTCTAAACTTTTTCGATCAGAGGGGTCGGTAGAGCGAATTGATGGAGGGATATATTTAATCTTTCTTAATACATCGGCAGCTGTGCGACATTTTGAAATAATATAAGGTAGTTCTAATAGATGCTGATTCGTGGTAAATTCAGAAAACAATACCGGGTTCCAAGAATATCCTTGTATCTCTTTCAGGAGAGATAAATTAGTCAATTCTAAAACCTCTTGCGATATCTGCTGTTGACCTCCTATATAAAATTCAGAATCCACTAATCTTATTAGTGAATTTGATCCACCACCAGATAAAAGCGCTGATTCAGTAGCCTCTCCGGTAGCGCCGGCAAATGAAACTGTTTGTATATTAAAACGATTTGCTAGATATTCAGTAAATATCTTTAACAATCCTAGCTGAAAAGTATCATTTTCATTAGGTACGCTTAAGTGATAACTTTTTATAATTCTTTGTGATTGATCATATGTTAGATATCCCAGATTATCTAATAGGATGATCAATTCGTGGATTGAATATTGAAATGGATCCCATTTGGATAAGCTTTCGTTCTGAAGGAGATTGACCATCGGATCTCTTTTATCTTTATTGAAAATAAAAGAAGGTGTATATGATTGCAAAATATTATTTATAAAACTAAATTCTCCTATTGATTCCAAATCTGAAAGTGCCTCAATATTATAATATTTTCTCGCTTCGTTTAAAACCCTCGTAAAGAGATCATCTAAACTAACACTATTCAACAAAGGCGTTCCCTCCAAGGGGGGATCTTTTTCGGCGCCGCCGTAAGGAAGAGGAGATACGACTTCTATAGAAAAGTTGCTATTCTTTCTATTGTCCAGATCGAATATCTTACCTCTATATGTTTTTTTCTTATTAACAAAGGCCCGGGGCGCAGATGTGACTGCGCTGGTGGATGCTTGAGTATCACCTAGCAACTCAACTCCTGACGCATCAATGAGATCGATTAAGTTTTGCTTAATTAACCTCATAAAATCTAAAATATGATTATAGGTTTTAGAATTTGCACCAAGCTCTGGGTTTAACATATTTGCTATATTTCTAAACGATACGCTTTCTTCTCCAATATCAAAGATTGAATATAAATCATCCTTGATGAAGCTTATCAAAGTATTCCAGAAAAACTCTCCTTGAATTTGAAATATTTCTTGAATTATATTTGATAACCCTTCTTTCCCTATCGGCCTTTGGTCATAAGTAAAAGCACGATTAATAATTTTTTCTAAAGTTGAAATATAAAAATCTACTCCCGAGACCAAGCTTAAAAAGAATTGTCTAGAGTTATCCTCAATGACCAATGTGCCTTCATAGGTAATGATGTCGTGTGGGGTATCTTGAAAATCCTTATCATTATAACCGTATATTAAAAAATCCTTAGTTGAAGAAAAATCAGCAGTTAAATCCGATATGGTTTCTGTGTCTGAATCAACCAACCTTTCTCTATAGACATCGTTACACAAACTACCGCCTAACTTTTTAAAAACCTCCACCCTTTCAACATTTATCCTCTTTGCCAACTCGTTAATGGCGCTTTCGGAAAGTAAGTTGGTTATTTCGGAAAAATCAGATTGATATTTAACATAATTTCTGAGATTGAAAGCAAAACAGCCGGTTAAATTCTTTCTAGGGTTGTCTATTGTGTGCCCAAGAGAGCCAAACAAGGAACTTTTAGTCGGATCCAGTAAAGATCTTATTTCTTGTCCAGATGTCTTTGTCAAGATCTCCGAAAAAGCGAACTGATCGTTCGGCCGAAACAAACTAAATATCATCTCATCCTGTTCAGTCGGGAACAGAGAAGACATTCTATAGTCATGAATTGAAGTTGAAGCAGGAGAGTTGTTTTCTAATATTTTTTGAAAAGTAAAAGATTGAAAATCATCAAAAAGTTCATTCATTCCGACAAAACTCTCTCCAAGCTCTGTCACAGCTCCCGAGAAAACGGCGTCCGGAAGAGAGGAATCCAATCTAGTTGAAAGCACTTCTGAAACATATCTTTCTATGTCAAAGTCACAAAATAACAAAATGCCGAGCGCCTTCTTAGAATCTAAATCTCGGACACCTATTTTTCGAATTTCTCTCTGCGTTATTCTCAATGGAGAAATATAAGTTTTATTGTTAAAGGTATTTATTGTCGGATCAAAAAATAATGTATTTTGAGAACCATCTTCGGCGGCGACTGAAAGGGACTTAAGTCTTTTGAATCTAATCTCCTCCCGGGAAGGCCCTGAACCTCGGGCGCTCAGTTGCGCGGTGGCACCATGGGCAAAACGAGACAAGGAAGCATTTCCGATAATGGAGCTTAGTTCTGTATCGTCAAACTGATTGCCGGATGTGGTTGCTCCAGTTTTGTAGATAACTATTGGCACAACGCTTAAATAATCTTTTACAGTATCATCGTTGCTGAAAGAGCCGAAAGGTATTCGAAAGGATTTTAAATCATTTATCGCTGTCTGTATATTGATTCTAAAACTATTTTGTTCTCCCTCTATCTCAACACTTTCTAGGGTGACTAGAGGGGTCATTCTCTTTTTGAGCACTTGTTTTGTGTAGTCAGTAGCCATTAGCAGTCTTCCCTATCTATTCGGACAACGCCGTCGCCTCCAGGGATTAGTAGATTCCTTCTGGGGGTAGCTACTTCAAAGTCTATTACCGGATCATCAAATATCACATTACCAAACTTGTCTTTCGGCAAGAGAGATGAAAGTCTAGGGATTCCAATGTGATGATCTGTTTTGATGTCGAAATAATAATCGACATTCAGATTGGTTAGTTTTGTTTTCGATGTCTCGTCAGTTTGAACCAAAAACCCTTCTTTGTCTATGTTATTTGACCGATCGGCCAGGAAAGTCATTCTTCTCTCGCCACCGTCAGTTACCTCAAAGAACTCAACTTCTACTGATTCATTGCTATAATCGGTATTTTCTTCATCAAAAGCAAATATTAAAGTATTTTCTGAAACTGTAATATAGTGAGAATCAGGGAAAACTTTTGATACCAGAGGAGGGCGCTCAGAGTCTGATAGGTTGATTCTTTCTTTTGGTTGGGATAGTAATTGTGAATTTTGTACTTTTGGTTTGATCGTGTATAGAGAAGCAGATAACTGAATATGAGATATATTCTGTGTTGATAAACTTCGGCCTCTTTCGTCAATAGGGGTAAATGTTTGACTAGAGGAGCTAAGCTCTCCTTGGAGGATTGTGAATTTCCAACTGGGAGCTGAAGATGACATTGCAATAGAGGTTCCGAGCGGGAAAGCCAAGAACGATGGATTTTCTGCTTCTAAATTAATTGAAGCAAATTCAACTTCCTTTGTTGCATTTAAGCTAAAGACAGAATCTTTAATTGTTTCTTGGATCATTTTCTGTCTTTTTCTTATAATCTCATCGACACTCTCAACAGAACTTTGCACTTTCAAACTTGGCGTTTCATCCAATATTCTTGCTTGTGCATCTTTACTTGCTTCCGTTACGCCGCCATAATCCGATCCATATAAAACATCATCATCGTAAAAAGAATAAAATGCTGGTTTAAACTTTCCCTTTGATAAGAGGTGTTTCCCGAACGAAGTTAGCTGGATATCTAATACTTCTTGATTTGAATCAAAAAAACTCATTTTTTATTCTAATTTTTTAATATTTCCTTTAACTTTATTAAGGTTGCCGCGAGACGTTCCTATCGTTTTATTTTGATCTATATCAGTTAAACCTTTTAGTTTCTGAGGTGTTAGGCCAAGAGGTTGATCTTCATTATTTGTAGAGTCTAGTAAGTCAAATGCTGATCTTTCTAAAGTTGTAGGCACTGAAATATCAATTTTCCCCATGGCACCAAACCTCTTTCCTAGCGTTAGTTTAGTATCTAATTTAACTAGTTCTACCATGGAAAAGTAGTCATAAGGCCAGTTATAGGAAACGGGAGTGGGGCCGGAAGTTTCGGCATCCGGATAACTAATTTTTTCCATTAGCGGGTATCTGGCAACCAACTCTTCATTTTCTTGCGGGATTGAAGCTAATTTATCAAAATAGTTATTGTGTGCGCGCTGCTTAACTTTAAAAACAAACCACCTGACGCCACTTTCTTTATCGTCTATAGAAAACATAGGAAACTCAAATCCAATATTAGCAACAGAATTATCGGTACCATTATTGATATCATGAGTAATTTCCGAGTTCTGAATCTTAAATCCCCTAGTAATATCAGAATCCAACTCAGTTGAAGAAGGGGGCAAGTTCTGCCATATGTCTGATAGGTCCTGTTTTGAGAATGTGTGATTAAATTCAAATATGTACATTGCGACCGGCGTAACTTCTTTATAGGTTAAAAAGTCAAATTTGGGAGGAAGAACATAGTTATTCATCTTGCTGACCATATCAACAACAGAGGCGCCGGCTTTATAGGGGCGATCCGGATCTAGAGCCTCTCCATTTATCTGTTTCCTGGCATCATTTATTACCGGTGGCTGTATTTCGAAAAACTTTCTATTGTCAGAAGTAACTGTTTTAACAAATGGAATTGCGATAATTGCTTCTTTGGCTTCAAAAGATTCTTTCAATTGCCCTATTTCTAATCTTTGATTTCTCATCCCCAGAACATCCGCTAGCGAACCTGTGGTTGTACTAAAGAATGGCGAAACAGAAATGTTGACTGTTCCCAATGCTCCGGGCAGGGCGCCGTATTGATGCCACATTCCAACAGAATAGAGAGAAGAGTCTGCCCCGGCCGGGACTGTTGCGGAGCGCGCAGTGAAATCCAATATGGGAGCTTGCCATTTCGGCTGTATTACTAAACTATATTTAGGATCACCAATCGGCATCGTTAGGTCAATGGGGTTTTTAGAGGTTTCGCCCAAGTTTCCTAATGATACATCAAGTTTTGTTGAGGCAACTTTCGCAATATTAAAACAATCAGTAAATTGAGGAAACTTATCTTTTATCTTTGGGCCGCTTTGGGCGACTTGCCCTAGTGAATCTATGTGACTGGATGTTAGACCGGAAATAATTTCATCCATACTAGGGGAAACGCTTGTTGCTTTATAGCTTAATCTTATTGTTTTTATTGTTTTATTTACTGCGTTTTCAGATCTGCGATAAAATGGTACGTACATATTATTGTTAGGCGATGCCGTCGTGGCGGTTGAATCCCAGACCCAAGGACCGTAGGAACTGGTTCTAGAGTAGTTTTCATATCCAATATCGATATTAAGATCCATTATATAAGTCTTTCCTATCTCAAAGGCATCTATTCTATTTTCCGGGTTGGATATTAAGACCCCGCTCTTATTCGAATCTATAAATATATTTAACGACTCAGCTAAAAAGTTATTAATGGCATTTTCATAATTTTTAGTAAAAGTTCCGTTGAATGCTGCCGAGTTTGAAGAACTTGCCTCCAGCAAAGATTCGGAATCATAAATTGTATCTCCAGAACGAACATTAAAATATGAAGATGGTTCTAAGATTGATTCAAATGGCAAAAACTTGTAGTAGTCAGCAAAGAGGGGGGTGTCGCCGTCGATAAAGTAAAGCGGAGAGTCATTGCTATTCTGAACCCCCAAATAAGTCTCGGCGGTCGTGGGGGGTCCTGATGAGGCGGTCAAGACTGGATATGGCAATGATATTCCTGACTTGATTGAATTGAATAATATTCCCGGACTAAACAATGGCGTTTGAAGCACTCGGAAAGATCCGGTACCCGGGGAGCTTAAAGCACTTCCGTATGATTGGGAGAAAATCGTAGAAATTTGTGCTGTTCTTTGTTCCGGATAGAAACCCTCATAGGGCAAAAACTTCATTATTGATTTACAAGATAGAGTAATCTGATTTGGATCTGCACCTTCAATTCCACTATGATCGTTTCGCAGCATATCAAAATATTGTAAGAAATCTGAATTTGAATATTCTTTTAAGAAATTAGGATTATCACTGGAAGATAAATTAGTTTCACCACCAAGTATAGAGAAATAATTATTTAGCTCGATAAATGGATTTTCGCCGGCTGCTAAATATTGATCAACGTGATCTGAAATTTTAAACTCTGGGATGATTGTATGATCTTGGCCGACCAATCTAATTTTTTCTTGATAAGCATCATAGTCAGAATAATAGAAAGGATTCTTGCCTGCTTGTGAGCCGGCATCCCATCGAGTTACGCCAACAACATACTTGTTAGTAGTATTCTGAACGGCCACCCCGACACCTCCGGATAAAATAGGTCTAGCATACAATGGAGAAACTAGTATATCCGACTCTGAACCTGCAATATTTGTTTTAAAGAAAAGAGTTCTTGGGTTTTGTAATTCTCCTGTTCCGAATACATCAACAACAGTGTTAGCGCCGGAAGCAGTAAGGGGATAGACCGGCCCATCCGATGAAGATACTTCGGAATCCAGCGCCCATATACTTGCGGTGGGGAATGTGATCCCATAGGAGCCTACAAAATCATTCTGGGTTCTACTGGTTCTAGATGAATTCCACCAATCGATTGTAAAGTTTGTCCTTCCTCTGAACTCTTTCAAGAAAGTATTTTCTGCTTTTGGATATATTGTTTCTTCGGAAGACAGAGAAACAAAACTAACATTTCCTATTCGGTTAGCACTTAAATAGTTCTTCTTGATTAAATCATAGTTTCCAAATATCTCCTTATCTTTATTCAATAAGGAATTAAGCTGTTTATTCCCATAGAAAAACTTATTATTTAAATAAGAATATTTGTTATCAACAATTCTCGCGTCACGTTCATCCAGACGAACTGATATCGCATGCTCAAACGGTTTAAACTTTTTAAGAACAGGAGGCTCATTAAAGGAATAGTTCGTTTCGGGACGATCGCCAGCTACTGAATTTATAATATTATTTTCTATTTGCCTCTTAACAAAATGATTTCTATTATCTGTTATTTGTTTAAACGTTGGATATCCATAGGGTCCATTAAGGAAATAGAGATTGTACATCTGATTTGCGGCAGTGGCGCCGGCTGGGAAGGTGTCGAAATTAACATCTTGTACTAAATTAAAAATAGAATTATATTCACATATTGTGCCGCGCTGAGATGCATCACTTAATAAATAGAAGTCTTGATTTGACGTCCTCTCCCAGAGAGTCAGCAATGATGCTGTTGGGAAACTCGTCGATGTGGTACCACTTGGGATTGTATATCTACAAGTTTTTAACCCGGGATCGGCAAAAACTCCAGACATTGAAGCTGTAATCCAGGCATAATTCGCATCAGATCTGGGAATCTGGTGTGAAACAAAAAAGTTATCGTATATTATCCCAGTTGAATGGCTTAATGCATTTCTATTGGTTTGCTGGTAGGAAGCGGTAGCGTTATAATTTAGGGCGCTGACGGAGCCAAATACAGAATCTATACCATAAAGCCCAGAGTGTCTAGAGAGCAACACTCTCAACCCATCATTTTGTGTATGGATGTTAGTGCTCATATTCACGCGGGGTCCAGAACCGGTGAAGTTGTTGTTCCCAGATCCGCTTGAGAGAAGCACAGAGGTATTTCTAAAGGGAAGAGCGTTATAGGGGGATAGTTCTTCTGCGGCGGGCTCTAGATATCCCCTAGAAGTGATTTCAGGGCCTCCGGGTGCAGCAAAAAGATTAACAATAATTGTCTGGTTTGAAGTTCTTGTTGGTAAAGTGGCGTTTAGATAAGGAGAAGATATCCCTCTATTGAACTTCCAGATTTCAGTCTGCGTAAGAATAGATCCGGTGTTCTCTTTAAACCATAAATTATTTGTTGTTCTCCCATTAGTCATAACAACTTCATAGTTCTTTGTAAAGTTGCCCAAAACCGAAGAGGCTGTCGAATATTGAATATTCTTGATGTTTAGAGGTCTTTTAGATATTTGGTCTCGGTAAAACCTTGCTCTAGGCGTATCTTTATCGTGGGTGCCGTCAGATGTATATGTTGCATCAACTACTCCTATAGATGCAGTTCCTAGTGTATTGGACGGAAGAATAAAAAATCCTTCCGGCCTATTCGATTGTTGATCGGTACCGGTGTTTAAAGCAATGTGACGATAAGCATTCCCTCCTACGTGAGCATCCGTAAAAGGACCCTGCAAGGGGTTGTTTTTATATTCATAATATAAATCATCGTGAATATTATTTATTTCTATGTTTGAAACAAAGTTTGCCTGAAAGTCTTTCGCATAACCAGTATCGATCGACGAACTCCAGAGTGTAAAGGGTGCTAGCAATGCCCCCTTACCATAAGAATAGTCTTCTTGGCTTTCTCTAGAGTTGGAAATCTTAAAGCGTTTTTTAACTTTCTTGTTCGGTCTTAAAACGTCTGTGCAATCTTCTTCGCTTTCAATATCAGAGCCCAGAGTTAGCAAATAGTCCCGGGATACAGATGCGGTAAGTGGTCCCGGGCCATCTACATCAACAATGGGTCCAAATTCTTGTAAAGCCGATCTCCAGTAACTTGATTTTCTTTGAGATTTCCCTTCTGAAAGATCATCTACTTTAAATCTATAGGGTGTAGAAAAACTTCTATTTAATGCAGAAATGGATGCAGATAAAATCTGATTTCTATTTGAATCAACATTAGCATCTCCGGAGGATATTACAGAATCAGTCCTATCTGCTCTTTCGTTCCACCATGGGCAATTAATGCTTTGAGAAAAAGGAATTGGGGCATGATTGAACTTCCAATTATATAATTGTCTATTGATTGATTCTAGGCCATCTTCTGGTTCAACTTTTTTGAACTCTAATGTTGGAAATTTATTTTTATATTTTGGACGTTCTAAGACATGTGATTCAATAACATTTAAAACATCTGGATTAAAGTTAGATGATTCTGGTATCAACTGATAGATTATTGAACTTAAACCATGATCGATCCACTTGTAAAAATTAATAAATCTCTCTACATCTAATTGATTTGATATCCTTTTAAAGAACAGCTCTCGTTGCTTTCTTAAGAACTTATAGTTATCACGATACCTGTTAACAGGATCTCCAATAAAGTTATTAAAATCTTTTACAGCTTCAAAATACTTTAGCATCTCGCGGCTAATAGCTGCATACGGAGATTTCTCTACTAGAAAATTATATTCTATAAATTGTTGATCTCTAGAAAATCTCTCTTCTTCGATCTCTCTCTTATTGAAAGTGATATCATTTTCTTTTGATATCTTATCGGGGGCCTCAACTCGATAATCTACTAGAAACTCATTCTTCAAAGAAGCGGTAAGGCTGCTAACAAAGTTAGAACCAGATGGAGGATAAAGGCCGCCTATTAAGCTCATCGGGTATCCGGATCCGCTTACGCTCCCAGAGGAAAAATCCACCAGCTTGGAGAAATCAAAATTCCAATTAAATATTAAACTATTATTCTTATTTAAGTTTAGATTATAAAAGTTCTCGTCTAGATCATAAATATCCAAATAGTTTGTTGATGTGCCTAAATTATTCGAGTCGACGGCGTGTGCTTGGAGTTCGTTGTTTGTTATGTAAGAACTCCAAGCTCTAACATTGCCGAGCTTAATATCTGATTTGTATATATTAGCACCAGTTATGTTTGTATTGAGTGCGCCGGCATACACCCTTCGGGGTTGCTGCAGCAGGTTGTCTCCAGTTTCCAGCGTAAGAGCCCCTGTAACTTCAAATTCATTTATTATCTGGTCTCCATGATTATTAACACCATAAAAAGAGATTTCATAATCTATAGAGCCGGTTTTTTGCAAAAATTGAGCTGTTAAACTATCGGGGCGAACGCGGACAGCAAAGTTCCAATGACTTTCATCATATACATTAAAAAATAACGAAGAAGTTAAAGTAGGTATACTTGCGTTAGATGAAGTTAGAACAAAGCGCGCTGATTTTGATTCTGATAAGTTATCTCTCTGGAAAAGGACTCTTAAATCGGCGTTGTTAGTACCTGGACTAGTGGTGCCGTATGACACATCGGATATTGCATCTTGCACGCCAAATATAGAACCAGTTAAAATGCTAAACTGGTATATGTCATTAAGATCCCTGGTTTCTATCTGTGCGGGGAATATTACTTCTGCCTCCACCGTGAAAGAGCCCGATGAGTTCTGGGGGTATGCTGGAATATAAGCTTGTCTAGCCGAGGCAGTTGAGAAGTTATATACAACAGCTTCATTTCCATCCTTTAAATTAAATCTTAAAAACTTTCTCTTATTGTTTTTAGGTTCTCGGGTATTGTTGATATTAAACTTTGCCCGATCGGCATATTGAGTTATTGAAATTAAATCTTCGTCAACCCCAAACGTTCTTAAGACATTCCTAATAGATTTTTCAGTGCCCTTTGACTTAAGAATATAGCTTAAATTATTATATAAGTTTTGATATATTAGATTTTTAACATCAAAAAGACTTTTGCTAAATTCATAATTATCTTCTTTTGTTTTATTTGAAAGCTCCTCTAGAAGATTTGAATTTAAAAAGAGATCTTGTATGTAGATTCCTTTCTCCATGATAAGATTTCTAACAAAAGGCAATTGTTCTACATCGGAATTCTTAAATGGACCTTTATAATCTACATCTTTAGAGTGGTTAAAATAATCGATTTGACTTTGAAGCGAGTCAAAATAAGAAGCCATAATCTGAACTAACTTTTTAAGTTCATATCCAGCAGTATCATCCTCATCTAATATAAATGAGGGGAACATCTTATAGAGAGACGCTTGATTTATTTCATCATATCTTTTTGCAAATTTTACTAAACTCTCTAAAGAGGAAACATAATCCGGATGATAACTATAAAGAATGGGATCTAGAAATTCAGTGTCGGCGGCGGTGCTGTCTACTATGGCTGATCCCGTATTTCTAGCCGTGGAAACGTAGTTTATATAAGATCCATTTGATAAACGGCCGGAATAATCTAAAATATTGGCATCAGTAACAGCTCTGCCGGTGATGCCTCCATTAAATTTGAAGTAAACACCCAGATCTGTGTTAGCAGTGTCGCTATTTGTGCCTCCATATACTTGGGTGTACCAATTTCTCCCTATCTCCTCATCAGTCCGGAGAGTTTTCCAGTGCCTGAATTCGTCCAAAGAGCCCGATAGCTTGCCGGCGCCGGCCGATCCAGAAATGAGACCACCAATATTGGCGTTTATGTTACCTTTTATATCACCATATGAATTAGAGGAAGCGGTAGTCTGATAAACTGCTCCATCAATATACAAACTAGCAGTTTGAGATTTATAAGAAACAGCAATGTGTTTCCAGTTTCCTTCATATAAGGTGCTTTTTAGTGTCGTATCTCCTAATAGAATGTTTTCAGAGGTAGATCCAGATATCAGGCGTAGTCTAAACGGAGCCACAGCCGGGTCGTAGTATTCATACAGCTCAAGCGTGACTAAACCCTTGGTGGCAGATCCGGTTTCGTTGTTCCAATATTCTACTAAAACTTCATTTCGAGTTAAGCCGCTAGCTAGTGAGCCAGATTTCTTAAGCCAAAGTTCGGTTGTGAAGCCTTTTGTTGATAGATCGAGTGCTAAGTTGCTAGCTCTCGAACTGGCAGTGGCATATAGATTATTAAAATGTGGGCCGCCTTTGACAAAAACATATTCTAAATTATCTGAGATGCCGTAATTTGTATCAAAATCTCCCGTATTGGAGCCCCAACCGGCCGACGAAACTATTATATATCCATTTGTTCTAGGATATTTCTTATTAAAAACATGAAGATTATAAGCATTTGCAGAATTTAACCAATTTTCCTTCTCTTTACGAGAACCATCATAAGGATAATTTAATCGTATATTTTCAAAAGAAGTTTCTACATATTCCTCCGCTAAACCATATCTTACAAAATTTTGAAAGTTGGTATAATCAACGGGGGGAATAAATCGCTCGCGGTCTGCCTCTAGGGAGTCTAGATAATCAAAAGATTCAAATGCTTGTCCTTCTAATTTTTCTAGTTTTTCTAAAGTATATTTTTCTGAGCTATTTTTAAATTTATCTTTTAAACTCATTCTAGAACTCTAAACTTAAAAACTTGGGGGTATTCATAGTAATTAGAGCCTTGCTTAATAATAAATTTAAACCCATAACCATTTCCTTCTTCTAATAAACTCATATCAAAATCAAAATAATTTCCGGATGCGTCGTAAGACATTAGAGTATTTTGTGATGAGCCTGTGCCGTATGATACTACGTCTTCCCCAGAAGCTAAAAGCTTGACTTTATAATATATATTTTCAATTGCAGTATTCTCAATATCAGTACTTGCTACGGTGTAAATTGTAGGAGACCAATCTTTATTTCGAGCGTAGAGCCTTATTCTTGCATCTTTTTCCTGTCTTGAATAATTATCTTTAAGATTAGTAACATCTAAAACATATTTTGGTAATGCATTATTGTTAGCAACACTAATTTGATTTACTTTTATTGTCCCAGTAAAGAAACATGTTGTTAAAGTAGAATCAAACCATCGATCATAAACTGTTGAGGCAGTGGTGGCTAGATCGAAAGATGCAGAATACGTACCAGTGCTAACATATCCTCCCGTAACCGGGTAGTTGACAGTAACATTTGAAGACAATTCGGTACCACCAGATGAAGCATCAAAAATCTTGACATATATAGCACCCTCTTCAATTGAAGGGATGTTTCTCAAGTCGCCTCTAAATCTATTATAGAGATAAACAGTATTGAGATTTTCTGCAGCAGTTAGAAGAGAAGACGAAGCATAAAAGCTTCCTCTCTCGTCTTTTGTAGAAGAATCCCAGCGCGCTTCTATTGTAGGTTTCTTAAAGAAGTACTCAGTTGATCTAGCGAAGAATTTCTTTACATAATAATTTTCTGTATCTGTCTCAAAAGTGCCAGATAACCTTATACCAAGTCCGTAATTATCTAAAGTACCATCAACCCATTTTTCAACGATATCAGAAATATTAACTGATAAATTTTCAGTTCCGGAGACAAAAGAAGCCGTTACATCATACTCACTCTTATAATCGCCGCCCTCCGAAGTCCATGCGGCCGCAGAAGAAGCAGATACCCAGTTGGAGATACCCGTATCGGTAAAATTATCGATGTCCACGCCACTCCCCTCGTCCCAGGAGCGGGATATCGGTTGCACTAATAGATCAAATTGCGTAGGTACAGTAAATGGATGCGGAGCGTTGTACAAATTCAAGAAAAAGTCGACCGATCCCGAGGAGGCTAGCCGTCCTGCGGCTCTTTCTGATACAATCTCATTAGAATTGAACTGAATTAGAGTTCTAGCCAGTTCAGTTTGCTCGGCGTCTAGACGATCGTATAGTTTAAAAACAGATACCGAATCAGCTAATCCTGTGTTAGATCCGGTTGCACGTATGGTGGTGCTGTTTGTATTAAAGACGTTTGTTATTGTATTGTCTTTTGTTGCAAAGAATTTTTTATTAGCCACTATCTTACCTCTAGAGAAATATCAGTATTTGGAATTCTTACCTCATAAATAGCATTTTTAGGAATAAAAATCGTGTTTCCATCTGCCGATGTGTTATCCATAACCGAGAAACGAGTAGTGAAATAATTATCACCGGTCTTCCTCACTACTTTAAATCTTAATACATCCGCAACACCTGGTACTTCATTAATAATATTAGTAAATTCAGAAATTATTATATTTTCACCTATTTGTGGTTTTGTGGCAATATAATTTTTTAGTTTTGTGAGTACATCTCTTCTAACTTTCAGTTTTTCAACTTGAGGTTCGGTGATTAAAACTATGTTGAAACCCACATTTATAACGCTAGCATTAAATATATCAATTGAGTCTCCAATCATTTTATAATTTTGAATATAATTTTTTACATTCTCGCGAAGAGTCGTCGATGTAGCTAGGAGCCGGCTTGAAGAATCCTCGCTCATTAGATAGATGTTTAGATTATTCTTAAACGCTTTATTATCCTTATAAACAGCCACCCTTTTTATAGCCCCAAAGTTTGCCGGCATCGTATAAATAAGCGCTTTGTAGTCTTCACCGGTGACTGCTCTATTTTGAGATGCGTGACTGGCTCTGGTAAGAATTCTTAACTCATCCGTTGCTAGCAGTCTAGCATCTCCCATTACAGGTTCTTCATTTGTAACTTCTAGAGAATTCCTAACAGAAGATATCAAACTGGAAAGAAGAGTGTCGCGGTTACGAAAAGAGAAATTAGATTTAATAACCCTTGTTATAGTTCCCACGCCCGCATTTAAGTTCCCTCCTTCGTTAGCCCTATATCGTATTGTAAGGGTGGTATTTGCTGGAGATACTCCCATCCTTCCGCTGCTTAAAAGTCTTTTTGGATCAAAAGATGGATCTGACAAATAATCTTTTCCATATTGATTTAGCAATACAAGACTTGGATCTACCACATCACCATCAGTATCCAGCTCTGCTTCCGATCCATATCCAAATTGGAGGCGCACGACGCCATCTTCAAAAACGGTTTCGAAACGTCGGGCGGCGCCAACAGGCTTTAAAATAAATGGGACATGAATACTATCCGGGCCGCGGTTGGGCACTGATCGATATACAACATCTTGACTTAAGTAATCTACTTCATAATACTCATTTCCATTAGAATCGGTAACTGATATTATCTCTGTTACATTGTTGATTGGTAGTGTTGTTGAGTAGAATGCGCGGAAATCGCCAACTGTTTTTGTTATGCTATTAACGCGACCGGAAAGAACTTTTCCAAACCCCTTTATAATAAAAGCTATGGGGGCGCCAGTGGAACTGTTGACTTTATTAACAACAACTTGAAAATTAGGATTAGAAAAATCAACATCCTCAACCAAAGTGTATACTTTGTTATTGCTCGTCGCAAAAACAGAATTCTTTTTTAAGATCGGAAGATAATTGGTGTCTGGACCTATATCGGCAAGGTTTCCACCGGTAGTCGTACTGGCGGGTACTTCCACAAAGAATGATATAATCCCAGTGGCGACCTTGTTTGGTATAAATTTTATGCCGGCTTGGCGAGCAATCCTATTTAGATTCCGGAATTCTAAAGCAGTCTCTGAAAACGACTCGTTAAATTGGTAATCTAGGTAAAACGAAAGAATATCTCCAATATAAGCTACATTGTCAAGCATCAGAGAACCAAAACCTGCTTCTTGAAAATCTTTAAAAGTAGTAGGATAATAAGTTTTCGCATATTCAACTAAATCACTTTTAATTGTTCGAAAATCTCTTGAGGTATAATTTATAATTGGTTTATTGGTTCTGGACATGTATTTTATTCTCTATTTCTAAGGAATCAACCTTAAAACACTGTGATAGATCCGATCGTTCCTTCGGTGACGTTGGTGAATTCCAACCGCTGTTCATCAGCTCCCGCTCTATAAGATATCGATATATTTATTGCATTATCAATCTCTTGATTTCTTTCAACGTTAATAACACTAACTTTAAGATAGGATAAGTATCTATTGATTTGAGAAAAGATTCTCTGTTTTATGTTCTCTAGGGTGACAGGGGTGCTTTTCTCGAAAAGAAATGTCTGCAGACCAACGCCAAAATTCTTATCAGCGATTTTCTCTCCGGGTGTTGTAAATAATAATATCCTAAGATTTTGTTGTATTAATGTATTAATTGTTGAGAGCATCCGATAGGGAGAAACTTCTGCTTCGCTAACGTTCAAGGGCAGCGCCGGCGTATAAGTCCAGTCATCGCGAGATCTGATCAGGGCGCCGTCTGTGACCAAGATAGAAACTTCATCCCTTAGAGCGGTATCCCGATCCGAATCGACGGGGTCGCGCAGAAGATCGTCTGGGAGGGCCTCTTCTAAATTGGGATATCCAAGTGATGTTGTATTGCTAAAACTCATTTCTTATTACAACTCCACAGTCGTCTTAATAATACCAGCAACCGTATTTCTAAATGAGTTTAACTGATTAGTTAAAACTCTATTTTGACCAAAATTAGATTTTTTAGCTAGTTTATCTTCAACATCTTGAATTTTTCTAGCATAGTAAATAGTTTTGAGATAGATTAAATTTTCTAGATTTAAAATAAAGTTATAATAAATCTTAAAATCTTCTAACTTAAATATATTATTGAAGATCTTTTGTTGTGTTCTCATCGAGTTTGCAGTTGTTTCATCGGAGAATCGCAAATCATAATTCTGACCTTCGGGTGCGAACGAGCCCGCGGCCAATCGTGTCTTATTAAGAGAGTATTCTTTAGAGGAGATGTCAACGTATACAACGCCCCCCAAGCCTTCTAGGATGAAAGTCTGCGAGAAGCTAGAATCTAATTCGCTGGTTATCTGAAGGATTCTTCCATCGCCAGAATCAATTAAAGCATTTTTATTTATAACAAAGAAGTTTCTCCGCGAGGAATTAATTGTATTTATCCCATCCTCTATACCATAATCTGATATCAAGTTATCATAACTCATTAATATTCCATTTGATATTAGCAATTTGATATCAAAAGTATTAAAAATAAATTCTCTCAATGCGCGCAAATCAGAACTGTTCTCATTGAGAATTTTCATTATATAAAGAGCATCATCAGTATTCAAAGTAAAAGAAGAAATATCTATTCTTGTATTAAAAATAGAGTTTATGAAACTGTTGATTGTATCAAGCGATTCCCGAACCACCGGATCTAATTCGGCCGGCAATCCAGAAGTTATTTCGTGAAAGCGGGCCGCGGCTATCTGGCTGAGGACCAAATTATCTAGATTCTCTTTCAAGGAAAACTCAATTGAGTAGCTGCTAACGGGCATTGGTGCATCTGCTGCTTGTGAAAGGAGAAGGAAATAGTCTCCTCCAGTGGGAGCAATTGCAATATTTTTATCTGAATATGTTCTTACCAACTCCCGGGTGGGGCCAATGTTGAAAGGGCTTTGTGTTTCGAAGACAGAAGGTCTGTCTATAACTCTCACTATCCGGCCACCAGTTCCGGGTTCGACGGCTTCAGAGGTCAGCTGGAATATGTTTTCATCTAAAGTTTTAAAATTCCCCTCTCCCCCAGATTCGATTAATCTACCTATTTCTCCTTTTCTGGCCTCCAGTTCTTCTATGAAATCTGTTCCAGCAAATAACTCAATAACATCTTCAATTTGTTTTTGCTGCTCTTCAAGCCTCTTAATAAATGCTGCAGGGGAGAACATTTTTTCTAAAAATTCCTTATAATAGTCCTCGATTGCTAATGATGCTATTTCTCCAAACTGATCCTCTGTCACGCCGCCTTTCATTCTTGCAATATCGCTAGCGATCGTAAGATAAGGAATCTTTAAGTCATCAGCATCTAGATCGTTTAAGAGATTCACAACATAATATTGTTTTATAATATTTTTATTCTCCCCGTTTTGTTTTAGCAATATCGGGGATCCAAAACTAACAATATTGTTTATTAAAGTTAAGGAACTTTTTATGAATGATGCATCAGCATACATTTGGAGTGCCTTGTCTAGAACAGCCAAATCGGCATCATCAGTAAAGAGATATTCAAAAATATATGCTGGATCATCCACCCTAAATCTCTTTAGGGTATTTTCTTGATTAAAAGATCCGGAAAAATATGCTTCACTTATTTGTTCGTGAGTTTTATCTAGTTCTAAATTGTTAATATCGATAGAATTTAATAAATGCTTAAGATAAGTTCCATAATTTAAAGTGCCCACATCGTCTATCTCGGGTAAATCACCTTGAGGACGTAAATAATTTTTGAATGCCGTGCCTAGGCCGCCGACTGTTATACCCGCATACAAGTTTTGCAAAATATCAGCGTAGAAATCATCATTTTCGGTTTCAAAAGTTAATGAATTCTTGAATTGTTGCTTAAAATATTGATAATTTAATGAATTTGTCTCCAAATCTGCCTGAATTGTCGGTGAAGATTTGACGCTAGCGAGGATTTGTTGAGTTTCTCCGAGATTGTAGCTCTCCACGGAGTTTAATTGGACTAGCTGGTTCATAGAATTGAGATAATTTACAGTAAAAACGCTTTTAATTGGGGTATCAGACTCTAAAGAGGTTTTTCCCACATCTTCTTCCTGTAATCCTATATATGCGGCGACGTCTGGAGAAGTGAAATCATAATTTGATTGATTAATCATGCTAAATCCTAATCCTTGCACGCTTATATTATTAAGTCCAAACTCTAAATTGGGTAATTCAAGCTTTTCAAAAGATATATCATCAATATTAAATGGTAAAGACTTATATTTGTCGGAAAGTAGGACATAGTTCTTCGGTGGCGGTTCTGAAAACAGGCTCAGGGCGCCGCCGACTAGGCCACCCCCCAAAAGGGGCACTGGAGAGAAGATAGTTGGGGTAAGGCTGTTTAAAGCACCAAAAACTCCCGGTTTAATTTCTATGTAATCATTAAAAATGTTCCTAGAGATAGTTTCCATGCTTCCCTTTGCTGACGCGTCAACTCCGTCACCTATAGATTTAAATTTAGTTTCAGTCATTTCCCTAAATGGCTCTACATCTCTATCAATTACTGGAGTCGTTGAAGCATTGTAGGTGGGGATATCGTCGCCGGCCTCAATCTTCTCGGCGGCGCC
>Ga0098052_1000463_pt1 | contig 25794 bp, 34 predicted proteins | sample 15_taG_FD_81591 | JGI IMG/M metagenome (GOLD analysis project Ga0098052, IMG submission 81591) | Marine viral communities from the Subarctic Pacific Ocean - 15_ETSP_OMZ_AT15312 metaG | ecosystem: Environmental > Aquatic > Marine > Oceanic | place: Pacific Ocean | collected 2015-01-18
ACTACTGGAACTACTACTACTGGAACCGGTACTACAGGCACTACTGGAACCGGCACTACTGGAACGGGTACTACTGGATCGTAATAACGGTCGTACCCTTAACTCGGTTGGTTAGAGCAACTATGACTAATAATTGCTTGTCGGTTCAAATCCTTCAGGGTACATATTTTGTATAAAATTTAACAAAAAGGAGATACCATGGGTATCAGTGAATTTGCTTGGGGAGTCGTTGTTGGCGTCGCAGCTGGACCATTTGTTTGGTCCGGGCTTAAGTGGTGTTACACGAAGTTTTCCGAGCTTACATCAAAGTAAAAAAAACTAATCTGGTTTTTTTAAGGGCACCTGCAGTTGCAGGTGCCTTTTTACTTTACATCCTCAATAATGTTAACCTAATCCAATTAGTAGCTTCTTCTTTGCTTGAGAATTCAAGTAGTGGAGTAGATTTATTCATTTTAGAAAGTGATACTGCGGCAACATACTTTCTGTCGGTGATACGCTTAAGAAGATACTCAGGCTGGATCGACTCAACTGCGATTTCCTCACCCTCTTCCGATGCTTCTTCCGGTTCTTCACTTTCCTCTGTAACCCACTCATCTTTCATTAAAATTTGGTAACTTGCTAATAAACCGAAGATAGCAGGAAGTAAAACCTTCGAAACTGAGACTGCGGTACTAACAACTTTCGTTCTATTATTTGCTATTAATGTGCCTAATGCTTCTATTGCTTTCTTTTTTACAGCATCTGCCATGATACCTGAGGGCCCGGTGATTGCAGCGGATGCAACGGTTCCAGCAGCTGCACCAATTTTGCCTAATGTACTTTCTGGCCCAGCATCCCCTGACTCAGGAGGATTTTGAATTGTTTCGATGGCATTCTCAACCCAATCAAATGCTTCATTGAAAAAGGCCTCCGTCTTTGCTGGATCTATGATTGTATCTTTAAATTTACCTAGCTTATCCATGATACCTGTAATCATTGCATATGCATTTTCAGCAACTGATTTTAAGAGAGCTTCTGCACCCTCTGCAACTGCAGTACCTATAACTGCATCAGGAATTAGTAACTTTAACGCATCAGTAACTGTATCAGCTAATTTTGATACAAACTTATAGATTGCATCTTTTGTTTTTTCCAGCATATCTCTTGCTTTATCGCCGAAATACTCACTAGCACTTTTCCAAATATCTAATACGTCTTGATAAAATGCATCAAACCCACCAGATAATGAAAGATTTAAAACCTTACTTACCAGATCTTTTACTTCGCCGAACTTATCAGCTAAACCATTCACTGCTGACACGGTGCTGGCTACACCCTCGGCAGTAAAGGCTGCATCAACAATCGTTTCTAAGATAGGTGCTGCAGGAGCCCCCGCGATCGTTGCCGCAGTGCCGTACTCAACAACTGCTGATGTAACAAACTGTATGGCATCTTTTGCCAGATCGACAACGCCTTCTTGGAGCACATTATGTGATCCCGGTGGCAATAAATGATAGTTTGTCAGATAAAAACCATCGAGAGCGTATTGTTGTGGTAAAGTCATATGACTAAGTATGGTCCAGCGATATACTTAATTGCAATGTCCTATTATACACAAAAATTAGGGCAAACAGTGACCGGAACACGTAAGAACCGAGGATATTGAAAAATGTATGTTCTATTGTTATTATTCGCATGTGCTAATCAGCCGGCTAAACCTGGGCCGGTAGCTGATATTTATGTAAAGAACTCTATCAAAAAAGAAAGATTAACCTCTGAAAATGTTCCAGCGGAACATACGCGGTTAGAGGATACTAGTAATGCTGAAAAGAAAACGAAACTATTGTACTCTATACACGAAGACGAAACAGAAACATGCAGTTCTTACTTAGATCATTACTATCAACCATCTCTAAACTCAAACGAATGTCTCGAGTTGAATACGATCCGGAAATAGTCGCACAGATAGTTAGGGTTGAAAAAGAAGCCAAGCGATTAAGTCGACTTATTTCGATCAAAAAATAGTAAATAAAATTTGTACATTCATAGATTAGCTCCTATTGTTTATAGGTTAAATGAATTGCCTTAGGGATTCATTTAGCTTTTAACACTTGCTAAAATAGGAGAAACAATATGACTAGCGCACTAACTACGTTCCACCACCCAAATTCACGGATACCAAGCTTGCTTGGTGGTCGGGTCTTTGATGATTTTTTTGATAACTTTTTCTCGGATCTTCCCGCACAGATTCAGCGATCAACACAGGGATATCCTGTTGCTGACATTTATAAGAGCGATGAGGGAGAAACGATGATGGAGTTTGCTTTGGCTGGATTTTCTAAAGATGATCTTTCAATCTCCATTCAGCCTGAGAAACGTAGTATTACTGTGTCTGCATCCACGGAAGATGCGATTGATGAAAACAGTTCAAGACGTATTGCACGTCGTAACTTTTCTAAGACATATGTCAATTATGATAGTAATCTTGATCTTGCAAAGGCCGAAGCTAATTTCGAAAACGGACTTCTTACGGTAAGGGTACCAACCCGCGTTGAAGTCAAGCCTGTTGAGATTAAGATTCAGTAACCTAACTTAAGGTTTCTGATTCTAGGCGCTCGGGTCATTGAGACCCGAGCGTTTTTTATTTCTTGATTGTTTCAAATAGTTCATGGACGGCAGTAATTGGGGTGCCGATCCCTACATTTTCTATTCGGCTAATCGCACTATGGATAATTCCTACAATTTCATTTTCTTTATTTAAGATCGCAGCGCCGGAAGTACCCGGTCTTGTTGGCATGGAGACCAGAATATCTCCTTCGGAATCAAGTCCGGCATAGTAGCCATCAAATCCTAAAACTACCCCTGGCTCAAATATTCCTAAAGGAGCCGCTACCATATAGAGCGATGAACCTTGTTTTGGTAATTTCTTTGCAAGTTTAGCTGGGGGTGATACCCATTTATTTTTTGATTTTAAAATACAAATATCTTTAGGGATATTAACGCCTAATATTTCAAACTCAGATTGATTGCCGAAATATCCATGACCCTTTAAGTGATTTGTAATTGTTCCAATACCACTTAATGATGACAGGTACGGATCATAGTGTTGTGGTTGACATACATGACCTGCCGTCAAAACGTATGTGGCCCCTTTTCGTTTTATGGTCATTCCGGAACCCATCGCAGAATGAAGAGTTTCAGACGTTTCTGTGCACTCACTTTGTTCATCGCCGCATATAGATGTAAACTCAACAGCCGTCTCTATGAAGACAAAAGACTTCGAAGCTTTTGAAATTCTATGTGAAACAAGTGTTTTATCAACTATTGGCGATTGGGCGCTCTCATTGTTTGTACAAGCTGAAAGCACTATACAAGCACAAATCATTCGAAATATATTCATGCCACCTCCTTTTAATAAATATTAGGAATTTAGCTTAGGTTTGTAGGATCTATACCAGCATGTACAGGTTTTTTTGTTCAATGTGGTATAACTGTTTATAATGAATTTGGAGGGTAATATGTCAAAAGAAGAAATTTCAGCCAATATATTCGCGGCTGCCATTAAAGAGCTAGAAGCCAAAGAGTCAAAAGCTATTGCAACAATTCAAGTATATTTGCATAATGCAACAGGAGAGGCAGTCGATGAAATTATAAAACTTGCCATCACCGGCGCCGAAGTTCGCAATGCAAAACAATTTCTATTAGACAAGTTTACTCAGGAGTCATAGTGGCTAGGAAAAAGAAATATACACGTACTGACTATACAAGTAAATGGGGAGATCTTATTAGGGAAAAACTCGATGGTCTAGAGGTCGGGCAAACGATATGGTTTACCGAGCTTGATGATCATGTTTATTCCGGCCCCATTGACAGATTAATTGAACACCCAAAGTATGGTAATTGGGTTTCAGTATATTGCCGACCTGGCGGTTATCGTACAAAGCATACCCAAGAAGTTTCAACAATAAAAATTAAGAAAAAGAGAGGTCGCCCCTCTAAGGACACCGGTGATAATCAATGAATGATATTAATATGTCACAACACTTTCCGTATCCTCAACCCCGTGATCAACAAGTGAGTGCTATTAATAATGGTATTGAAAGCTTATTGGATCAAGATAAAAGATTTTTTGTTCTTGAGGCTGGAACCGGTGTTGGTAAAAGTGCTGTGGGATTAACACTGGCCTCTGTTATCTGTTCTAGGTTATCAAAGAATGAAGATTTCAGTAACGGCTCCTACGCTCTTACAACACAAAAGATCTTGCAGCAGCAATATATCAATGATTTTGGTTCCTCACCTCATTATATGAGAGACCTTAAAAGTTCAGCAAACTATACATGTACCCATAACGGAAATAGCTCTTGTGGTGAAAGTCAGCGCGCACTTAAGGTTGCAGATAAAAACTCTAAGTTTTTTCGTAGCTGTATGAACAACTGTGTATACAAGAAGGCTAAGGAAAGTTTTATAAGCGGAAAGCATGGTATTACTAACTTTTCTTATTTTATGGCAGAGACTTCATATGCAGGTAAGCTAAAGCCTCGTGATGTTCTCATTATTGATGAAGCACATAACGTAGAAAGCGAATTATCTAAGTTTATTGAAGTTAGCGTTTCGGAAGCGTTTGTAACAAAGACACTAAAGAAAAGAATACCCAACATACGTACTCAGAAACAGGCCTACAAGTGGATTAAGGAAGACTACCTACCTGAACTAAAGGCGTACTTTATTGGCCTTGAGAAGAGGATCGGGAAGCTTATTGGAGGACAACAGAGGCTAGAACAATTTGAGAAATTGGCACGTCAGGTTGATATCGTTGATAAACACATATGCAAAATTGAACGGTTTATGAAAGTCTATTCCGATGACAACTGGGTTTTTAATGATGTTAGTGCTTATGGTCTATCATCTAGAAAACTAGAGTTTAAGCCTATTGATATTTCTCCATTCTCTGAAGAATTGTTATTTAAGTTTGGAAGAAAAGTAATTTTAATGTCGGCAACCATTTTAGACGGAGATGCATTCTGTGAGAGTTTAGGTATTAATAAAAGTGATACACAGTTTGTCACCATTCCCTCGCCGTTTCCAGTCGAGAACCGGCCGGTTTATTATTTTCCAGTTGGAAAAATGAACTCTCGGGAGATTGAAAGTACTTTACCAAAGCTTACTGAGGCCGTTAAGTCAATCTTAGATCAACATAAGAACGAAAAGGGGATCATTCACTGTCATACATTTAAGATTGCAAATCATCTAAAGAAGACAATTAGATCTAAGAGGTTACTAATTCATGATTCATCAAATAGAGATAAGATATTAAATAAGCATATCTCCGAAAAGGGAAACACAGTTCTTCTTTCACCATCAATGACAGAGGGTGTTGATCTCAAAGATGACTCTAGTCGCTTTCAGATAATTTGTAAAGTTCCTTATCCTTACCTTGGCGATAAACTTGTTAAGAAAAGAATGTATAAATGGAAGTGGTGGTATCCACTACAAACAACAAAAAAGATTGTTCAGTCTGTTGGGAGATCCATTCGCAACGAAGATGATTTTGCGGTAACTTATATTCTTGATCAAGATTGGGATAGGTTCTATTCAAATAATTCGTCGCTATTCCCTAAAACGTTTAAAGAGGCCTTAAAAAAATGAAAAGTCTTGCATCAGGACGTATTGCATGTGCCCAAACAATTTTAAAACCATGGGGATATGAGAAGATCTTTGCTCACACGGAAAAATATGCTGGTAAAATTCTTCACATAAATCCTGGTCATCGACTCTCGAAGCAATATCATGAAATTAAAGATGAGACTATATTCATACTTTCTGGAGTCTTAAGGCTTTATGTAAATGATGTGGAGATAGCACATGTTATGAGTGAAGGTCAATGCATTAGACTTTACCCTAATACTATTCATAGATTTGAGGCACCGGATAGCGGTGATGCTGTCATACTACTTGAGGTTAGCACTTCGGAGTTGGATGATGTTGTAAGAATAGAGGACGATTATGATAGGAAATAAAAAAGACCCGGGTGCAGGGGTAGTTCTACTTCAGATCCGAGACGAAGAAGTTTGTGTTTTAGGCCTAGGCTGTCACGATGAACATTTTGATCTGCCAAAGGGTGTGCAAGAAAAGGATGAATCTAAGATCGAGTGTGCAATGAGGGAATGCTGGGAAGAAACTAAAATTACCGATGCTGTTTTTTTTGAAGATATTCAGCCGCTTAGTTTGAAGCCCCTAACACTGTTCCTAGGAACGTCGGCGGGTGATGCACAAATTACTGCTAACCCTGTAACTGGAATTGTTGAGCATACACACGCTCGGTGGCTTCCACTAAAATCTGCTGCATTTTATATGAAGCCGTATTTGAGACCCGCAATTCGGTGGGCTCGAGAAATTGTTGAAGATTGGAATTTAATAGAGGACCTTAAACATGTTTAGTTTTTCAAACGTAGTTCTTGTATGTGGTACGGTTGCGTACGTCATGCAGGATGATCTCACATCATTTATTGTTATGATAGCTTTAGGCACCATCTCAAAAGCTATTGGGGTATCCATGGATATTGCAGAGAGGAACAGCGAAAATGACAAGACAGAAAAAACGCTTCTACAAGAGCTCGTCCACTAAAGATTTAGATGTGACAATTTCGAGTGGGTTTCAAGAATCTTCTCGTTTAGCTACATCGTTAGCTATCGGAAAGTTCTCTGAATCTGTAGTGTCTGGAACTTCACTTGAACCACTGGACATCTTTCGTGCGGCACACATAAAGCTTCAAGAGATTAAGCATCCATTTATCAAGAATTCGATCATCTCGCTTTTAAAAAATAGTTTTGAAGCCCATCATTCCTTGGCGACTTTCTTGGCTGCATATTTTTTAGACAATGAAATAGAGTCATCGCTTCAAGATATAATGCTAAAATCTAGATGTGCCACAAGTAAAGATGCGGATGAAATATACAATTTTTTAGTTCGTGATGATAGAACAAGAAAAATCTTTAATCAGATTAGGCATACAGCAGGCTCTAGTGCCCGTATTGTGGTCCAGAAATCACCCGCAAAAAAAGATGCAGTAATCTATAGGCAAAATAACATTTATCCTCTAGCCATACCTCAAGAGTTTTGGAGATACACCTCTAAACAGAAGCTAGAGTTTACTGATGTTCGAACTTTAATCGTCGACGGCGTAATAATGACTGTCGGAGAAATAAACAGGCATTTGGTATCTGCTTTTGAAAATAAGCAAGCAATTGTAATTGTGTGTCGAGGATTTTCTGAGGAAGTTCTTGCAACATTACTACAGAATTATATGAAAGGAAACCTAAATGTTTTTCCTATTCAAATCCCTACAGGTGAAATGTCTAATTTCTTACATGATATTGGCTACCTTAGCGATGCGGACGTTGTTTCAACAATAACAGGCGATGTTCTCGCATCGAAGGATGAGAAATGTTTAGGCACTCTTGAAAATATTACATTTCATAAACAACATATTGAATTTAGCATTAGAGATAAAGAGCGTAGGGACTTCTTAATTCAAAAAATTAAAATTGAAAAAGAAAATTATTCAAAAGAATTTGGCATTGACGGTGATTACAGTGATGTTTTTGAAGCAAGATTGATAGCAGCCAGTGCAGAAATTTGTAAAGTGTACATTTCCGATGTTGGTATAGGACAGTCAGGTATCATTTATGATCGGATTAATTCATTAGGAAAAATCCATAATGAAATTAAAGAAAGGGGAATTATCGATTTAGATAATTTTAATGATAAGGCTTTTCAAAATTTAAAAAGTCTAGGTTTTACAAAACTCCCTATTGATAGTTTACTTTATTCAATTTACGCAACAAACGACTTAAGGGAAAAACTTTTACATTCATCTAGGATTTTAACTATAGATTGAATGTTTACAACATGTATAAATGAAGTATTTTTAAACTTGGAGGTCTTTAATGAATAAAAATGTTGAACTTGCGACTGCTCTTTCGTATATCAAAGAGCAACTCAAACTTTCAGTTACTGATGCGATTGCAAACAGTACAAAAGAGTTAGGTGTCGAAACAACTGCCGATAACTGGCGGAAGATTCGTGCTTCTCTTGAAAGTGCTATTGATATCACTGTTAATAATTCACACAATGCGTTTAGGTCTTTAGTGAAATAAACGATGCAGGGCTTAAAGCACTATATCGAATGCCACTGTGTATTACCACAATATAGAAACTCAAAGAAACCAATCTATTTTGGCTTTAATGTATTTTCAAAAATTGATGATGGAAACAGTGTTATTTTTAGATTTGCGGAATGCCCAAATTGTGGAGTACTTCATAAGATTTATGATATATGCAAAAGCGAAATTTTGTCGGGTAAAGATAATGCATCGGGGAGAGTTAGAAAGATTTCTGACTTAAAGCTTTCAATTCCGGAAAATTTTATTGAACTTTTAGAAGGTCATAATTGTGAATTAGCTGATTATGAGAAACTTGAGTTTATTTTGGATCATAAAGCATGGAATGAATATATCATGTTAAATAAAGATCATGAAGATGATAGTAGGGTTGGAAAAATACTAAGTTTTTCTGACAGTGGTCGGCCCCGAGTTGAGCCATTTATTACAAAGGAGTTGATTAATCATGGAACAGACTGAGTCTGCTATGTCTAAGTTAACAGCTAGACGATTAAATCAATGTCGCGATATCGTGAAAGAGATTAATAACTTTGGAATTAACGAATTCATGATATTGCAAATAATTAACCTATTAGCTCTAGAGCTGGAAGACAGAGAAGCGCTAATTGAAATTTGTGATGTTATTAAAAAACATCTACCAACAGAAGATCAAACAAAAGATCTAATTTTATAAGGAGAAAAAAAGTATGAGTTCAGAACAAATTGTTGAGAAATGGAATGAGATTAGGGTTCTTATCGAGAGCCTAGATCAGGATGTTGCTAAGAATGCAAGTGGTAATGCTTCGGCAGGTGTTCGCACCCGAAGAGGTCTCCGCATGCTAAAGAAAGAAGCAGCAGACCTTGTAAAGCTTACGCTCAATGTTGAAAAAGCTCGCAAAACTAGTTAATATAAAAATTGGGCTCGCCCTGGTTTCGACGGGGTGATAGAAGGGAATAGTGCAGGCAGTCGTGATGACTTAAAAAATCAAATCAATTGATAATTGCCAATAACAATAATCATTTCGAACTCGCCTTAGCGGCATGATCGTGGGGTCTCTGGTTACCTTATTACCCAAATCCAGATAAGCAGGTGGTTCTGCTGAAAATAAAACACCCGAGTTGTTAATGTTTGTAATACAACGGGATTTTAACAAGCAAATTTTGTTGGATTAGAAAAACCAACCAAGCCTGTGGATGACTTGAATTGGAAATTATTCCGGACGCGGGTTCGATTCCCGCCGAGTCCATCTTTTAAAAAAATGAAGAAATGGTACAAAATAACGCTTAAGAAGCCTAACTTACCACCTAGCTTTTGGCTAGGTGCGAAGGATAGAGGTTCATTAGACACCCTTCTGGAAAAGAAAGGGTATACCGAAATTGAGAGCATTAGAGAAGACCCGACCTTTCCGGAATGCTTAAACACGCGCATTAAAGATATGCGGAGTGGAAAAGCCTAGATGCAGAATCATCGCTTACTTAAAGTGCTCAGCAAGATCTCCTAATTTTGCAAGGGCGCGCTTCTCTATTTGACATACACGCATTCTTGTTACACCATAAACATCACCGACGTCTTGAAGTGTGTGTTTTTTCTCTGAAGCAATTAAAATGCAGTTTGCACATTCTGGCATTTTGACGTTGTATCTGCATTCTGTCTTTTTACACTTGGTTCTTGCTCGTTTGCACCGTTCATAACACAATTCTTTTGTTCGCAATCTATATTCCTTTCATAGTAGTCAAACTACTTATATTTGAATCGTAAGCACATTAATCAAAATGTTCACGAGGAGAAGATTTCATTTGAGTACTAGAAAGATATTTGTTTTAGATACAAGCGTACTGCTTTATGACATGCATTCAATTCACTCATTTCCAGGTAATGATATTGTTATTCCAATTGTTGTTCTAGATGAACTAGATCGATTTAAAGATAAACACTCACTATTAGGTGCATCTGCGAGGTATGTTAATAGATTTCTGGATGATCTTAGACAATATGGGAATTTAGATAAAGGAATTGAGATTTCAAATCTTTTAGGATTTGAGACCGATCAGGTGGTAAGAGTTGACCTGAATGAAGAGTTTCCAGATGATTACCCTAAAAGCTTTGCCAAAGATCGGGGTGACAATGTAATTTTGGCATGTGGATTAAACCTACAAAAAATTAATCCGGATAGAATTGTAAAGATTGTTACAAAAGACATTAACCTACGGGTAAAAGCTGATAGTTTAAACCTGCAGGCAGAAGACTATTTTGCTGATCATGTACATATCAATAAGAATCAAATGTACTCTGGGGTAGATTCTATAGAGCTAACTCATGAAGAAATTGATAAAATTCATGATAAGGGATCAATATCATTTTATGATGACATCGAAGAGATATATCCTAATCAAGGAATTATAGGAAAGTCACCTGAAGGGTCAAGCGTTCTAGCTATAGCTAAAAATGGTCAACTTAAAAATACGCGGCGTGAATTTCAGGGAATGGGTGGAATTGTTCCAAAAAACAAAGAGCAACAGTTCGCAGTAAACATGTTGATGGATACTGATATATCACTTGTTAGCATAAGCGGTATTGCTGGAAGTGGAAAGACTTTTCTTACACTGGTTTGTGCCATGGCACAGATTATGAATGGTGACTACAATAGAATCATCATTACGAGGTCAATACAGCCAGTAGGAAGGGATTTAGGGTTTCTGCCAGGTGACCTATCAGAAAAAATGAATCCGTGGCTTGCGCCTATCACAGATAACTTTAAACACGCTTTTAAAGATAAGGACCAGACGTATTTTGATATGCTAATACAACGAGGCACAATCGAGGTTGCCCCACTTTCGTATATTAGAGGTCGTACATTTAATGATGCAATTGTAATTGTTGATGAAGCACAAAATGCAACAATTCATGAGCTTAAAACCATCATTACAAGAATAGGAAAAAGCTCAAAGGTTGTTTTACTTGGAGACACAGATCAAGTGGACACACCTTATATCGATTCATTTTCTAACGGACTAACAATCGTTATCGAAAAAATGAAAAGCTCGAGCTTGACTGGGCATGTTACACTGTCGAAAGGTCAGCGGTCTGATATTGCATCATATGCTGCTGATATTTTGTAAAGTTTTATACTATTTCAAATACCTCAAGAAAGAATTAGATAGAATAGAAGATGATTTGATACTATATCGAATTAGTTCATGGTTTATCTGAAAAAAAATATTTGTACAATCTGTATGATTAGGTTTTATAATAGATCTCTAATAGAATAGATCTGATCTAATAGAAGATTATAGAATAGATTATAGAATAGATAAAAGAACAGGAACCAGACTATGGATTTTAATAATTCAGTATTTACAGATAACCAGTCTCAGAATCAGGAAATTAATATTCCTGATGACTGTCAGATTGTATTTGTCAGTGATTTATTTGCTGAGGACTATGTTGGAGGGGCAGAACTTACAACAGAGGCTCTCATTGAGAGTTCTCCCTTCAAGGTTTTTAAACTTAGGTCTCAACATGTAACACTTAAAAACCTTGAGCAAGGACAATCTAGACATTGGGTTTTTGGGAATTTTTCGAATATAAGTCATGACCTAATTCCTTCGATCGTTGCAAACATGTCGTATTCTGTTCTGGAATATGATTTCAAGTTCTGTCGATATCGATCTCCTCAGAAACATGAAGTTGCTGAGCAGGTATCTTGTGACTGTTCAAATGAGATGCATGGCAAAATGACTAGTGCTTTTCTTCATGGAGCCCGATCAATTTGGTGGATGTCAGAACGACAACAGGAAGAGTATCTTAAGCATTTTCCATTCCTCAGTGAAAATCAACAGGTGGTTTTGAGTAGTGTATTTGGTGAAGCATTTTGGCATTCATTAAAAAATCTTCGAGCAAAATATGAAAATCATGACCGTACAGGGTGGATCGTCTTAGGATCACCAAGTTGGGTTAAAGGTGCTCAAGCGGCTCAAGAACGCTGCGAAGAAATGGGATATGAGTATGAGGTTGTTTGGGGACTTCCCTATTCTGAGCTACTTGAAAAACTTGCTCAGGCCGAAGGCTTTGTTTATCATCCGGCCGGTTGGGATACATGTCCTAGAATGGTTGTTGAGGCCAAGCTTTTAGGGTGTAAGCTTGATATTAATGATAACGTTTTGCACAAAGACGAGATTTGGTTTGAGACGGAAGATCCGTTTGATACGGAGGCTTATCTCTATGCTGCACGGGATCGTTTTTGGAAAGGTATTAAGGCCGCATGGGAATGGCGACCAACAATCTCTGGGTATACTACCGTGTTAGATTGTAAACGCCATCAGTATCCATGGAACGAATCAATTACATCACTTTTAGGATTTTGTGATGAAGTAGTTGTGGTTGATGGTGGCAGCACAGATGGAACATGGGAAATCTTAGAGGCATGGGCATCTGAAGAGCCTAGGCTAAAAATTCGTAAGGAAAAGCGAAACTGGAATGACACACGTTTTGCGGTATATGATGGAGCTCAAAAGGCAGTTGCTAGATCTTTATGTACTATGGACATGTGCTGGCAACAAGATGCTGATGAGGTTGTTCCGGAATCAGATTATGGTAAGATTCATGAACTAGCAAAAAACTTCCCAGAACAGGTTGATTTAATTGCATTACCGGTAGTTGAGTACTGGGGCGGTCCTAAGAAGGTGCGGATGGATGTAAATCCATGGAAGTGGCGTATAAGTCGTAATAAATCACATATTACGCATGGAATTCCACAACATATGCGTCGCTATGATGAGGAGGGTTGCTTATATGCCTCGCCTGGAACGGATGGGTGTGACTATGTTGATAAGGAGTCTGGTCAGATAATTGAACATGCCAGTTTTTACCATAATGAGATTCACAAATATCGTATTGCCGCACTTCAAGGAAGTGAAGATGCATTGACTGTTTATAGCGATTGGTTTAAGCGAAATGTTGAGACACTTCCTGGTGTGAGACATTATTCATGGTTTGACTTGGAACGTAAGATTAAGACATATCGAGACTATTGGTCTCAACATTGGCAGAGTCTCTATAATATAAAGCAAGATGACACCGCTGAGAATAATATGTTTTTTGACAAACCATGGTCAGAAGTAACTGATAGCGATATTAATAAGCTAGCAAAAAGATTGGCAGAAGAAACCGGTGGTCATGTTTTTCACTCTAAGGTTGATTGGACAAAGCCCACACCTTATATTGAGTTATGACCCGCTTTCACATAGTTACGCCGGCGTTTAATTGTTCAAAGGAAATAGAGCAAACGCTCTGGTCTGTATTTGGCCAAACTTACACTAATTGGCATATGACGGTTATCGATGATGTATCTGATGATAATACTGAAGCTGCTATTCATGAATTTGCAAAACTACACGGGTTTAATGATAAAGTAAGTGTAGTAAGACGAACAGAGAAGTTCGGCGAGACTCGAAATACTTTTGATGTATGTACAAAGCTTGATCCTGAAGATGTCGTCATTCGATTAGATGCCGGCGACTGGATTACTGATCTAGGGTGCTTTGAGATCTTAAATAATGTATATTCGGAATATGATCCTGCAGTTGTATGGACTGCGCATCGATGGGCGTGGTCAGGCCGAAATATTTCCGGACCAATTGATCCTAATACTTCAGTTTATGAGCAACCCTGGAAAAGTAGTCATATGAAGACCTTTCGTGTACGAGATTTTCTTGGACTAAATGAGGCAAACTTCAAAGACGAAGACGGGAACTATATTATGATTGCATGTGATCAAGCTATTTTTTTGCCAATGATGGAGCGTGCACGTAAGGCATCTCGTCCATTAATTTTTATACCTGCAGTTTTATATCATTATTCAATCAACCTGAAAAAATCTGACCTCTTCAGTTGTGACCGATCACAACAACAAAAAACTAGTGGTGAATGGATTAGAGCTCGAGGATACATCAAATGAAGATTCAATTTGAAAATGTCGATTTTTTTTCCACCTCCGGACCCAATGGATTTGGTTTAAAACTAGCTAGACAATTATTGAATGATGGTCATAAACTCACAAACTCAGATCCTGATGTTCGGCTTTCATTTATTCAAAGTATGAATGATTTCTCGCCTACCGTTCTTCGTTTAGATGGAATATGGTTTAATTCAGAACAAGACTGGAAAAGACAAAATGAGCCAATTAAAAGAAGCTTTGATCATGCTAATGCTGTAATTGTTCAGAGCGAATTTGACAAAGAGTTGGTTTCTCGTTTTTTTGGTGAAAGAGACAATGTTAAGGTCATACACAACGGTACGGATATAAAAGCAGTTGCTTCGATACCACCCGCGAATACCGGGATACCTAGGGAAAAAGTATGGATGTGTGCATCATCATGGCGACCCCATAAACGATTGTACGAAAATGTCCGGCTGTTTAAGGAGCATGCAGGGCCAGATCATATCATGCTTATTGCAGGAAAAGATGCAGAAAAGTACTTGACAAATGATGATTTACGAATTAGAATTATGGGAGACCTTACATGGGAACAAATGATTTCTTATATGAAAGCTTCTAAAAACTTCATTCACCTTGCATGGCTGGATCATTGTCCAAATGTAGTGGTTGACGCTCGCGCCGCTGGTTGCCATATTTGGTGTTCATCGGCCGGAGGTACCGTAGAGATTGCAGGAAAAGATTCTACAGTGGTGGTAGAAGAAGATTGGGATTTTTCACCGGTACGTCTATATGACCCACCTCGTTTAAAGTTTGACAATATAGTTGGCGGAACAAAGGACTCAAACATTAATATAGCCGAGGTTTCTTTAAGCTACCTCGCTTGTCTTGGAGATGTATCTAAAAATGCAAATGAATAAAATCAATTTTGGTTCGTTGATTATCGATGATCAAATTAAAAAGACTGATCTTCTTTCTTTCTTTAATGCTGTTGGGTATGATTGGAAGAAAGATCAGGAAACTATTAAGAATATTTGTTACTATACAAAGTCTCGTGCTAATCCACATAAAAAAGATTTTGAACTATCATACGGTATGGAACAACCATTCTTGATAAAGGCAGTCGCAGAGTGGACTGCATGCGAGTCATTTTTTGAAGTAGGAACCGGCCGCGGCACTGCATGTTATTCTGTATCTTTACTGGAACATGTTAAAAAGATAAGTACAGTAGACATCGTACCCTTCAACGTAAAAAGAAATGATGCAATCGGTTATGAGCCGGCGTTTGTTTCAAATGAAGATCTTTATGGGATGATACCATATGACGAAAAACAAAAAATAGAATTTTATCAACGCAATCAAGTTAATGAGATTATAACTAATTCTGCTTTGGGATTTGATCTCTTTTTTATTGATGGTGACCATACAAATCATGATATAATTTTTGAAGATTTTAAGATTTGTCATCATATGGAAAAAGAGAACTCAATTTTCGTTTGGGATGACTATGATCCAGAAAAATTTGCGATTAAGGGTGTTATTAGGCAAATTAAAAACCAGTATCCAGAGTATGATTTTCTTTTGATAGAATTCAGGGGTCATTTATTTGGTGATAAGCAACCAGAAAAAAACGCAGGTATGGTTTTGATGAAAAAGGGTAAATTTGATGAAGATCTTTTTGCAAAAAGCGAATGAAAACTGGATATGTGATAGATTTGTAGAAGAGTGGGAGCAAAATAATCCCCAATACTGCACCGAACATATTCATGCCGCTGATGTTATATGGCTATTGGCCGGCTGGGCGTGGAACCATATACCACCTCAGTACCTACAGGCAAAGAAAGTGGTAACCACAATTCATCATATCGATCCCACGAAATTTGATGAACCTGCATATGCTAATTTTATGATGAGAGATTCTATAACTGATTTTTATCATGTTCCATGTGAGAAAACAAAACAACAAATTCAAGCGCTAACAAAGAAAAAGATCTTTGTTCAACCGTTTTGGGTAAATCAAAATATCTGGAAGGAAATACCTGATAAGCTGAATCTAAGAAGTGAACTAGGGTTACCTGTCGATAAGTTTTTTGTCGGGTCATTTCAAAGAGATACGGAAGGTCATGATCTAAAAAGCCCCAAGCTCTCAAAAGGGCCAGACGTTTTTTGTGATATTATTGAGAGTATGTACGAAGAAAATAATAATGTAGAGGTTATTTTGGCAGGTTGGCGCCGTCAATACGTAATCAACAGATTAAACGAAAAAAATATCAATTTTCACTATTTTGAATGGGCAGATTTTGAATTATTGAATAAGCTTTATAACTGCTTGGATTTATACTTGGTCTCATCTAGATGTGAGGGTGGACCCCAGTCTATTGTTGAGTGTGCAATTTCAAAGACCCCCATTGTTTCAACAGACGTTGGATTGGCTTCTGATATTTTAGCAAAAGAAAGCTTATATGAGATAGGAAATGATATTGGTATACCAAATGTTGATATCGCACATCAACGTATCCAAGACTATTTAATCCCTAGCGGTTTTAATAACTTTATCAAGTTTTTTGAGATATGTCATGAAGGTTAATATTTTGTATAAAACATCTGATGCCCCTTTTGGGGGAGGAAATCAGTTTTTAAAGGCACTTAAAAAGGAGTTTTTAAGACTTGGTGTATATTCTGATTTACCCAATGCAGATGTTTTTCTTTTTAATAGCCACCATGATCTTTCAAAAGTTAACCAAACAAAGCAAAGATTTCCTAACAAGGAGTTTATTCATAGGGTTGATGGACCCATGAGGCTTTATAACAACATGTCCGATAATCGTGACCTTATTGTTTATCAGGCAAATAATAACTTAGCAACCGCCACAGTATTTCAGAGTCAATGGTCACGAACAGCAAATATTAAACTAGGGCTCAGCCCTACAGAACCAACGGCGGTTATTCATAATGCCGTAGATTCAGAGATATTTTATAGCAATTCATATTATATGCCTGAGCCTAATAAGAAAGCTCGGATTATATCTGCAACTTTTTCACCTAATACACGAAAGGGGTTCGAGGTCTATAAGTTTTTGGATGAGAATCTAGATTTTAAAAAATTTGAATATATTTTTGCCGGTAATTCAAATATTCAATTTAAGAATATTAAGAATATAGGGTGTCTTACAAGTGAAAAACTTGCTAATGAGATGCGCGCAAGTGACATTTATATCACTGCTAGCGAAAATGATCCTTGTTCAAATTCTTTATTAGAAGCTATAGCTTGTGGACTAAAGGTTCTTGCATTAAAAAGTGGAGGACATCCAGAGCTTATTAATAATGAAAATAATGTGTTCATGACACAAGCCGAACTTTTAAAAAAGCTTGAAGATCATAATTCATTATACCCTGCCCAACAAGAGCACACGATGAGAGAAGTTGCGGAATCATATTTAAATTTTTTTGAAAGGGTTTTAGCATATGAATAAGAGACTTTGTGTAGGTTTATTAACCCACTGTGATGATACATCATCCCCGGAAAGATTTGAGGTATTAAAGCGTGCCGTGTCTTCATTACGAATGTTAGCACGAGAAGATGTTTACATTTATGTTTGGGATAACAATTCTTCAGAAGCCGTAAAAGATTTTTTGCGCTCTATGGACTTCTTCGATGCCCTATATTTTTCTGATAAAAACCTATATGATTTTGCGGCAGTTCATAAATTGATTAATGAGGCTAAAAAAATTAATGCTGAGTTTGTATGTCACTTAGAAGATGATTTTCTCTTTTATAGAGATGATTTTCTAGATCATTGTTTTCGCTTTATGGAGCATAATATTGACTGTGGGTATTTGAGGATTTTAAAATATGAATATGGTAAAAAAGAAATTTACGATAAGTCTTTAGAACACCCACAGAAGGATAAAGCAAATTGCCAGCGTCATTTTAATCAAGTAACAAAAGAACCGCTTAGGTGGACTCATGCTGCATCATTCAACGGTGACATCTTTTATAAAAATAATTGGCATTGGTACAATTATGCAAACATTTGTAGAAGAGATGTTTTTGAGAAAATTATTCCAAACTTTGATCATGAACCTCTGCAAAGCTTAGAGGGTTATATGATTGGAAAATATCATGAGTTAAATTTGAATGTAGGAATATTGGATGGGGGCGCCGTTGATCATATTGGCCTCTTTAACCAAAAGACCTCAGAGCGATTAAGGCTGGTATCACAAAATAAAAAACTACCTCTAATCAAATATGACGATGTTTTGGGAGAAATAAATGCCTTATAAGAATCCCGGGGTTGAGTCTTCATATAGAAAAAATGACCTAGGTCAAGTATTGTATGATACCGTATTAAAATATAGACCTAAAAAAATTATTGAATTTGGTACACTCGAAGGATATTCGTCTATAGCCATGGCGATGGCACTAAAAGATATCGGGGAAGGATGCGTTTATGCACATGATTTATGGGAGCAGTATCCGTATAAACACTCTACACAAGATGTATGTTTAAAAAATATTAAAGATCATGGTGTTGAAGATTTTATAAAATTAAGAGATTCAGATTTTATTAGGTGGCTTGAAGATCCTGAGGACTTTGATATGCTTCATATAGATATATCAAATGATGCAGATATTATGCTATGTGTAAGATCTGCCCTACATGATAAAATACAAAATGGAGCTATAGTATTGTTTGAGGGAGGATCAGAGGAAAGAGACAAGGTGGGTTGGATGTACAAATATAGAAAAAAGCCAATGTATGAAAATATTGAAAATATTGGTTATAAAATTTTAGATAATAAATTTCCTTCGATATCAATAATGAGAAAATTATGAAAAAACCATTTCTTAAACAAATAGAGCAGATAAAAACATCGGAAGGCACCCTAATGCCGTTGTATAAGGATTGGGAAAGCTGGCATGAAGGTTACAGCATTAAGATGTCATATATTACGACGCTTAATCCTGGAACAAAGAAGGGTCCAATACTTCATAATAAAAGAAGAGGAATGATGTTTTGTGTTTCAGGCAATGTTACTGTAGAGTGCTTTTTTGAAAATAAAATTCATAAATTTGAATTAGGCAATGATAATTGCAATTCCTTGGTAATTCCGGCCGGAATTCCAAATATGATAATTAATAACTCTACTAAAGATGCGGCTATAATATTGAATATGCCGGACAGAGCTTGGAGGCCTGATGACGAGGACACAGTCAAGCTTGATTCATGGAAAAGTTTAAGACGAGGTTTAGATGAATAGGTTAAAAGGAAAAAAGACGATTATCGTGACTGGAGGGCTGGGTTTTATTGGAAGTCATTTTGTTAATAAGATTCTAGCTTTAGGACACAAGGTAATAAATTATGATAAAGAGACATATGCAGCCCATACTGGCTTAAAGTTTAAAGGTGATTATCAATATATTAAAGCAGATATCGCAGACATAAAGTCTATTCCATATTGTGACTTCATTGTTAACTTTGCTGCTGAATCTCATGTTGATAATTCAATTGAAGATAGCTTTTGTTTTGTAAAGTCTAATATTCATGGGGTTTATAACATATTAGAGATTCTCAAAAATAAAAAAATTAATAGCTTAGTTTCAGCATGGGAGTATGATTATCCTATATTTTTACAAATAAGTACGGATGAGGTCTTTGGTGATATTGATACCGGATTTTTTAAAGAAGAAGATGTACATACACCGAGTAATCCATATTCCGCGACTAAATCAGCGGCAGAACAGTTGGTTGTAGCTTGGGGGCGAACTTTTGATATACCATTTTTGATTTCTAGAACCACGAACAATTACGGTCCTAGACAGCACTATGAAAAATTAATTCCAAGAGCAATTACTGATATTTTAAATGGTAGAAAAGTTCCAATTCATGGTGGGGGATCGTACATTCGAAACTGGCTTCATGTAGAGGATAATGTTAATGCTCTTATAAAAATATTAGATAAGGGTAATATCAATGAATATTACCATGTGGCTAGCAACGAGGAATATTCTGTTAAGGAGATCGTACAAAAAATATGCAATCACATGAACGTCAACTATGATGATGTAACGAATCCATGTATGGATAGATCCGGCGCGGATGTAAGATATGCTCTAGATTATAAAAAAATCAAGGCTTTAGGTTGGATTCAAGCCCGAACGTTCGATAAAGAAATAGATAATATTATTGCATATTATAAAAAGCTATAGATCCTAGGATAAAAAAATGATATCGGTATTTGGTTCTACAGGGTTTATAGGAAGCAGATTTAGCGAGCTATATCCAGAAGATTCAATAAGAATACCTCGAGAATCCCGGGATCCTCAAAGCAATGATATTTTATATTTGATAAGTACAATTGACAACTATAACGTTTTTACTGATCCCTTTCTTGATATCAAAACAAATTTAACTTTGCTAATTGAAACTTTGGAAAAATGTAAAGATAAAAACGATGTCATTTTTAATTTTGTAAGTTCTTGGTTTGTATATGGAAAAACGGACTCATTTCCTGCCACTGAAGAGAGTATATGTAATCCAAGAGGGTTTTATTCCATAACCAAAAGAGCAGCAGAGCAGCTTTTAATATCTTATTGTGAAACCTTCGATATAAAGTATAGAATATTTCGACTATGTAATGTATACGGAGAGACAGATACAAAAGTTTCTAAGAAAAGAAATGCATTGCAATTTTTGATAGGAGAGCTTGCCGAAGATAGGGACATAAATCTTTATGATAATGGAGAAAACATAAGAGATTTTATGTATGTTGATGATGTTTGTCGAGCAATTTATCTTTGTACACAGAAGGGCCCGCATAATAACGTAATTAATATTGGTACCGGCCGCCCTCATCGATTCAAAGATATAATGAAATATGCAAAGGAAAAGCTAGGTTCAAAAGCGAAGCTTATACCGATGGAGCCACCGAATTTTCACAAGGTCGCACAAGTTAAAGATATGTATCTTGACGTCACAAAGCTAAAAGATTTGGGATTTATCGAGGAATACAGTATCAAAGAAGGAATAGATAGAGTCGTTGAAAATATAGGGAGATCAAAAAATGAGTAAAAATACTTATGTCCGATTTTCTGGCGCCAATCCATTTGGCTCGCAAGCAAAGCTCGTCTTACATTATGATAGATTGCATGAATATTTGTCAACCGGAGACACAAAGTCCCCTATTTTCATGGAAGTAGGTCTTACAGATAAGTGTAATATGGCATGTGTATGGTGTATCACCGAGCTTGGTAGAGACAATAAAAAAGGAAAGGCGATAGATATTGATGTTTTGGAAAAATATTTTAAAGACTTTTCTAGAATGGGGGGAAAAGCAGTAACTTTTGCCGGACAGGGGGAGCCAACATTCTATCGTCATTTTGAGAGAGCAGTGCGCGCTGCAAAAGCTGAAGGTCTTCAGCTTGGTATGATGACAAATGGAGTATTTAAAAATAGATATTGTCAGTTGATTGGGGAGAATTTTGAGTGGATAAGGGTCTCTCTTGATACGCTAAATGAAGAAAACTATAAAAGATGGAAGTTCGTCGACGGCGTTAAGACTATTAGGAAAAATGTTGCTACGCTAGGAGAATACCCTGTTAAAGTAGGGATTAACTGTAATGTTGGTCAGGAAATGTCAGTAGAAGAAGTCCACGATTTGGTTGAATGGACGACAAACACTGATGACGTAACTTACATGCAGTTCAGACCTATCTTGCCGAGGTTTTATAAAGAAGAAGATGCGGAACTTAACTTAGAAGTTTGGGAATATTTGGACACCCAAGCGATACATCCAAAAATTAACTTGAGCGATGACAAGAGGTCGGACCTTAGAGATGGAACTGCTTTCTCTTTCCGAAGTTGTGAGGGGCACTTTTTTGAGCCTATATTATCTGCAACTGGCGAAGTGAAGGTGTGTACTTATCACCCAAATGATCCAAATTTGAGTTTTGGAAATATCTATGACTCTTCTTTCGAGGAAATCTGGAAAGGGAAACAAAGAAAAGAGGCCATAGAATATGTTCGGTCTTTGGATTATTGCTCCAAGTGCCAGATGTGTTGCAAGCTTTCAGAGCCAAATAAGCTACTAGACTTTTTAACACACCCAGAAGAGTGTGTAGATATTAACTTTTTATGAGTTCAAGAAAAGAGAGCAATATGATACCTTTATTTAAAGTTCATCACCCCAAAGGCATAGGGGAAAAAATCGAAAAAGTATTTGAAACAGGATTTATTTCTGAGGGTGAATATTCTGATAAATTTGAAAATTCATTCGGTAATTTTGTTTGTAATGATAATACCTCGCTAGTAAATAGTTGTACCAGTGCACTATCCTTGGCATATTCAATGTCAGGTATTGGACCAGGCGACGATGTTATAACCACACCAATGACATGCATGGCAACAAACGAGCCAATATTCAATATGGGCGCCAACTTAATTTTCGCGGACATCGATCCCAGGACGGGAAATATATGTCCAGAAAGTGTTAAGAAGAAACTAACTAAAAAAACCAAAGCGATAGTATGTGTTCATTGGGCCGGTCAACCTTTTGAAATTGACGCAATAAATGAAATAGCAAGAAATAGAGAGATTAAAGTCATTGAAGATGCAGCCCACGCATTAGGGGCATCCTATAACAACAAAGTAATTGGGAGTCACAGTGACTATGTTTGTTTCAGTTTTCAGGCAATTAAGCACCTAACAACTGCCGACGGTGGTGCAATTTGCTCCAAAAGTAAGTATGATGATATAAAAATCAAAAAAATGAGATGGTTCGGAATAGACAGGAAGTATAGCGGAAGTAAGTGGGAACAAGATATTACATTTTCTGGATTCAAATATCATATGAACAACATTAATGCGGTTATCGGTTTAGAACAAATGAAGCATATTGATGGAATTATTGGTGCCCACCAAAAAAATGGATTATTTTTTGATCAAAATATTAAAAATAAAAATGTCAATATTCTTGAAAGAAATGACTACTCTGAGTCATCTCACTGGATATACACGGTACTAGTAGAGGATAGAGACAAGTTTAAGATGTTTCTCAATGATAATGGAATATCGTCAGATGTTGTACATGTAAGAAATGATAACTACTCTATTTTTAAGAAATTTAAATCAGGTGATCTTTTAGGTGCTGATTACTTCTGTAATAGAATGATAAACATTCCAGTCGGATGGTGGCTAAAAGAAAGCGAATTAGAGAAGATCACTAATACCGTTAATAGCTACAAAGGATAAGTTAATGAAGAAGTGTTGCAAAATTATACCTGTGTTTTTTGGTCCTAGAAGAAAATTTGATTTTAATGAAGAAGATACAATAGAATTAATGGACTTTAATATTCAAAATGAAATTAATGCTATTCATGGTGACGATTTATGCGTTGATGTTATAATCGTGAATAATAGTCCAGAGTATAAAGCTGCCAAAGAATTTTTAAACAGTTATAATAATCATAAAACTAAATCAGGAAAAATAATCGTAATAGAGGGAGACAATATTGGAATGTCTTATGGGGCATTTAATTTTGCTTTTCAAAAATTTAAAAACCAATATGATTATTGGTTTTTTACAGAAGATGATGTTATTTTTAATTTAGATGGATATTATGAAAAAGCAATTAATCAACTAGACTCAGATGATAAACTAGCTTTTATTGCATGTTTCGGAGTAGGTAACCGCGGCCATAAAAGTCAGCATGCACATCATGGAGCCGGTTGCACTCATACCAAATACTTGAATGAGGCAACCAGTTTTAACGGAGGGGGTCTACCTTATTATAAAGATTATCTTATCTTGGGAGAAAAATGTAATGTGAATAATCATTGTGAAGAAGGTGAGGTTTCATTTACCAACATTTATCATAAAATGAATTATAGAATAGAAAAATTAGTTTCGAATGAGCGCCCTTTTATCAAGTGGTTTGACGATCGAAAACCCGGCCGTAAAGGTATTGTTGTTAAAGAGTGGGGAAGCGTTGATTATGGAACTAGTAAAAAGTTTAAGCCTATAGGGGAGTATGCAAGATGGTTCTAGTAAATAACTTAGATTTAGATAAGATTTTAGTTACTTCTTTCTGTACGAATGAAAGAACTAGTCAGTTCAACGAACATTGCATAAAAAAGCTTAATTTTCCAAATTCATTAATGATCAATAACGAAAAAGGGTTTAAAGAGAAGTATATCGATTTTGCAAAAAAAGGATTAGATACATCATGTGAATATTTTGTAAGAATAGACGGTGATCATTTTATTTTTGATGGGATCTTTGATTTATTAAATGTTGCAATTAACGAAGAATATGATTGGCTTACCGGTGTTGTCCACGATTATGTAATGAACAATTATAGAGGTGGAACACCTCAGGTTTTAACAAGAAAAGTTTTAGAATTACTAGTAAATGATAATGATTTAATGCCAAATCATCAAAAACCTGAATCGGAATATTCAAACAACATAAGACACTTAACAAAAATGGGCGATGTTAAAATTTTAACTGCACTTCATGAATATGAGCAATATCCAAGCAAGATATGCAATTCTTTTCTAAACAGGCTTCATAGAAATCATTTAGGGTTATACAATCCCGAGTATTTAAATTCGTTACCTGACAGCTATAAAAAAGCTATTTCATATGCATTTGACGTTTATGGAAAAAATGCCAATAAGGTTTCAATGGATTTTGAAGATTTTTCTTTTCTTGATAAAACATTTGAACCGTTGTTGCCAGAGTCAATTGATGGCTTGTATAATCACTATCAGGATGTTTATAATAGAGTAAGTACAAATTTTTCATAATAGAGATATATCATTATAAGAAACACCTTTGGAGCAATAATCATCGATGAAAAATAAAACGACAACTAATACTGCACTTACTCATGATCCTAGCGTTTTATGGGACGCTCCAGCATTTTCACGTAGTGAAGGTAAAACTTTTAGCGAAATAGAGTTTGTTCATAGGCTTGTTGGTCAAAAATCTGCCGGCACTTTAATCGATGTAGGGGCATGCACCGGCCGATCGTCTCGCCCGTTTTTAGAGTCTGGTTGGACTGTATACGGATTTGAACCGGACCCTAATAATCGTGCGGTATTGAAACAGAATTTACAGGACTTTTCAACTTTTACATGTGATTCTCGAGCGATTGCTGAAGTGAGTGGAAAGTCGGTATCATTTTTTACTTCTTCTGAAAGCATAGGGATCAGTAGTTTGGCTCCTTTTACCACTGGGCATAAAGAAACTACACACGTAGAGACGATCTCTCTTCGAGATTATTGCAAAGAACAGTCGATTCAATCAGTAGATGTCCTTAAGGTCGATGCCGAAGGGTATGATTTGATGGTATTAAAAAGTTTTCCATGGGAATCTTTACAACCTAATGTAGTTACAGCTGAATTTGAAAATAAAAAGACCGCTAAATTATTAGATTATAATGTATCGGATTTAGCACATTTTTTGACTAAGCTAGGTTATACTGTTTATTTTAGCGAGTGGCATCCAATTCGCCGTTACGGAATTCCTCACGACTGGTGTTGTTTCCGGCCGTACCCATATCAACCAAAAACTAATTCATGGGGTAATATTATCGCATTTCGTGATAAGCAAGATGAAGCTGTTTTGCTTAAGGTATTAAAACAAAATATTCATCCAAAGCGACAATAGTGAGGTTATAAAATATGATTGCATTTTATATTTTTGGAATGACAGA
>Ga0098052_1000470_pt1 | contig 25598 bp, 29 predicted proteins | sample 15_taG_FD_81591 | JGI IMG/M metagenome (GOLD analysis project Ga0098052, IMG submission 81591) | Marine viral communities from the Subarctic Pacific Ocean - 15_ETSP_OMZ_AT15312 metaG | ecosystem: Environmental > Aquatic > Marine > Oceanic | place: Pacific Ocean | collected 2015-01-18
ATGCCTATACTTAGTAAACTAGAACCGGGTCAAGCTACGGACATTGCTTTAAGAACTGTTGCTGGTGGTCTGGTTCAAGGTATGGTAGCCCAAGGAATGAGTGATGAAGAACTTCCATTAGAGGACCAAGTTTATAACTATATACTTGGTGGCTATTTCGGACTAAATGAATCTCCACTCCATTTAAGAATATCAAGACAAGCTATTGCTGAAACATTTAAGAATCCTTCTTATAATAGAAAAGGAGTTCCTGACCCCGAGTTAAACCCTAAGTGGGATACTTGGACAGAACAAACACAGAAGATAGTTAAGGAAGATTTTGCCCACGTTTTTGGTCACGGTGATGAGGCTAAGTTTGCAAATTTTCAAGTAATTAAACAGGCTATGGAGAATGAAGGCTTTGTAGATGTTAAACAAATAGAAAAAGCATTAGTTGAAAAGTATCTTGAAGTTGATATAGACCCAGCAACTGGTGAACCATATAAAAAGGTTACTGAAGCAGAGATAAAAGCAGTAAAAGATTCTATTAAAGACAATCCTAATAATGAGGAATATCAAGACCTTGATATGCACCTTAATGAAATAGGGAAGTTGCCCGGTAGAATAGCCGGGAGTAATGGTTTTGTTGCTAGATATTTAGAGCCACGAATAAAAGACTTTGATACAGTTAAAAGACTTAAGGAATCTATTAAGGTTAATAAGGCTTGGGACGCATTACACGAAATAAAGAATGGTGTCAGAGTCCCTAAAAAAGGTGCTATTGAAGAGATGAATCAATGGCTTAAAAATACTTATAAATTAGATAAAATATCCGATAAAGAAACAGACTTCTGGAGAAACTGGGCTGAGCAAACCAGAAAGAAAAAGTTAGTTTTACAGGCTTATTATGTTGATGGTAAGGTTGCATATATAAATGACGGCGTAAATGTAATTGGTAATAAAAAAGAGTTAGCATTTGAACCACCTACTATACAAAGTATTTTTGAAAACGTATTCAAGGTACGCAATAAAACAGAAGATGCTCCAAATTTCTATGTATTAGTAGACCACTTCGTAAGAAAAGGTAAAGAATATAAGTTAAATGATGTAATGGCTCTCCAACAGCAACTGAATAAAGAAGCTGTAAAGTCTGGGGACCCTGATATGGCGGCTAGTGCTGAAGCTGTTATTAAAAGAATGAGAGCAAAAGTTTCAATGGAGCTAGAAAAGGATGGTTACTACTATGCTGGTGGTAGAGGCGATAAGAACGCTATGTACTTTGTACAAAAACATCCAGATTTAAATACTGGCAATAGACATAAGCAATTAAGAGAGATTAGAGAAGCTTTTAAAGATAATGGAGTTTCAGAAGAAGATTTTGACGCCCATATCAAAAGAGGTATTGATAAGTACAAGTTTAGATTCAGAGGTATGAAGGAAGATGCTGAAAAGTACTACCTCGACAGTTTTATTAGTAATGCTTTTTATGAGGTCAATAATAATTTGGGTTCACAATACCCAATAGAACAGATGGGAACTGGGTTGAGGAAAGTTCTGGGCAAAGGCTATATCAAAGGTGCTAAGGCTTATAATAAGAGGGCACAGATTTGGTTTAATTCAGGACTTTCCACAAACCCTGAGGTATCAGAATACTTTATGAATAAGTATTACGGTAGATACAGAAAAGAGTTAGGGTTAAAAGCAGGATTTGAGCCACTACCTTTAAGAGGTAAAGGCTTAATGAAAAAATTTAGAATGGCTATATGGGATGATACAATTCCCGGTCCTGAGAGTTTCAAATGGAAACGACCTAATATAGAAAGACCTGAGTCTTTTGATGGTGCTATTATTGCTTTGCCCGAATATATATACGGCTTAAATAAGGCGGCTGGATTAACAAACGAAGGTAATGTTAATAAATCATTTATCGTGGCTCCTGATGCTAATTATGGGGCTTTATTGGGTAAGTATATGTTCTTCGAAGCATCTCCTAATATGGCAAAGGCTATGAGAGCAAGGGGTATACACGCATTGGCACCAAAATCTGCAATAAAGCAGATGGGCGATAGGCAATTTGCTCAAGTTAAAGTTCCGGGACAAAGTGATGTATTCACTTCTAAAATGTTTAGAGACGAAGTTGCTAAAATGCCAATAGAATATGTGCCTCATACATTACAGAGAAGTAGAATTGGTGAAATATATGTACCTAAAGAAGCACAAGGTAGTGGGGTTGGTGAAAGATTTGTAAAGGCTTTAGAAAGATGGAGAAGATATAGAGGTGACCAGTTTATTGATATTGAAGCAATAGGTGGCAGAGAGTCTTTTGGTAGTAAAAATTTAGACAATGTAGAGTTCTGGAAAAAGATGGGTTATAAAGTAGCTCCAGAAAATCTACAAACAAAAAACGCTGAGATTCTTCCTGAGACTGCTCTAAATCCCGAGGCACGGGGCAAGAAAGTAATGAAGATTCGTATGTATAAAGAATTAAAACCCCGTGATAATGATTCATTTAGAATAGAAGGTGATACTTACGATATACAACAAAGGCACGTTAGGACCATACTTAGTGAAGTTACATCTAATCACGATATAGTAAATGCAAAGTGGGCTAAACAGTTATGGTCCACAATATCTCACTTTGGTCAGAATAAAACAGACCCTAAGATAGTAAAAGATATGGCTAATGAATTAATTGGTAAGGCTGTAAAGGGTGAGAAAGAAGCTAATCTTCAATGGGATGAACATTTAAAGAGTCCTAATGCAGTATCTGAAAGAAAGGTACTTGAGAATATAGATGTGGTATCACTTGATAGAGTTTTAAGTGCGGCGACTGATACCCATAATCAGGATTTTGCATCAAAAGTTTACGAAAGAATCTTAGGTAGAGCAGAAGCAATTAAACTTGAGTCTGCAAATGAAGCAGAGATTTCAAGAGAGCAGATGTTTGAATTAAGACAAGATATAACAGAATTTGAAAGCATCATTGATAGACTCCAAGAAATATATCCTAAAGGGAACTTAGGTTTTTGGATGCACAAATTTGCTAAGAATTACAGACAGTCTTCTGTACGAAATTATATAGTAGACAGGATTTCAAGACCAGTTATACAGAATGGTGGTAAGGCAAGAATGAGACCTTGGGACCAAGGAATGATATTTGATAAGAATATGAGTAGACTAAATACAGAACAGGATATATTCTTTTTAGATAACAACTGGAAACAGAAAAGAATTTATGACCCGTTCTTTACTGGTGGCTCTGAAAAACTTGGCACTATCTGGAAGAACAGACAGTTAGGTGAAAAAGGTCCTTATAAAGAGAATTTAGAATTAGTAGACGGGATTCTTGAAGCATTAAATATGAGAGTTCCTATGGATTCTCAAAGTGGTGCCCATATTTTAAAGTTCCAAGGCTTTACTGGTATGAGAGGTAACGGAGTCTTACTTCACGGTAGAGCTATGGAAGCATTAGGAGGGGCTGACCTTGACGGTGATAAAGCCTTTATATTCTTTGGTGGTAGAGGTGGTGTTTTAAATAAGTGGAAATCTATTTATAGAGACCAAGTGAATGAGTTCGTAAAGGGAGAAGAAATGACTCCTGCAAAAACACAAGAGGCTAGGGATAAATTTGTTAAGAAAGATAAAGAAGTATCCGCTTTTGGTGACAATGCAATGTCTAAATTTGATTCTCATTGGAGAGGTCATATGTCTGAAGCCGCCGTTGATGGAAGAGACACTCTAAAGGGAGCTGTCACTACGAGACAAGCTTTATTATCTGCTTATGACTCTATTAGACTTGCTAATAAAGGGGTTCAATATGAAGGTCCTACAAGATATGTTAATAAAACACACGTTCCTATCATTATACAGGATGGTTCTTACTATTATCCAATAGAAATCCCAGGCTCTAAGAAGATTTGGTATATGAAACAAACACCTAAAGTAGCTAGTGGAGCTTTGCAAAGGTTTAAAGAGCTGTCAAGAGCCGCAATAAACTTAGGTGCTGACCCTATGGATGAATCGGGTATCGTTCCTATGGCAAAGATAAAGGAAATTTTAACAGATTCCTTATTTAATTTTGATATACATCAAGGTATTAAGACTAAAAAGGGCGTTAAGTTTACAAGAAGTGACAAATACAACTCACGTTCGTACTATAAATTAGTTAATAAGAATAAAAAATGGGGATTACACGGGGCATACGGAAAAGTTAACAATGTTTTATATGGTAGAAATGTAGAATCTGGTAATAAATGGAGCCTTGGAGAAATTCAAGATGGTATAAACTCTATTAATTGGCTACCTAAAGAGAGTCAGAACAATTTAATGAGCTTTCTTGCTAAGGAATATAGACAAATACCTTATGAAGATAATATTTTCAGGAGATTAAATAAAAAGAACCTAGAAGATTTATACAAATTCAATAGAGAGCATTTTAAAGACAACCCAGAGGTTGCAGAATTGTTTGAAAGAACATCTATGACGAGCCGTATGGGTAAAATGATGGACCATATAATCAGAGAACGTATATTTGACCAAGCATCTAGAGAGGCATTAGCAAAAAACCCACATAAATTCTGGGACTTATTCTCTCGTAATTGGCATCCGCAATTTGATGAGACTGTAACTGGGAAGAGGTCAGAAATGGGTACTATTCCTTGGCACTTATATAAAAAGTTTAAGTATCAAGGTAAGAAAACTAGCTATCTTACTAGATTGCAATATCTAGAGTATAAATTAAATCAAGCTGAGGACTTCTTAGTCAACGACCTTTCCGATATGGCGTCAATGAAGCATATATTAGGAGTTCGTGATAAACACAATATACCAGATAAGGTATTTAAAAAGATTAATAAGATGGTTAATAAAGTCAAGGCATCGTCTTATTGGGTTAAAAAGAACAGAGACCAAGCTATAAAAGACTTAAGAGAAGTAGATAACAATGAGACTGCTGAACAGTTAATCCGTGAACTTAATAAAAAAAATAAGCAAGGTGCTGGTGCTAATCAAGCTGATATAGATAAGATGATTGTCCTTGATAAGAGACAGCTTTCAGCTAAGGCTGGTCAGCAAGAGCTTTATGATGCCCTAATGCTAGGTACTTTTCAAAGAACAGAATTAAATGCCCTTAAAGGTTTACTTAATACATCTAAAAATCTTAGTGCAAAATTATTAAGATTAAAAAATATATACCTTAAGCACGGACAAAATACATCCTTACTAAGGCTCGGTTTTGGTTCTAAAAGTATAAAGGATTCTAATATCCGTAAGCACCTTGATGAATATAATAAGTTGTTTGAGATTATTAATAAACCTAATGGTAAGGAAGTAGAGCAAATACTTAAAGAGTCTACTAAGAATGAAAATGAAATTAATGAGTACAGAAATGAAATAGGTGAAGTTGTTGAAGATAGAATTATAGAAGCATCTGATTTGTCTCAAGCCGATAGATTGTATATGGACCAAATAGAACCTTTTAAAGGAATAACTGAAGGTAAGGTTAAGGACCCAGAGCTAAGGGAGATTTATCACAAGTTACAAGGACATTTAAAACACTATAACAATGCTACTACTAGAGAGTTAAGTGGGTTTTTTCGCTACTTATTTAAAAAGAATTTGAACCAAGCTACAAAGTATGATTTAAAAGTCCTTGAAAGAGCATTTCAAGATATGAGAACCGGAAGTTGGTGGTCTAACTTTATGAGCTTTGTTAATGGTAAATCAGAACTTCCTGATATTCAAAGAAGATATTGGAATATTTTTCCTGCCGCAGTAAATAGAGATATGATGAAAAATCCTCGCCTTATGAATTGGAAAAAAGATGTTGCTCCTTATATGGATAGGTTTGGTAATTCTATTGTAGGTGAGGTTGTTAGACCTACTGCTTTGATTGGTGAGTTACAGAATTTTGCACACAAAACATCAGAATTTGCTATTCAGCAGAGCGAAGAAGAGACACAAAGATTAAGAGACGAGTTAGCTCCTTTGATAAAGTCCACAGAAGAAGGAGATATTCTACATAAGATTGCTGTTGCTGTAAGAGAAAGAGGTATGGTCCACGCACTTGCAGAGCAAGAAGGTCAGTCATCTTTACTTTCGCATAAGCAGTTAAATTATATTAAGAACCTTGATTTAGTTAAAGCTGATATGGAAAAGTTTGGCAATAAACACTATGTTGTACAAACTAAAGAAGGGGCTGTCAAGATGACAGGTGAAGAGGTTTGGACTAAGATAAATGAAATATATACTAAGCAGAATGAGAAAATGGATAGGTGGATTAACGGTGATGTTGATTATTTAGAAAAAGAATGGTTCTCTCTTGCTCGTAATAAGTATGGAAAGATTACTTGGAGAGGTTTAGATAACTTAAGAAATAAGTTTGTTTCATTTAGTAATGAGGCTTTTAGAAAAGGTGAAAGATATGATATAGAGAAGTTTGGTGTCAATGGTATGCAAGAAATATCTAAACATATTATATTAAGTCTTACACCTAAGACTCGAGGAAAGAATGTAAGATTAAGAACTGAAAAACTCCTTAATCAAAGAATCAAAGATATAGGTCTTGGTTATTCAAGGACTGAATTATGGGACAAAGACGCTTATTTCCCGCACGTTTCTTTTGATAGAAAGAATGTAACTGACCAATTAATTAAAGGGTTAAAACATATCTTTGATGATAAGAAACTGACTAAATCAGAGAAGAAGAAATATGCTCAGAAGTTAGTTTATCAATCAAAAGCTATGACTGGTGACTGGGTTCATAAGAGTGCTTTAAGTGATAATTATGAATTAATGGAAGATATTTATTTAGGTCTTGCCAACAAAGAAAGGATTAAGGACATACAAATCCTTAAGGGTGGTTTTAAAAAGGCTTATAGTCAGCATCAAAGAGATGCTCATCTATCAGGATGGGACACTACACCTGAAGCATATGAATCTTATATGAAGAATTTGTCAGATACTTTTTATAAAGAGTCTATGCAAATGTTAAGTAGGGTTCATATTAAAAAGTTCCATAGAAATTTCTTAAGAAAAAATCCTAAAGAAAGTGCTTTAGCTAAAAGATGGGGGAATTTCTTCCAACTATTTACACAGTCTGCTATGGGTTACCCTATTGATATACCTGAAGCTGTAATGAATGACCCTAAGATGAAGATAAAAGGTACTCCTTATAAGTGGTTTGCTGATAATAGAGCAAGGAATAGAATTGATTCTATAAGAAAGACTTTAGGTGTTACTAGTAAAGCCCTGAAATCATACGATTTAGAACAAGCAGATATTGATGCTCTTTCTGGCGTTCATCAAAGTACTCTACAATATTGGGGTGGCTTAGAAGCTAAATGGCAAATGGCATCACTACTTGCTCACCCTAAAAGTTCAATAACAAATTTATATGGTGGTACTATACATACTGCGATAAGTGCCGGTGTAGATAATCTTAAGAAGGCAAGGGATATAGACTGGTTAAGAGCTAATATTAATCCTAATTGGAAAAGTATGAAAGATGTTGATAGGTGGGTTGTCGACTTAGGTATAATAGAGGAATTTCTAATTCACGAAGCTGGATTAAACAGACAGCTAAAAGGTAAAAGATTTGAAGAATTTCTTGCTGAAGCAAAAAAAAGCATAAGCAATGACCCTGCTTACGCTGATACTTCGCTTAATCAGTTAAGAAGAAAATACAAAATCACTGATGGTATATGGGAAAAAGCATCGTGGTTTATGAGAAAGCCTGAAAGAATACTTCGTAGAGATGCGTTTATGTCTCACTTAATACAGGCTAAAGAACAATTTGGTGGTGCAATCAAACAATTTGACCACCCGTTTTTAATTGAGATGGGTAAACGAGGTGTAAAGGGGACACAGTTCTTATATTCTGCTCCTTTTAGACCTATGTGGACCAATAGTGTATTGGGTAGGGTGTTTTCTCGTTTTCAATTATGGAGTTGGAACTCAGTGCGTTTTAGAAATGACACTATTCGTGAACTTAGGATAAGGGGCTATCAACCCGGTACCCCAGCATTTGAGAGAGCAAAAAGATTAGCAATAGCTGATTTATTTATGCTTTCAATGGCTTCAATGTTCCAGTATAGTTTATTCGACAACGCACTTCCAGCCCCTTGGAATTGGTTCCAAGATACTGCTAATTGGTTAATGGGAGATGAAAGCGAAAGGGAGAAGGCTTTCTATGGGAATGCTCTGGGTCCATTATCAATAGCACAGCCACCTATAGCAAGATTTATTCAACCTACTTTTGAAGGTCTTGTAAATGGGAAATGGGATAAATTAGCTGATTACTATGGCTGGACGGCACTTCCTTTTGGAAGATTTATGAAAGATGTTATTGGAAAAGGCGGGATGTTAGAGAATCCATTCTATTCTGTAGAAAAGATGACCGGTTTTCCGTTGATAGCTGGTAGTAGGTATATACAAAAAGCAAAGGAAAATGAAGAAGAATCTTTTGGATTATTTAAGCCTAGTAATACTTAGTATAATCGTTTTGATTTTAATAAGTGGTTGTGATGGTGGTTGGTCTATATGTGGTTGGGACGTTAAATAGTCGCTTCCTGTCACTGTCCTTTCTTTTTTGCACAGCCGTAGGGACTGCCTGTAACAATCCCTACGACCTTAGGAGAAGTACCAACCTTGACTATGACTTACTGTAGTGGTACATCAATAATCTGTGGCATATCTACCCATAGCTATATAAAACAGCTCAGGCGTTAACCTTTTTAGGTTGCCTTCTTTACATCGTTTAGCCATTCGTTTTACAACTTGAGCTAATTCATATTCAATGCCTTCCATACTACCGGCACCTAATTGGATGCCTTCGTCTTTGAAGGCTTTCTTTATCTCACCTTTTGTCATTTCGTTTACCTCTTGCTTTAACAAGTGAACGGCATCGTCCACAATTTTTGTTCATCTTAAAATATTGAATACCCCAAAACTTCCCGCATTTACAACGGATATCTCTTTCGAGTTTCTTTTGTTCTACTTTCTTCCAGTGATAAGGATGACTTTTTTGCATTGTTTTTTACTCCTTAATTAAATACAGGGTCCTCCTACTATCTTGTCAATGGTGAGGGAATCGTGTTAAGAGCCTTATACACCTCTTACACTTGTAGATGAATGTCCGTGTATTGCCACTCATCTTATCCTGTGACGTAAACCTCTTTATTGACCATCATACTTCGGTCAGACCCTGTATTATGTTCAAAACATTGAAGTGAGTGGTAGCTACTATGTCGACCTTCACTACCCCTCGTATCTGCGTCCAGTTTGTAGATAATTTGTATTTCCCGACAGTTGCAGTTCACGGAAAAGCCGTTTCTCTACTCAGGGTAAGTATCACCTTAACTTAGAGCATATCTTCTGTTATGCTACTCACTTCAAAACTTATGGGGATTGATGCCGCACCAATTATCGGCAACTTTTAAGAGATACACGTGTAACGATTAACCAGTTTAATGTTATATCTCAGGATAATGAAATCCCCAATGATATGGATACCCTACAGATTTTCACTGCACTTACCTTATGTGGACCAACCCATTGGCAAAAGGTACCCAACAATTTTTGAGAGGTTCGCTAGATGTATTAGTAGGAATGTGTTTATACTCACGTTTTATAGCAGACTTCAACTGCTTCCATACCTCTCAATAAAAAGGCGTAAATGTTTACTACCCATTTGAATGACACTTCAATCGAAGATTTCATCGTGTCGCCCAGTGGTGTTCTGGGACACCTACGCCTAATTTAAATCTAAGACAGGAGCAGTCAAACCCAGTAGCGAGGGAAAAGGACCCTTCTACTTCAAAGACTGCCCCTATCAATTTATTAGGGTAGCTCACTCAACGCCAACCGAGTGATTTTTATTCATTTGTCAGTCCTGTTTCTATTTTTGATATTAATAACTCTAAGTAATTTCTTACTATCCTTGAGTACATAAAATCTCAGAGACAACATAGTCTCAATCAACAGTGACGCTACCCCAATTAATCACAGTTACTACCTTCTATACATTTAGAAGGACCATCACGATGTACTGAAATTCTCTTATCGTCTTCTTCATTCCATTTACAGCTTCGCTTAATATTATTAATAAGTTCTAATGTATTACTCGCAACTTGTACTTGATTTTCTCTGTACATTTCTTCGTGATACATATGTAAACCCTTAAGAATGAGACTGATTTCTTCTACTCCTATTTTATAGGTATTCTTTTTCTGATTTTCGTCTCTTTCGTTTTTTACTTCAAGCAATACTGCTCCTAGGTAAACTGTTAAATCTAATATTTCTTCTACTGATTCTTTTAGATTGTCCCTGTTCCCCTCACCTTTTAATGGTATGTCTTGTCCGTATTTTTTCTGTCCTAACTCAAGGCGTTCTTTGACTAATTCTAATACTTTTTCATTAGTCTTCATAATTTGAGACTCCTTCATACAATTCATTTCTGTATTGGTCGTTTTCAAATTTTTCATAACTAAATTCTGGTGGAGTTACCATTGTATTCTTTTGACTTAACTTATCCTTAAAGTATCTCCAAGGAGTTAGCACGTTATTAAAGAACAATGTTAGATTGTTCGTTCCCCCAAATAACATTCCGTCATCTTGTGCCGCACTATATCCGTGATGATAGCCCCGTCTATAATTCATTTCCAAATCTCTAAAATGTTCTTTTTGTTTTTTGGTTAATGGTTTTGATAGTTCTTCTATTGTAAATACTTTTACTTTACTCATTAGTATCTGCCTCCCTTGGCTAATTTTCTCATTACATATTTATTTAATTCTTCTGGTAGTCCTTCTACCAGTTGAATCAGTAATTCAAAGTCTCTTTCATCTAGTGGACCCTTACGAGTGTTACAGGTTTTACATATTAACTGCAAATTCCTTACGCTACTCGGTCCTTTTTTAGTAAGTGGTATTATATGGTCACAGGCTATACTTCTGTAATCTAACCTTCTATCACAGTATCTACATCCTTTTCCATATACATCATAGAACATCTTTCTTATTTGTTCTTTAGTTATTGGACACTTTACTCCAGCTTCTTCCGACCTTCTCTTCAGAGATGACTTTAGTGCTGACATTTTAGCCGATAATCTTTTGTACGCTTGGTTCCAAAAGGTCTTATGTATTGGCTCTAGTTTTTCTTTGAATTGTTCTTTCTTCATATATACCAAAAAGGGGAGGATTGACCTCCCCTCATTTGTTTGTAATTACACTAAGCTATACTCAGCATATTTATTGCCAGTGTGTGATGCAGTTCTATTAGTTTCAATCTTATAACCATCTTTCCGTAACTGACATATTACTGCGGCTAGTCTGAAACATCCACAACTATTTAATGCTAACATTGATGTTACCTTAACACCTTGTTTGAGCATATCAAGAATCATAGTTTTCTGACTTACTTTATTTCTCGGCATATATTCTCCTTTGATAATACCAAATGCAGATGAATACCGAATCTCCATATTGAAATTGATATATTTATATTAGTGGACCCCTGCTTTGCTTCTTGCAGGAATAACATACCTATTCTAAATATATTGAACAAGGTTAAGTAAAAACCTTTGTTGTATTTATTGTCAATTAAATGACCTTTACAACCTAGCATTAACTTCTCCTCACTCTTTTTACTTTTTCAATGTGGAATCCCGGAATCTCTTCACCTGCTGTTAAGTCCTTACGAGCAGTCTTCTTATCTACCTTCTCAATATACTCCATAATTTTATACTCATCAGGAATATGTTTCTCGTTAGTGACTATTACTGGACCATAAGTTTCGTACAACTTATATCGTGCTGTATTAGTTTCATAAACACCGTTTTCGTCTCCCAGCTCATCAACAATCATAGGCAATAGATTCTTCTGAAAGAAATCTTTCATACCTTCTACTGCTTTCTTCCGTACTCTTAATCTCGTCTGTTCGGTTTTTATGGCTTCAATTTCAGCATCAATAAGATGGTCTCTTCTTGACAGCTCTAACATAAAGTGGTCAATACCATCAACTTTCTTTTTGATTTGTTGCTGGATTTTAGTCAGTGAACTTTCAAGTTCAAGTTGCTCTTCATTATCTTGAGTTAACTCTAGCTGTGTATGAACATCGACATACTCTCCAACTAAATCCCGTGTTGTCTTTTTAGGTACTACCATTTAGTTCTCCTTACTATCAAGGGCTTTAGCTATAATCCACTCTACCTGTTTCTTAACAGAGCGTTTACAAGCCTCAGCCATTTTCTGTAACATAACTTTCTGTTCTGATGTTACTTCGGCTTTTACTATATGGGTTTTCATATTACATTCCTCCTTGGAAGTCTAAACGATGGTGTCCAATTCAAATCAACTGTGAATAAGTCTCCATCTGAGTTTTTGAATAGTTCTACAGTCTTTTCTGAACTATCTTGTTTTCCATTGATACCAATTACTTTCCTTGATGCGTTTTCTATTGCACCACTACCCTTACCAGCGTAGATGTCAAGTATTTGATTTCTGCTGTATTCTCGACTAACCTGTGATACTTGTATTATGATTATGTCCATATTAACAGCTAAGTTCGATAAGTAATGAGATATATATTTTATTTGTTCATATTCGCCTCTTATGTGTCTGGGCGTCTCTACTAAGTCTATATAATCTACTACTACTAAACTAGGCTGTAAGTCTCTGACCTGTTTTTGAATCAAATCAGGAGATGGACTTATAGTTTGCATAACAATATGTTCTAGGCTCTCTTTGTATTGTTCACCTATAATCTTGCTATCATCACTAACCTCATCTTTAGTTAAACCACTTACTATCTGAAGATTGCGTCTGTGCATATACCAACCACTTAATTCAAGAGATAAGAATAAAGTCGGCATAGTCCACTCTTTACGAATAACATTTTCAGCAAAATCATAACCTAAGGCAATGTTTTGTGCTAATGTTGTCTTATTCGCTCCAGTCGGACCAAATATGGTAACTAACTCTCCCGGATATACTGTACAATCTTTATCCCCTAAGCCAAAACTTTTACTTAGGTCTATGGCTCTTCCGGAGAAGTCGCTTGTTAGACGTTCTTCTAAATCAGCCTGTAATGTAGACTGAGTTTTAACATCAACTAGATAGTCTTTGTTTTTGTAATATATACATTTAGGACTACAAACCTTTGCTAATAACTGGTCACTACAACCATACTTATACCCATAGTTATATGTGCTTTCGACCTTATCTGTAACTATTTGCGGGTGTAATTGATTGTTATTCCAGTACAGCAAAGCGGCTTTAGTTGCACTACTCGGTATTCCGTGTCTTCTCATATGAGAAGCTATCCTCATAACCGAATGGTTTCTACTGCCTTGTTCTGGTCCTCTATTGTATAGTGTTTGTATACAAGGTACTACAGTGGTTGGTTCAGATACCTTTACCATTTCTCGAACATTAGGGACATTTAACTGAATGGTATGACCCATACTTTCATCGCCCCATAGTTCTGCTCCTAACCACTTTAACCTTCTATCCTGTGCTAACATTTGGATTTCTTTATACGAGCCTAATGCTAATTCGTCTCTACTCAATGGTATTTTGAATAGTTGACTCTTAATATTCAAGGTATGAGCCATTCTTATTATGGCTGTTCTCGTATAAACGCTAGGGTCAAGTCTTAGATTATCAAACGCTGTCATCATAGTTTCTTTAACTATAAATGGTAGGTCTGGTCCAGCTTGAAAACCAAAGTTATCTGCGGCTAACATTATATGATAACCGGTCCCACTGAAAAAGCATTGATAGTTGCCATCTTTTAGATTGTACTCACTTTCAATGAACATAAGTATATCTTTTGCCATTTTATGTGTGTAATCATCAGTATTCTGACCTTTATCAATGTCTATTGGAATTTCGTCTATATCTCTGTAACCCATAAAGGATTTCATACTTCTGTTTTTATCAACGAAGTCCTTTCCTTCTTGGTCATAGAGATAAACACTTCTATAGATAGCGGCACTTGCACCGTTCTCATATACTATATCCCACAAATCATCCAATGGGACTAAGGTCCCCCGCCGAGACGGAGAACCTATAGCCACTTCGACAAACTTACTCACTTAGAATTGAGTTTGCGAATTTGCATTACCTTCTGGCATACTGCCATTAGGTGTTGCGTTAGGGGTACTACCAACCTCCTTGATGAGATTCTTAGTCTTGAGGAATTGGATAAATGATTCCAACTCTGCTCTACCCTTTTCATTATTCTCAGTTATACGAGGATATACTGTGGTATATGCTGTGGAAGGGTCTTTCTTAGACGGCTCCTTGTATAAATAAGCATAATATTTCAAAGGTGGGTCCAACGGCGTAGTTGATATATGATGTTTATTAAGATAGTGCTGTAAGTTTTCAATTTCATTACCATCTTTATCAACAATATTACCAGTTACGTCAGGACCACCTTCAAAGCCAATAGCATCGAAGAATCTGTACACCTTCTTTAAAAGGCTACAGGTCTTAATGTTACCATTAGGTTCTCTGTCATAAGAGCCCAATATCTTCATTTCCTGAGGATACTGAGAGTCTTTCAACTTTAGATTGACCACTAAGAATATATCAGCCCAATCATAATCGGCTGTTTTATCTTCATAGTCCATCACTCCTACTTCACAAAACCCTATGAACTTAGAACCACCTTCACTGGAAGTATCTAAGTCGCTTGGTCTGAATGGTGCATTACTCATTCGCTTTTCTCCTTATACTGTTTTATTTCAGTTACAATACTCTCATAATCAAATGGTAGTACTTTCTGACTTAATGGTTTTAAGCGTGAGCCTACAACCCTTTCATCATATGCCTCAAATGAAACATAGTATTTACCATCATCTTTCTGAGCAGTAGAATAACCTATTACATCGGCTTTGGCGGCTAAACTATAGCCTAACCCTCGTGGTAACTCTGGACTTAGTTGAGCTTTACCATCCGTGACTGTTGTAGTCTTGGAATGCGAAACTAGTACTAAGTTACCACCTTTCTTTTTAATGAGATTCTGGAACCTCTTAATGATGTCAACATTCTTCCGTCTGGCTTTACCCCAGTCGGCTCCCCATTGACCTTCACCCATTGCAGAGATTCCTAACTCATTCAATACAGTTTCTTCTACCCACTCGTTCACTTGACCAAGTGTATCAATACAAACTGTATCGTACGGTAAGTTGTCCCACTCTTTTTCCAACCATTGATAAGCCTCTATCAGTGAATACACTGGCATTGGCTTACCTAGGTCTTCTCCAGAACGATAGACGAATCCTCGTTCTAAGGGTGGAATCATTTCAAACTGTGCTATACCTTTTTGCGTGACTTGCTTACCATCTTTCATCACAGGTCTCATTGGGGCGTTAAGAGAAGAAATAGTTACTACATTTGCATTATCAACAAATTCAGCTCCTAAATCAGTATCTAACATTAAGACACCTTCTTCTCCCTTACCGCTCCAACTAGCACAGGCTGTCGTTTTGCCCGTCTTGGGCTGTCCGATAAAGAAATATGTCAAACCAGTTGGTAAACCTTCTGACCAATCAGTAGACACTTTTCTGACTTCTATCATACAGACTCCTGTTCTATTAACCCTATATCGGGTCTTATTAATGTTCCAAATTGTACTGAATTTGGACTCAAGCAGGACTGAATATAGTCATAATACCCTAGATTTGCAACAAGATTATACACTTGAGCAACTGCTAGAGACGCAATATGCTGAGCCGCAAACACAGTATGTTTCTGTGAACACGGGGCTTTTGGTACACTATCCGTAGGAATCCAAGTCTTCATATACTCTGAGTCTAAATAACTCTCTGTTTCCTTGGCTCTGTAGGATTCTGTTACCAGTTCTGTTGTAGTGGCACCCATACGGGCATCAATAAACCAGTCTCTCTTTTGATTCTCTTGATTATACCAAGATTCGAAAGCGGCTTTTCTTGATTCCATATCGTCTGTGCATACAATCATTCTTGCGTGAGGCTTTTCGTTTTGGTCCCAGCGTCTCATCTTATAGATAAACTCTTGGTCCGTTCCATCATACATACTGTGTAGTACTGATGCCGCCTCAGCTTTAGGTCTATCAACCATATTTGTTGGATACGCTGTACTACTCAAGTTATGAGTTGACATTGTATCTGGGTCATAGACATACATTGACTTATAACCCATTATAGTTAGACCTTGTATTATAAAGGAGCCAATTCCACCAGCTCCTATAATAATAACATCACTTAGTTTACTTTGGTCAATGAGGTCTTTATTCCTCAAGAACCTACTATTGGCTTTTTCCATTTGTCCTCCAGTCAGTAAATGCTGATATGATTAATACAAAGAAGAACGACCCTATCCCCATTAATAGTACGCCACAGCCTACTAAGAATAGATTTATTGACCATTCCCATAAATCCAGTATAATCATACCTTCATCTCTACGAATTGATTTAACATCTCATAAGCTTCCTGCTCAGAACCGAACATAGCTTGGTCCTTAATTCTGGTAGCTTCTTCATTAATTAACTGACGCTTTTCGCTGATTTTATCATTTTCAGCCGCCAATTCAGCGTTAACTTGTTTTTCATAGACTTCGAAACCTTCTATTAGGTCTCTAACATCTACGGTACCTAGATTACTTCCAGACCAACCGTTTCTTGCTCTATCTAAGCTTTTATCTATCATACTTTTCATCTTATCAAAGTCAGTATACTGAATATCTCCACTCTTTAATCCTTGCTTAGCGATAATACATTCTGAACTTGATTGGTTGTCTTGTAACTTTCTTACTTTTTGACTTGCTACTTCATCTATTCTTTTAATGAAGTACTTTTTTTGCGGTATAGTCATACTCATTTCACATCACTCCTTAATTAAAGGGGGACTGGTCCGGCTTTATAAGCAGACCGAATCCCAGTTATCGGAGCTTTAACAACTCCTGATAGGATTCTTTTCCTCTTTCACGTACTCGGTTTTATTATGTACTGGCTTCACAGCCCCCCTTAGGTTTATTTTGTTGTTGATAACTGGTCCACATATAAATGCGGGTCAAGGTCAGGACTTAACTTCCTTACTTCTTCACCAAAGTCTGCTTCTGTTAGTTCATTTGACTCTAGTTTATTGTAAAGTTCAGCTAATTTGTCCTGCATATCCGGTTCGAAACTATCATTGTATGCTTTTGTTACAGCATCCTCAATATCCGGAATATCTTCAATGTCCTTTCCTTTAATGTACCTAGTTGTTGTCTTGTCTGATTCCACTTTATCCATACCCCCGAACATATTATGTTGACCATAATAGCCGCCGTGAGTATAGCCTCTGAAACCACCACTGTAACCACCATAGGTTGTCGTAACCTCTTTCTTCTTATTCTCTTCAATAAGGTCTGCCTCTTTTCTCCATAATTTATCAGATTTGTTTCTGAACATAGATTTGACATCACCTTCTATGTAGTTTGGCAATCCAAATTGGTCCCGATATGAAACTGCTGTTACAAACGGGTCTTTTGCAGATGCCACTACTGTTGAAAAGAATAGTCCTTGTTCAGGTGCTTGTTCCAGCAGAGCCTTTTCATCGGTCCCACTAAAGAATGCACCCATTGTATGGTGACTATGTATTAATCCCAAATGACACTTTAAGAGCTTTGGATGTTTCTTGTAAGTTGCGGGTAATATCTCACCCAGCTTCTCACCGTCCATTTCCGTCTCTGTATGGCTACCTAAATCAATAGGTGTAAAGTGTTCAAGTGTTACTTCAAGTGGAAATCCCCTATCGCTTGATTTAACAATTCTGTACCACGCTGGTCCAGACCATTCGGTATTGTTAAAACGTCTCAATAGATAGTTGATTTTCTCCACTATCAACGAAGGTATTGATACGGTCAGTTCCGTTAATACCTGCTCTTCTGATTGCTCTTCCTTCTTCATAGTCGATACTCCTTATCGCTTCTTTTAGTTGTTTATTGATTTTACTGTAGACCATAGACCTGATATATGCTTTCCATTTGTGCATAACATATTCATATTCTTCAGCCTGTAGTATTTTATCACAAGTGTCGATTGCAATAGCTATTCTTTTGCCTATAGCAATCCTTAGCTCTTGGTTTTCTTGTTCATCTCGATTGATACCTTCTGAGTAATGCTTGAACAATGCCCAGATTTGTTTACAATCAAATACCTCATCAAATGACCATTGAACGCCATCAATATCAGGTAAATGCTTATCAGTATCCTTTTCAAGAACAAGTTTAACAAAGAATGCTAAGCTCCGTAATACATAGAGATAGCAACTCTCGTGATACAGGTAATCGTGACTACTTCGTCCAGAGTTTACATAAACTCTTTCATAATATTCATCATCACTCAACACTCCTTGATATTTCTTAAATACCCTATCTGTATTGTAAAAGCCTCTGCGAATATCATTGAATTGGCTAATCGAAATTGGCGGTCCATCACTTCTTAATCCGGCGTCATCTATATTTCTTAACCTTCTGAACTTAGTATTAGCCGTTTCTAAAGAAGATAACATTGCTCCACCAGAACCAAACTCTGTTATGTTAAGGTTTTCTTCCGTGAAACTAGCTCTACAATCGTCCTTGTCATTTACTATCGCTTCATCAATCAAGGTTTGATAATTTACACTCTTCAATAATTTTGAAGCACTATGTAGTCCACCTATCTCTCGCACCGTTTGATTCAGATTAATAGTAATTTGACAAGCGTTTGCTATGTGTAATTCCTCTGTATCCTGATACTTACCAGTCAACAGGTCGTGTAACTTCCAACATATGAAAAGGTCTTCCTTGGACCATCCAAGTTTCAAACACTTTTGATATGTAGGGTGACTAACCATACCCTGTTCCCAGTAGCTTCGTCTAAAGCTACCTTGCATTGACACTCGAGCTAACTCATTCATAACGTGTTTCAATAGCAAATACTGTTTAAAATCACCGGTCTTATGAATCTCATAAGTTTGGTAGACTCTATTGATGTCCCAATAGCAATCTCTCCTAGTCCAGTTATTTAAAAACGAATTGGCTACTTGTACCATCGTTAATAGATTGTTTGTTTGCAAAGACATACTCCAAGGACCACTGAAATCCCCTAAGCACGGATTACCATCACTACTAACGTGTGGATGTATGGCTATCCTTTGTTCTTTTATTAGTCTCTTATAAAACAAACTATCATCTCCCCCTGTGCAAAATCTATCAGCAAGACTGCTGAATAGTGCATAAGGCTTCTCCATTTCATCCGAAAAATCAGTAAAGATACTTCCATTACTTTGATTACTCGTAAATGCAAGAGACATCATCGGTAGCTTATACCTTCGGCTACCTTTCAAGACTGGATTCTTCAGTTTAATCCTGAAGTCACCAACCCATCTTCCACTGGCTCTTCTCATAATTGGAGAATGAAAATGCAATTTCTTTGAGAACATCTCATACAGGTTAATTGCATCATCCTTTTTAAGGGTCTGCTCATTGGTCCTAGCATTGTGCATCAACCAACGAGGTACTAAGTATCTTAACTTACTTACTTCATTCATACTTGACTCCCTAATTATGAAAGGGCTGAGTTTCCCCAGCCCCTTCGGTTACCCGTTAACAACCAGAAGTTACCTTGTTGGTTGTAAAAGACAGAAAGTCGTCATCACGTAGTGACACACTTGCATCTGCCTTCTTTGAGTTTACAGATATTGTAACATTGTCGAGTGACATTTCTAGTTGTCTTGCCGCATCGGCAGGGTTAGAAACATTCTCTAGTGTTTTAGGAACACCACCTATTGTCTGTACTAAGACCTTTGCCATAAAGGACTCCTATTTTCCTGTAGTTAATTCCACCAAATGAGACAGGTTACTCATCTGGTTCGGTCGGTTCAAACCGTTTATTCAGTTCGTCTGGGTCTTCTTGGTGAGAGCAGTCTTCGCATATAATGCCAAGTTCGGATACTGCCGCCATATAATCGTTTAACGGATTAGATGATGCGTATTCTTCGAACACTGTATTTACTGATTCACATTCCGAACACTCATAGCCTGAATAATCGCCTGATGTAGGCTCCTTAATTGTAGAGCCTCTTGTCTTTATTAAAATCCAAAGCTTTTTGTCTCCAATATTCCATCTTATCCTCTGTGTCTGCAATCTTGTCACCAAGATTCTGTAACACAAATATCAACATTACCATTGTTAAGAGTAAAAGCATTACAAATACTGCAAGTAATACATCTAACATTATTTCCACCCCCTTCCTGCGTCTTCCATAGATACAAGTTTAGGGTGTATCTTAGCTAGTTCTTTGTACTCTTCTTCTTCGAGTTGCTTAGCTTTAGTTAACATTTCTTCAACCGTTTTAAACGATTTTTCTGTGAAGCCGTGCCTTTGCAGGATAGCCCACACTTCCTTTACTTTACCCATTTGTTTCTCCTTCGATACATAATGGACACACTTCCTTAGTCTTACCATAAGACGGGAAATTTTGATACCTTTCAACCTTACTTGGGTTACGAGTCGTATCCAACTCCCAACAACAGTTACAATTACGGCAATGCTTTACTTCTTTATCACATTGTCTTGCATCTCTAAGGTTTCTTCCAGTAATAGCCTTCTTTGGTTTGCTTATTCCAACAGCATTGAATCTTTCATACCAATTCATTTCTTAGTCCTCCTTAATAGGACAAGGCGACAGCACCGCCGGTTTATACTCCGGTGCAATACAAGATTTGAGGTCGAGCCATCTGTTACTTGCAAAGCAACTGTCGCCTTTGGTTTAGGGATGCGGAGTCCCAGTAGACTAAATCAATTAACTTCGAGAAGACTTCTAATGTGTTGTTTCTTCGAGCTATCTGATAGTCTGTTTGTTAAATAAATGGCTCTAGCATAACCTGCTGAACCCTTAGTTATTATACCCTTTAGGTATAAGTCAACATATGTCAATATAACTGGTTTAAGTACCATTATAACTTCTCCTTACTTGCTAAGTTGTTAAGGTATTCTTTAGTCCAGATGTGTCTATCTTGGTATAATAAAGTGCAAAATGCTCCTAATATCATACATAGTGATATAACTATTAATACGCCTAATGTCTCCATTATGACTCCTTTCTAAAGCCGTGACATTTCACTGTTTCCTGTTAGTGGGTGTGATAAAATAGAAGCCCCCGCATAAGCGAGGGCTTACTACTCTTAACCCAACTCTATGTCTACTGCATCCATCGGAACGCTGTAGTAATAGGTAATGACCTGTCTTCCGGCTTTGTCGGTAGATTCTTCGCCAGTAAACTTTGGCGACAGGACATATTCCTTATCTTGGATAACCATCTCTCCAATGCCTACGGCTTTGGCAAGATTAGCGACACTTTTGGCTGTGAGAACATCAGGCAAAGTATCAGGGAACTCAGCGGGTACGTTGAGCCCTATCTTATTGGAAGACCTCCCACCGTTAGGTGCGGACGGGTCAACAATACGCTCTCCTTGAGCATTCTCGAGTGCTTCGCCAGAAGCATCTCGAAGGAACTTGCGTGTATTCCACGCACAGTATACAGGGAACTTAGTCATAGTCTTGACTCCTTACTAATTTCCTACCAAAGGTTTATCCTTTGCTAGTCTGGTAACACCAGAAACTAGCAGGGGACGGCAGAGCGGGAGGGGGAGCCGTAGGCTGTTGAGCCAACAGAGGGGAGGCGGAGCGATGGTTCAAGGGACGCAGAACCAACGGTCTGCACCCCCTATGGGGGTGAAAACAACCCCACCCGGTCAACGTGTATACCACGTACTCCCATTCTACAGTAATTTTTCAAATGTTTTTATTCCTTATTTATTATAATTTTCGGGTATGAAAATCATCATAATTTTACTGATTTCGTCATCTGTGCTAAGTTTTACGACAACTGAAACTGACGGGACAAGAGTTGAAAATACTGTGTTTACTGAGATAGTAGACCAAGATTCAGTGACTCATTGGTACCGTAATTTATACGAAGGGGAGAACTGGTGTTATCTCCATAGTATGACCGAAGAAGTTAGGATAGTTCGCTCTAAATTAGGATACAGAAGGCGTGAAGAAACGCTAAACGACATATAATTATATACTGTTAGACTTAGGCGATTTGCCTTAAAGTAAATAATAACTATTGTATATTGATTAAAAAGGTTTTACATTTTTTTTAATATTTTGTTCTATTCGAATTTATTAAGGGGTAGGTCGCTGAATGAATGATATTGATATAATTAAGTATATAACTGACGGCAAGTTAGACTATAGTATCTTATGGAAGGAACTTGCTGAAATGACTGGATTCCGTGCTGAAGAAAGGCGTGGATACCGTATGAAGGAGGTCCAAGATGCTTACAATCATTGGAAGATTACTAAAGATAATAAAGATGCTGATAGACCTACAGGTCTTGAAGATGAAGTACTACATAAAACTAACGATAAAGTACCTGTTTCTCTTATTTTAAGTGAGGACTATATAATAACTTATTTAAATCGTGAGGCTAAATCAGATTTTATAAGTACAAAGGACGATAAGTACTGTCATTACGATGCAGAAGAGCCTAGATATATAGCAGAAATAAAGGTTCGTAATAAACATTACGATGACTGTATCATAGAATATGATAAATATATGTCTAATCTGGGTACTTCAGCGATAGAAGGTAAAGAATTTCTTTACATAGTAGCTACAAAGTCTAATATATATGTATTTAACATAACTAAGCTACACGAAGGGATGTATCCTTTTGGTTGGATTAAGAAGGAATTACCTGTAAATTCCCATTTTGGCGGGTATAATGACAAAAAAATGAAAAGAATTGGCTATATTAACATAAAGGACGCTAGTGTTTGTTATAACCATAAACCATAAAGACATTGGAAAGACTGAATATCCCATATATCGGGAAGAGGAAGCAAAGGAAAAGGGTATAAAGTACCTATATTGGCAAAAAGCCAATAGAGGACAATACGCTTTGACTGATGATGGATGGGTAGCAAAGGTTATAAGTAAGAAAAACTATAGTGATAAGCAAAAAAGAATGTCCTATTATTATAGGATGCCTTTTGGTTATATTATGTGGGACCCTAAATATCCAAATAAGAAGTTTAATTGTGGGGGTAGGGTAGCAAATAATACATTCAGTGGTAAATCTTGGCTAAATGTTAAGGTAAACTCAGAGGATTATCAAGCATTAGCTATGTGGGCGGCTTTAACTGAAGATAGAGATGTTGCTATTGACCAAGTATACGGTCCAGTAAGCGATACAAAGCGTAGAAAGTTAAGACGTCATATGAGAACGGAGGTGTTCAAAAGGATGAAAAGGGACGAAGCACAGAAATTATTAACAGATAATATGATGGATGCGGACTATTTCATAGATTTGATGAAAAAGGGCGTAGATATTGCATTAAAGAAGGAAGATGTTAACGGTATTCGTGGATTTGTTAACGATGGTATGGAAATTCACGGTATGAAGGACAAAGAAACAGTAACAATAACCGATAAACTAGAAGCAACTCAAACAAGGAAGTTAATAGACAATATTAACGCTGAAGAGGACAAACTTGTAGCATCTAGGGTAACTAAAATGCCAGTCAAGGAGGCAAAAAAGGATGATTGAATCAATTATGCTCTATTGGGAGACTTTATTAGAAGTGCATAACTTTCCGGGATGGGAGTTATATATTTTTTTACAAACGATACTATGGATTAGTGTCATTTTTAGGTTACATCGAATAGAAAGGGAGGTCACAAATGATTGAATTTTTAATGCTAATAGTCTTAGGATTAGTTTTACTAAATAGTAAATTATGGGAGAATGGATACTGGGATACATATGGTAAATATGGACACATCTTCAAAATTAGATGACTACGAAAGTAGATATGCTCAGGAACTAGCACTAAAGAAGCTAAGGAAGAACATAGGTCTTTTTGGGAAGACTATGTTTCCGACAGCTTTAAACAAGGATGTCCCCCCATTTCACCACGAGATTTACAGGAATCTGTCGGATGACGAAGAAAAGCGTGTACTAATAGCGGCACCTAGGGGTACTGCGAAAAGTACAGTGACCTCCTTGATTCTACCCCTTCATAGAATCGCTTTCAAACCATCCGACAGAGACCTTTTTATAGTTATTATCTCAGAGTCTCAATCTCAGAGTATAAACTTTCTTTCTCGTATAAAATATCACTTAACTCATTCAAAAAACTTTATTGAAATGTTTGGAGATTACGGACCAAATACAGCAAAGAGGTGGACTAATAATGATATTGTTTTGGCTAATGGAGCAAGAATTATTGCTGTTGGTACTGGTCAGCGAGTCAGGGGATTCATTGAAGGTGATACTCGTCCCAATCTTATCATCGTAGATGATTATGAATCTGAATTAAATGCGGCAACCGCAGAAGCTAGAGCCAAGAATAGAAAATGGATTACCGAGGCAGTTATACCATCATTAAGTGATGAAGGAAGGATTGTTATGATTGGAACTGTTATTTCTGAGGATTGTTTCTTATATTGGGCTAAGGAATCTCCAGCGTGGAAGACATTATGGTATAGTATCTATAATGATGATGGCAAGAGCATATGGGAGGAGAGGTTCCCTCAGAAGAGAATCCTACAAATTAAAGCTGAATTTGAATCAGTTGGTAATCTTAATGGATTTTATCAGGAGTATATGAATGAAGCACAATCACCAGACAATGCACCCTTCAAGCCAGAATATATCCGACTACATCACTATGACATTAGATACGTTGACGGACAAAATATCTTATTCCGTTCAGTGGATTCGGAAGAAGAAAAGAAACCTGTGGACGTCTATTGTGGTATCGACCCTGCTTCCAGCTTATCTGCTCGTAGTGACTTTTTTGTTATCGCAACTATTGCTGTTGATAGTGATGGTTCATTCTATATCGTGGATATACTACGGGATAAAATCGACCCTGCACTCCAACCTGAAAAAATTATTGAAGTTTTTAAAAAGTATCACCCAAAAAGGATGAAAATCGAGACAGTGGGCTACCAAGAGGCACTGAGGAGTAACGTAAGAAAGATGATGCTTGAACAATCCTTGTATATACCGGGATTGGAAAAAGGCGTAAAACCAAGACAAAGAAAATCCGAACGATTGTTGTCCTTGGTTGCCCCACTCGCACGAGGTGAATTTTTCTTTAGACCGCAAGATATTCACGCTCAACAAGAGTTTCTATCCTATCCGAGAGGAAAACACGATGATATACTCGATGCTATCTATTATGCTGTTGATGGCGTAAAAAAATGTACTAGGAAAGAGTTTATCCCATATGATAAAAATAAGCCTAAGAAAGTACTTGACTGGCTAACACTTTAAAGTATAACTTTAACTGGGATGGCTTACAATGAATCAGATAACAAATCTAAAGATAATTTAGTACAGGACACTCACAGCCTTTTTAAGAGTTACTCTTCTAAGCGTGAGCTTTGGGCTCAACAAGCACAGGAAGATGCAGAATTTAGGTTGGGTAGACAATGGTCTGCCGAACAGCAAAGGATTCTTTTAGAAAGGGGTCAAGCACCGTTAGTAGTTAACCGAATCCATCCAGCCGTTGAAGCCGCAAAGGCTTTACTCACAT
>Ga0098052_1000473_pt1 | contig 25580 bp, 27 predicted proteins | sample 15_taG_FD_81591 | JGI IMG/M metagenome (GOLD analysis project Ga0098052, IMG submission 81591) | Marine viral communities from the Subarctic Pacific Ocean - 15_ETSP_OMZ_AT15312 metaG | ecosystem: Environmental > Aquatic > Marine > Oceanic | place: Pacific Ocean | collected 2015-01-18
ATCCACGCTACCAAAGCGTTTCACTGCCTCAGCAATCGCGCCACGGCATGCATCTGCGTCGGAGAGATCCGCTTGGTAAAACGCCGCGCCTGCCGCTGCTGCAATCTCTTTTCCAGCAGGATTAAAATCGACGGCCAGGACTTGGTGGCCCTGCTCGCAAAAGTGTTTAACAACGGCTTCACCGATACCACTGCTGGTACCAGTCACCACGGCAACCCGAGGGGTTGAAGCTTTTTGGGATGACATTCAGACGTCCTTTTATTAACTGCACGGTAATGAATGTATAAACGCTCATGAGTATAGGAGTCGCCGGTAGCTTCTGCCTACTCTACCCTTGCGGTACAGCGTTCGGGGTCATTAGCTGTTCCATCATGCGCTGTGCTAATCGTGCTGTCTCTTGAAGCGTTTCAAGATCGCTTAGATCTTCTAAGATTTTTCGCTTATAAAGCTCGATACCCGCGGGCAAACGCTCTAGTTGCAGTGAGTAACGGCCTGAAGGAAGCGTTAACGCACACTGTGACTCAAGCGGCGCTTGTAAAGCAGACTGCTCTGGCAGCGCGACAAGCCATAGCTCACAAGGCGTAATTAAAGCGCCAGCCATCACGCTGGCGCCGCTAATACGCGACTCAATATGCTGAAAACAGAGCGCATCAACGCCTAATCGCGGATTGAAGTGCGCCTGCTGCTTAAGTCCTGCTAAGTGCTCATCGCGGTAGCACTTAGCAAGCTCAGCTAAATAACCATATTCATGCGGAGCCAGGGTTTGCATGGCTTCTCCTACTGTTCCATTGCTCATTGTGCGGCTTTATAGGGCACGTAGTGTGGTGCTATTGGCGAAAACCTGTGCCCTACGCCACAATGGGCTCTGATTCCTAATTCAAGCACTTACTTATTTCTGTATCGTAAAGGAGTTGTTGCCATGTTTGTGGTCATTTTTGGGCGCATGTCGTGCCCATTCTGTGTACGTGCCAAGCATCTTGCCGAACACCTCGAGAGTAACGGCAAAATTGATGGCTACCGCTATGTAGACATGCCCTCAGAAGGCGTTACCAAGGAAGATATCGCCAAAACTGCGGGCAAACCCATTCATACCGTACCGCAAATCTTTGTCGACCAGCAGCACATTGGCGGCTTTACCGAATTCGACCAGTTTGTCCGTGATAAGCAATTAATGGCCTCTTAGCACCACTGCTGAATATTTAACGCTGGTGACGCTTAACTCAGGCTTTGACTGTTACCGGATTACTTGGGAGGCTTGGCACTCACCCAAAAACAGCTAAGCATGGCGTGAGCCAAGACCCACGCCATTTCACCATGCTCGCTTTCAGTGTTACTCGTCGAAGGTCATTTCTGGAACGTGGTCAGGAACGATCAGCTTGCCTGCAGTTTTCTCGACAATTTCCTCAACGCTAACGCCGGGCGCGCGCTCTTTAAGGATGAAGGCACCGTCTTTAATTTCCAGGTAAGCCAGATCCGTTAGCACTCGATTGATGCACCCGGCGCCAGTGAGCGGCAAGTTACATTTTTCCAGCAATTTGGATTCACCGTGTTTGGATGCATGGGTCATGGTGCAAATAATATTTTCTGCGCCAGCCACAAGGTCCATCGCCCCACCCATACCTTTGATGAGCTTACCGGGGACCATCCAAGAAGCGATGTTTCCCTCCTGATCAACCTCGAACGCCCCCAGTACGGTTAAATCCACATGTCCGCCACGAATCATGGCGAATGACTCAGCGGATGAGAAAATGGCAGCGCCAGGACGCGCAGTAACAGTCTGCTTGCCCGCGTTAATCATATCGGGGTCCACTTCTTCCTCAGTGGGAAAGCGCCCCATGCCCAGCAAGCCGTTTTCAGACTGGAGCATGACATCTATACCATCTGGGATATAGTTAGCTACCAGGGTAGGAATACCAATGCCTAAATTGACGTAAAAACCATCCTGCAGTTCACGGGCAACGCGCTGTGCCATCTGTTCGCGAGTTAAAGCCATGGTGCCACCTCTTGTCTTAGCAGTTAGTTGATTGTTGGCGTTGTTGCGCTTAGCTGCGCACCGTGCGCTTCTCAATACGCTTCTCGAATGTGCTTTGAATAATACGATCCACGTAGATACCCGGCGTATGAATCTGGCTTGGCTCCAGTTCGCCTGGTTCAACAATCTCCTCAACTTCTACAACGGTGATCTTGCCTGCCGTGGCGGCCATGGGGTTAAAGTTCTGTGCAGTATGGCGATAAATCACGTTGCCATAGCGGTCGGCTTTCCAGCCTTTCACAATCGCAAAATCGCCTTTAATGGCTTCTTCTAAAATATAGTGGCGGCCATCGAACACACGCTCTTCTTTGCCTTCTGCAATCGGGGTGCCATAACCTGTAGCCGTGTAGAAGGCGGGAATGCCCGCTCCGCCAGCACGCATTTTTTCTGCCAGCGTTCCTTGAGGGGTCAGTACCACCTCAATTTCATTATTCAGCATTTGCTGCTCAAACAGCGCGTTTTCGCCTACGTAGGAGGCGAAGATTTTGCTTATTTGCCGATCTTCAAGCAGAAGGCCTAAGCCAAAACCATCGACGCCACAGTTGTTAGAGACAACAGTAAGGTCTTTCACACCACGACGTTTGATTTCTGCGATCAGATTTTCTGGAATACCACACAGACCAAAGCCACCTGCGAGGACGGTCATGCCGCTTTCAATGCCTTCCATTGCTTCTTCGTAAGAAGCTACACGCTTGTCGAATCCTGCCATTGTTATGCCTCACATTGTTGTTGAGTACGTATCGGTGTTGAGAGCGTTTGTCGAGAATAGTGTGCAAGAAGCGTTTGTTGGAATGTCGCGCCATACATAGTGAGTATGACGATCAGATCAGTATTGCCAGTGTTGTCCTAGATGATATATTTGTTAAGTTTGTTTTTCTTATCAATTTATTTTAATAACTTATAAAGAGACGCCATGACCGTCAAGCAGCTTCGTGCATTTTTAGCCGTGGCACAGACCCTAAGCTTTACCCAGGCATGTGAGCGCCTGCACCTTTCACAGCCCGCCCTAAGCCTTGCCATCAAAGGGTTAGAAGATTCGCTAGGCGGCAAACTGCTTATCCGTAGCACCCGTAGCGTGCGACTAACCCCAGAGGGGGAGTCGCTGCTCCCGCTTGCCAAACATCTGCTGGCGCAGTGGGATAACACAGAGGAACGCCTGCGCCAGCGGTTTACGTTACAGCTAGGGCGACTCAGCGTTGCGGCCATGCCGTCTTTTGCCTGCAATCTATTACCCAGTGCACTGGTTAAGTTTCGGCAGCAGTACCCCAAAATCAACGTTACGGTGCACGATGTGATCAATGAAGAAGTCACGGATATGGTGCGCTCCCGACAGGTAGAGATTGGCATTGCCTTCTCGCCGGAGGGCCAGGGAAGCTTAAGTTTTACACCTTTGTTTGAAGATCAGTTTGTCGCCGTGGTTCCTCCCACCTCTCCCCTGGCTCACCGCGACACACTGCCCTGGACGCAGCTGCTTGAGAATGACTTTATCACGCTACAACGCCCTTCCATGGTACGGCGCTTACTGGAGCAAGAGCTTGAAAAGCGCCATATAGACCTCCCTGTCGCCTTTGAAAGCCACCAGCTCTCTACCGTCGGACGAATGGTCGCAGAAGGCCTAGGGGTCAGCGCTGTGCCTTCCATGTGCATTCAGCAAATGCATGAGCTGGGTGCGCGCTGCGTACCACTTGTCGAGCCAAGCATCGCTTGCCGCGTGGGGATCCTGACCCAGGAAGAGCTTTCCGTGGCGGCGCATGCGCTGCGTAGCGTGTTGCTTGCGAGTGTTAAAGCACCTTCCCTACCCATTGACGCATAACGCTTTGATACGGTTATGCTGGGCAGCGTGGCGCTGATCTATTAGCATTTATCGCTAAGCGCGTGCTTAAAAGGCCTTTAGCACGCAGACGAATTGCTGTGAGGATTGTGGTATGCCAATTATTAAAGGGGGCGTTAGCATCTTGCTGCTGACGTTGAACACGCTGGTTTGGGGTGTCCCCCTGATTATTCTGACGCTGCTCAAAGTCATCGTCCCTGGACGGCGGCAAAAAGAGTGGCTGCTTAAAGGGCTATGTGCCGTCGCACTAAACTGGATTGGCGTCAATTTGTGGTGGATGCGGCACTGGTTAAAACCCAATGTCTCGATCAACGTGCCAGATACATTAAGCCCTGAGCAGTGGTGGCTGGTAATCTCCAACCATCGCAGTTGGACCGATATCTTTATTCTGCTTATGGCACTGCACCGACGCATTCCTATGCCGCGCTTTTTTCTCAAACACCAGCTTATCTGGATCCCGATTGTTGGTCTCGCTTTCTGGGCGCTTGAGTTTCCCTTTATGCGTCGCTTTAGCCGTGAGCAGATCGCCAATAACCCCAAGCTAGCCACAGTTGACCGGGAATCCACTGAGCGCATGTGCCGCCAAGCTCGCCATGCCCCTATCGCTATTTTTAATTTTGTCGAGGGAACCCGCTTTACCGTCGCTAAACGCGAGTCGCAGCAAAGTCCATTCCAGCATCTGCTTCGCCCTAAAGCAGGAGGAATTGCCCAAGTACTTAGCCTGCTGGGTGATCAGTTGGATGGTATTCTTGACGTCACTATTAGCTATACCAACCCATCACCCACGTTTATGGGTTTTTTATGCGGTAAAGAAGCCCCCATTACGCTTGAAGCCCGGCAGCTAGCCATTCCTGAATGGATGCAAACTGCCAACTACCATGACGAACCGCAGCATAAGGAACGCTTCCACGCATGGATCAACTCACTCTGGCAGGAAAAAGATACCTTGCTAGATCGCCTCAGCGACCACGACTAAGCCACTGGCTCACCATTTGTGTATTGGCCAGCGTGCTAACTGGCTGCGCCAGCTCTGCCCCCTCCTCTAGCCAGCGGGTGCCCGCCGCTAGCAGCGCCAGCGCTATTGGCGGCAACTGGGTAGAGGTTAGACGTGGCGATACGCTAGGGCAGCTCGCGGCACGGGCTGACGTACCACTTGAACGGCTAGAGCGCTTCAACCCGGGGGTTGACTCTCGCCGTTTAGCCGTTGGTCAGCGCCTATTGATCCCAACCCAGCAGGAGCGAGCGCCTTCTGGCGGTCCTTATCGCTATCAAATCCGGCCCGGCGATACCTTCTCAGGTATTGCCAGGCACTTTAACACCACAACGGGGCGAATCCAGAGTGCTAACCAAGGCACTTCCCCCACGGCATTGCGTGTCGGGCAAATCATTAGCGTACCGCTTAGCAGTACCGCTAGAACGGCATCATCAAGCAGTAGTTCAGCCGCTAGTAGCGCCAATAACCGTAATGCACCAACGCCTGCCCCTGCGCCAAGCGCTAGTTTGCCAGCTTCGGCACGCCGATGGCCGTGGCCTTTAGAGGATTATCGTGTGGTTCGTCAGTTTGGTGCCGACAGCCGCGGCACACTACAGCCCATGTTGTTGGCAACTCAGGCAGGCGCTCGTGCTAAGGCCGTTGCTCCTGGTGAAGTACGCTTTGCAGATAGCATGCGGCAGCTCGGCGATGTCGTGATTGTGCACCATGCCGATAACTTGCAAACCGTTTACGCGCTCTGCGAGCGGATTCTCGTCCGCGTAGGGGACCAGGTGAGTACAGGTGATGAGCTGTGTGATGTAGGACAAAGTAACGCGACACAGCGTTATGATCTGCTGTTTGACTTACGTCAGGGGGGGAAACCCATCGACCCACGACAGGTGCTAAGGTAAGCATATTCCGCATGCAAAAGCCCCGCGAGGGGCTTTTGCATCTTTTTTGAATTAACTGCGCTCGCTAATTTAACCGCGATAGTAACCAGGGGCCACAAATGGCATCGCGGAAACGCTCATGGGTAGCTGCTTGCCGCGTACTAACGCGTAGACGGTAGTACCGGGCGCTTCCCACTCACGGGCGAGGTACCCCATGGCAATAGGTTTACCGACGCTTGGCCCAAAACCTCCGGAAGTCACTACGCCAATTTCATTGCCCGCTTCATCTACCAGCAGACTGCCTTCTCGCACCGGCGCGCGCCCTTCTGCTACCAGCCCAACCCGCTTGCGGGTATGATCTTTGGTATCCACTTGGTGCAAAATCACATCGGCTCCGGGGAAACCCGCTGCTCGCTCGCCGCCATGGCGACGCGGCTTGCCAATGGCCCAGATCAAGCCGGCCTCGACAGGCGTGGTTTGCATATCCATATCGTGACCATATAGGCACAAGCCCGCTTCTAAGCGCAGTGAATCACGCGCGCCCAAGCCAATCGCTTCTACTTCAGGCTCGGCCAGCAGCGCTTCGGCAAGCGCCTGACACTCGTCAGCCGCGACAGAGATTTCAAAGCCATCTTCGCCGGTATAACCACTGCGGCTGATCCACACGTCACATCCTGCCAGCGTGTAACGACCATGTTGCATAAACGTTAGCTCACAGGCTTGCGGGCAGAGCCGCTGCATCACATCGCGGGCCTGTGGCCCTTGAAGCGCCAGCAGACCGCGATCAAGCACATCGATTTGATGAGTGTTACCAAGATTAGCGCGCAAATGGGCAATATCTTGGTCTTTGCATGCCGCGTTCACCACCAGATAGAAGTGATCACCAGCATTCACCACCATCAAATCATCAATAATACCGCCATCGGTGCTGGTAAAAAGGCCATAACGCTGCTGACCTTTTTGCAAGCCTACCAAGTCCGCTGGGATTAGACTTTCCAGCGCTTCAGCGACCTTTTCTCCGGAGACCAGAATCTGTCCCATATGCGACACATCGAACAAGCCACACCGCTCGCGGGTATGCTCATGCTCTTTTTTAACACCCAGCGGGTATTGCACCGGCATATCGTACCCGGCAAAAGGCACCATCTTGGCCCCTAGCTGCGTGTGAAGCGCATGAAGTGGCGTGTGTTTCAGATCAGTCATGGCATTTCCTCTGTCAAAAAAGAGAAACGGGAAGCCTTACTAGGCTTCCCGGCTCTATTACATCGTGCATTACCTGCTTACAGGCAGGCCTTATTTATCATGATCCAGGGCTTCACCCGGCAGCACGTCCTTACCAGCGAAATAATCCCGAGTGAGCTTAAAGACAACCGGAGACAGCAGCGCCAGGGCAATGAGGTTAGGAATCGCCATCATCGCGTTGAAGGTGTCTGCCATCAGCCAGATAAAGCCCAATTGCGCAACTGCACCCAGCGGAATAGCCAGTACGAACAGCACTCGGTACAGCATAATAGAGCGCGTACCGAACAGGAACTGGCAGCATTTCTCACCGTAAAACGACCAGCCAAGAATGGTGGTAAAAGCAAAGATTGCTAGCGCAATGGCCACGATCTGATTACCAAAGCCAGGCAGCGCCGCATCAAAGGAGAGCGCGGTGAGCGAAGCGCCCGCTTCGCCTTCCATCCACACGGTAGAGGTCAAGATCACCAGCGCCGTGATGGTGCACACGATGATGGTATCAATGAACGTACCCAGCATGGCAATCAAGCCCTGACGAATCGGGTTTTTCGTTTGCGCAGCAGCGTGAGCAATCGGTGCACTGCCCAGACCTGCTTCATTGGAGAAAATACCCCGCGCCACGCCAAAGCGGATGGCGGCCATTACCGCGGCACCGGCAAAGCCACCGGCTGCTGCCATGGGGTTGAAGGCGTAGTAGAAGATCAGCCCAAAGGCGTCACCGATTTGGCCCGCATTAACGATCAGCACCAGCAAGCCCGCAATCACATAAGCAATGCCCATCACCGGTACCAGCTTACCAGCCACCTTGGCAATGCGCTTGATGCCACCCAATATCACTGCACCGGCCAGTACCATGATGATAACGCCGGTTAACCAGTGAGGAACACCAAAGGTGGCATCCATGGCGTCAGCCACGGAGTTAGACTGTACGGTATTACCAATCCCGAAGGCCGCCACCGCGCCAAAGAACGAGAACAGACCGCCCAACCACAGCCACTTACGGCCCAGACCATTTTTGATGTAGAACATCGGCCCACCCACGTGATAGCCGGTGCTATCGGTTTCCCGGTAGCGTACTGCCAGCACTGCCTCGGCAAACTTGGTCGCCATACCCACCAGTGCGGTAATCCACATCCAGAACACAGCACCTGGGCCACCTAATGCGATGGCCGTTGCCACACCGGCAATATTACCGGTACCAATCGTCGCAGACAGTGCTGTCATCAACGCGTTAAAGGGAGAAATTTCCCCCTCATCGCTGGGTTTTGCAGAGGTTTTATCGGATGGCTTGGCATCGCGGCCTTGCCACATTAGCTTGAAACCCATGCCGAGTTTACGTATCGGCATCAGTTTCAAGCCAATCTGCAGGTAGATACCCACCCCCAATAGCAGGATCAGCATTAACGGGCCCCACACCACGCCGTTAATGGCCCCTAATAGGCTTGTTAACGTTTCCACACGACTCTCCTTACCCAATTGATTAATGCATTTGTTATGAAGGTTAGGTTGTTCACCCGCTCCATCCGATAGCAGATGGAATCACCAAGCGTTCCCACCATAGCGCTTAATTAACGCTGGAAAAACGGATGATGGGTATGTTTTACACTATTTTCTTAGTGCGCTTCCATGCCAATGTCGCCTGCTGATAGAGAAAGCTGCTCTTTTTGAAACTGGCTGGCGCACTGAAACAACAGAAAAAGAGCATCCATTTTTAGCCTTTTGGAGGCAATGAAGAAATTTGTTTCCGATAAGAAACACGGTACCATATACCCACTTACGCTCACTGCGAGCTGGCCACAGTCGCCAAGGCGAACGACAAGCGCTAGTATGCTTTCGTTCTGTCCACTGATTTTATAAGGGAATCACTATGAGCAATCTTCCTGCCAATCTTCGTTACGCTGCCAGCCATGAATGGGTGCTTGATCATCAAGATGGCACCGTCACCATCGGCATCACCGACCACGCGCAAGAAGCGCTAGGCGATGTGGTATTTGTTGAACTGCCCGAAGTTGGCCAATCCCTAAGCAAAGGGAAAGAGTTTGGCGTCATTGAATCCGTGAAAGCGGCCTCTGACCTTTACTCGCCGGTCAATGGCGAAGTAATTGAAGTGAACGAAGCCCTCGAAGACGCTCCCGAAACGGTGAACGACGCCCCCTATGAAGGCGGCTGGATTATGAAAGTGCGTGTTACCGACCAAGCCTTTGAAGGTCTCTTAGATGCCGATGCGTATCAAGCGACGCTGAGCGCCGACACCTAAGTCATGTAGCCAAAGCGCCTGCCCCTGCGGCAGGCGCTTTATTATCGCCTCTGCACGGTTTTCTCATTACGTCCGGAATCTCCCCCATGCCTTTTGAATCACGCCGTTTGGCCGAACTGGCCGACCACGATGCTTTTATCAAACGCCATAACGGGCCCAGCCCCGATGATGTCGCCACCATGTTAAAAGCGCTCAATATGCAGCGCATGGAAGACCTGATTGAGCAAACCGTGCCTAGCGATATTCGCCTAGGTCGCGAACTTGCCCTTGACGACCCCCGCAGTGAAGCGGAAGCCCTTGAATATTTGAGCCAGTTAGCGCGCCAGAACCGCGTCAGCAAAAGCTATATTGGCCAGGGTTACTACAACACCCACATGCCCGCAGTGATTCAGCGCAACGTGCTGGAAAATCCCGGTTGGTATACCGCTTACACGCCTTACCAGCCCGAAATTTCCCAGGGCCGTCTGGAGGGATTGCTAAACTTCCAGCAGGTGATTATGGATTTAACCGGCATGGAGCTTGCCAACGCCTCCCTGCTGGATGAGGCCACCGCCGCCGCAGAAGCCATGGCACTGTGTAAGCGCGGCAATAAAAAGAGCAAGTCGAACGCGTTCTTCGTGGCTGACGACCTCTTTCCGCAAACGTTAGATGTCGTCAAAACCCGTGCCGAGTTCTTTGGCTTTGAGCTGATCACCGGCCCCGCCGAAAGCCTTGCCGAACACGATGTGTTTGGCGCTCTGGTTCAGTACCCCTCTGCCAGCGGCAGCGTCAGCGACTTAGCCCCGATACTAAAGGCGGCTCAAGAGCGCGGCATTATGACCTGCGTGGCCACCGACCTGCTTAGCCTGGTGCTGCTGAAAGAGCCGGGCGCGATGGGTGCGGATATTGTCGTAGGTAACTCGCAGCGCTTTGGCGTGCCCATGGGCTTTGGCGGCCCGCATGCGGCGTTCTTCGCTACCTCCGACAAACTCAAGCGCTCGATCCCAGGACGGATTATCGGCGTCTCTAAAGACAGCCGTGGCAAAACCGCGCTGCGCATGGCCATGCAAACCCGCGAGCAGCACATTCGCCGTGAGAAAGCGACGTCGAATATCTGTACCGCACAAGCGCTGCTGGCCAATATCGCCGGTTTCTACGCCACCTATCATGGCGCAGAAGGCCTACGCAAAATTGCCGGTCGCGTTCACCGCCTGACTACTGTGCTGGCTACCGGCCTACAGCAAGCCGGCGTGCAACTAGCGAATAACACCTGGTTCGATACGCTACGCCTTACCCAGGTAGATGCGGGCAAGATTCACGGCCGCGCCATGACCCACGACATCAACCTGCACTACTTCGCCAATGGCGATGTGGGTATCAGCCTGGATGAAACGACCACCGCTCACGATGTCGCCGCCCTATTCGACGTCCTGCTGGGCGATGAGCATGGTCTGGCCGTGGCAGTGTTGGACGACCAGGTAGTGACCGATAAGCTGAGCGGTATTCCGGCCGCCTACCAGCGGGAAAGCGATTTTCTCGAACATCCGACCTTCAATCGCTACCGCAGCGAAACCGAAATGCTGCGCTACCTGAAGCGTCTTGAGAACAAAGACCTGTCGCTGGCCCATGCCATGATCCCGCTAGGTTCCTGCACCATGAAGCTCAACGCGACTAGCGAGATGATTCCTGTCTCATGGCCTGCGTTTTCCAACCTGCACCCATTTGCGCCGCGTGATCAGGTGACGGGCTACCATCAGATGATTGATGAGCTGGCAGCGTTCTTAGTCGAAGTCACCGGCTATGACCATATCTCGATGCAGCCTAACTCAGGCGCGCAGGGTGAATACGCGGGCTTGCTGGCGATTCGCCGCTATCAGGCAGCGCAAGGTGAAGCTCATCGTGATGTGTGCTTGATTCCAAGCTCCGCCCACGGCACTAACCCGGCCTCTGCCGCCATGCTGAGCATGGAAGTGGTGGTGGTGGAGTGCGATGCCAACGGCAACATAGATTTAGAGGATTTGACCCGCAAAGCTGAGCAGCACAGCGAGCGGCTTTCAGCGGTGATGATTACCTACCCGTCCACCCACGGCGTCTTTGAGTCGCACGTTCGCAAAGTATGCGAAGTGGTGCACCAGCATGGCGGCCAAGTTTACGTCGATGGCGCTAACATGAATGCTCAGGTTGGCCTCACTCGCCCTGGCGACTTCGGCGGCGACGTGTCTCACCTGAACTTGCACAAAACATTCTGCATCCCCCACGGAGGCGGTGGTCCAGGTATGGGCCCGATCGGCGTTAAAGCGCACCTTGCCCCGTTTGTGCCTAACCATGTGGTGACGCCCATCAACGGCGTTAACCCAGAGAGCGGCGCGGTGTCGGCGGCAGCCTTTGGCAGCGCTTCCATTCTGCCGATCTCGTGGGCGTACATTAAGATGATGGGTGCCCGTGGCCTGCGTGAAGCCACCGAGCTGGCCATTCTTAACGCCAACTATATTGCTAAGCGTTTAGAAGCGTCCTATCCGATTCTCTATCGCGGCCAGAACGGCAATGTCGCCCATGAGTGCATCATTGATATTCGTCCGCTGAAGAGCGCGTCTGGTATTAGTGAAGAAGATATCGCCAAACGTTTGATGGATTACGGCTTCCATGCCCCCACCATGTCGTTCCCGGTGCCGGGTACGCTGATGATTGAGCCCACGGAATCTGAATCACTCTACGAAATTGACCGCTTCTGCGATGCAATGATTGCAATTCGTGAAGAGATTGCACGGGTAGAGAGCGGCGAGTGGCCGCTGGATAATAACCCGCTGGTGAATGCGCCACACACACAAGCCGACCTAATGGATAGCGCATGGGACCGGCCTTATGACCGCCAGCTAGGTGCCTTCCCCACCGAAGCAGTGATGGCGTCGAAATACTGGCCCTCAGTGAATCGCGTCGATAACGTCTTTGGTGATAGGCAGTTGATCTGCTCCTGCCCCAGCATTGACGAGTATCGCCGTTAAGCAGAACCCATAGCGCGATAGGAAACGCCTCTGGCCCGTTTACTCGGGTATCAGGGGCGTTTTTTCTTGGAGACGCTGATCATGAAAGCCGTTCAACAGCTTTTCATAGCGTTTAGGTAGGACAGAATCTTGCCGACGAAGAAGATAGAGCACTTCGTTAATCGCCTGGGGAAGCGCTAACGCCTTCACCTGCCGCTGCCACGGCGATGTTTCGAGCACTAAGCGCGAGACCACCGTAAAGCCAAGCCCCCTCGCCACTGCGTCCAGCACCATGCTCACTTCATTGGTGAACCCTTGATGACGGAAATGAGTCATGGAGCGAAATTCATCGGGATAGTTCGCCCGCAGCAGCGCGTTGGCGTGGTTAATCCCATCGTAGTAGTTGATAAAACCGATACCCATTAACTCTGACAGCGTACTGCCTGCAAAATCGGCAGGTACGACCAAGCAGAGCGGCTCTTTGTGCCATACCGTGCAAGTGAGCTCAGGGTGGTTAACCTGCTCGGTCACAATGCCGATATCGTAGCGGCCTTCGAGCAGGTCGTTGACGATCTCGTGGTTAAACGCAAAGCTATAGTTGACGGTCAGGTTAGGGTGCATCTGCTGTTGACCGAGAATATACGGGTAAAACATCAGCCCTACGCTGCCTGGGGATGCAATCCGGCATTCGCCGCTATCCAGCGAGTCATCATCCAAGCCATGCCGGAACTGCTCATGTTCGGCAAACAGCTTAAGTGCGTAATCATAGGCACGGCGGCCCGATTCGGTCAGCGTAAAGCTTCTGCCACGGCGCTCTAACAGCGTTTTGCCAAGATAGCTCTCCAACTTACGAATATGCTGGCTAACCCCAGGCTGCGTCATCTCTAAACGACGCGCCGTTCGTGTGAAACTACCGGTTTCCACTAACGTTATAAACGTCCGAAAGTATTGGGCATTAAACATAGGGTTTAAGCAACATCCTCATTATCCATCATCGTAAGGCGCTGACGTGAAGCACTATTGTGACGTGCTATCGCACCCGCTGCCGCGTGCGCTTGCAGGCCCCTAGCGTAGCACAAACGCTGCTAAGACGGGCGCTTAGCCGCATTGCTGAACAGCGCCAAGCGCCGTGCTAGTATGCAGGTTCGTTACTAACACTCTTAGGGACAGCCAGACTAATGACGCAAACCCCAGCGCCTCGTGCCACGATTTCCAGCATTATTTCTCCTGAAGGAAGCCTTGAAGTCCTCTCGCAGCATGAGGTTAATCGGCTCAAGAGCACGTCTAAAAGTGGTTTGCACGATTTACTGCGCCGCTGCGCGCTTGCCGTACTTAATTGCGGTAGCGCTACTGATGACAGCTTGGCCATTCTCGAAGCCTATAAAGATTTCGACATTGAAGTACTGCAGCAAGATCGCGGCATTCGCCTAAAGCTGACTAACGCGCCCGCAGAAGCGTTTGTAGATGGACGCATGATTCGCGGTATCCGCGAACATCTCTCATCCATCATTCGCGACATTGTGTATGTTTATAACGAAATTCAGCACCACAAGCGCTTTGATCTCAGTACGGGCGAAGGCACCACCAATGCGGTGTTTCATATCCTGCGCAAGGCGGGCACGCTTAAACCTGGTCGTGACCCTAGTTTAGTGGTGTGCTGGGGCGGGCACTCTATTTCCCGCGAAGAGTACGAGTACACCAAGGATGTGGGCTACCACTTGGGCTTGCGCGATTTAGATATCTGCACCGGCTGTGGGCCTGGGGCTATGAAAGGCCCGATGAAAGGAGCCAACGTAGCGCATGCCAAACAGCGCCGTAAAGATGGCCGTTACCTGGGCATCTCGGAGCCCGGTATTATCGCTGCCGAAGCACCTAACCCCATCGTTAACGAACTCGTCGTCATGCCGGATATCGAGAAACGTCTAGAAGCGTTTGTGCGTCTAGGCCACGGCATTATTGTCTTCCCCGGTGGCGTGGGCACCGCAGAAGAGATTCTCTATTTGCTGGGTATTCTGTTGCACCCCAGCAACCGGGAGATCCCCTTCCCCCTCATCTTTACCGGCCCTGCCAACTCCGCGGCTTACTTTCAGAAAATCGATGAATTCCTGGTATACACCCTCGGTGAAGAGATTCGCCGCTACTACACCATTATTACGGGCGACCCGGTGGCCGTTGCTCGCACAATGCGCGAAGGCATTGACCAAATTGCCGATTTCCGCCGCCAACATCAAGACGCCTTCTACTACAACTGGCGCTTAACCATCGCCCGTGAGTTTCAAGCACCCTTTGAGCCTACCCACGAAGCGATGCGCGGCCTGGCCCTTCACCGCCAGCAGCCCACCCACGAGCTGGCCGCCAACCTAAGGCGCGCTTTCTCCGGCATTGTGGCGGGTAACGTGAAAGAGCCAGGCATTCGCGCCATTGAAGCTCATGGCCCCTTCGAGCTCACCGCTGAGCCAGAATTGATGCAGCGTTTAGACGCGTTGCTTAGCTCCTTTGTTGCCCAAGGGCGCATGAAGCTTGATGGACAACCCTATACGCCCTGCTACGTGCTTAGATAGGCCCTTAGCGCTTCACCCATAGCAGGTATCGCCCATGATGCCTGCTCAAGGAAACTCGCCGTGATTATTGCACTGCTCACTTTCGCCATTGCGGGGATTATTAAGGGAGCAATTGGCTCGGGAGTGCCGGTGGTCGTTGTACCTGTATTGACCATGCTTTATGACGTTAAGCTGGCCATTGCAGTGTTGGTAGCTCCCAATCTTTTTAGCAATGCGCTTCAGGTATGGCAGTACCGCCAGCACCTTCTCCCCCTGCGCTTTCTACTCTCATTTGCCGTAGCCGGTGGCGCTGGCATTGTACTTGGCACCTGGGGGCTAGTAGCGCTCTCACCAACACTGCTATCGCTAGGCGTCGCTGCAGCAATCCTTTTGTATCTCATCATCAAGCTGGCCAAGCGTACCGCAACGCTACCCTTTACGGTCGCAAAGCGAATTGTACTCCCCGTCGGTTTGTTGGCGGGTGTGCTTCAAGGCGCTGCGGGCATGTCGGCCCCTGCCTCAGTCACTTTTTTGAATGCCATGCAGCTTGAGCGTCGCGTTTTTATTGGCTCAATTTCGGTATTTTTCGTTGCCATTACCCTCGTGCAAATACCTGCACTACTCAATGCTGGCATTCTTACGGGTGAGCGCACGCTCTACAGCCTGGGCGCATTGCTTGTAATACTCGCCGCCATGCCTATTGGTGCACAACTTGGCAGGCGATTACCCCACCGCTGGTTTGATAATCTCATTATGTGTTTGTTGGCGAGCATCGCCCTGAAAATCATCTTGGATGCCCTGCTGACATAACATCATTGCGTTAACACTCTGCACAATGATGCGAGAGCCGCTACACTGAAGCCTGCAATAACCGCGCAGTCACTCGCGATTATTGGCAGATTCTTATCAAGGAAAGGAGTCATACATGGAAATGATTAACCAGTTGCAAGATGGCAAAACCAAAGCTTTTGCGAAGCACTGTTTTGAACGCTACTCCGCAGATGAGCTCAATAGCGCTGCGGAAGGTTCACCCGACCAAGCGGAAATGGAGCACTGGGGAATTACCGCAGGCCAATGGGAAGAAGCGGTGGCTACAGCACTCGCCGACCATAAAGCGCAAGGTTAATGGCCCTTCTCCAACGGAGCAAATGGGGAAACAACGTTTATCGAGCGAGGTAACTGGGAGTAATTAGTACTACAGTCCCAAACACGCCTTGGCCCCTATCGCTGGGGGCCAATTTTTGAGCCGAAATAACAGGCATAAAAAACGGCCGCTGCGATAAACGCAAGCGACCGTTTTAGTATTGGTCGGAGTGACAGGATTCGAACCTGCGACCTTTGCAACCCCATTGCAACGCGCTACCAAGCTGCGCCACACTCCGATGTCTGTTTGGCATTTGCCTCAAGACGGTGCGTATACTAGCGTTTTATACGCCAAATGAAAAGCACTTTTTGCGCTTTCTTTTCAATCGCTTGCCACTAAGCGTGGTCGGCTGCTTTTAATAAGGACGCCATGGCATCGTAAACCTTGGGGGTAGTTACTAGCAACTGCTCCGGATAGAGGTCTGCCGGTACACCGTCAGGCACCTCGCTTAAATGCCCCACCCGCGCGCCTGCTTCGCGAGCAATGACCCAACCCGCCACAAAATCCCAGGGCGATACGCTTTCGTAGTAGGCATCTAAACGACCGCAGGCCACATCACACAAATCCAGCGCCGCTGAACCATTACGTCGGACATCCTGACAGCCAGTGAGTACCGCTTCTAAGCGTGGCAGAAGTTTTTTACGCTGCTCTTTTTGATAGGGAAAGCCGGTACCTACCAGCGTGCTTTCAAGGGTCTCAGCGCCGCTCGGCTGAATCGGCTGCTGATTGCAGAATGCGCCTAGGCCCTCTGCTGCACTAAAGGTTTCACCTAAAAACGGCGCATGTATCACGCCTACTTTACCTACCCCCTGCTCCATCCAGCCGATTGATACCGCTACATGGCGCAGGCCCTGGGCAAAATTAACCGTGCCATCAATCGGGTCCACCACCCAGAGCTGCTCGGCGGGGGTATGCAGCGCACGCTCCGGGCTTAGCTCCTCGCTCAACCGCGCCTCCCCTGGGAAATGCTCCTCCAGGCGCTGGCTAATGAGCGTATCTACGGCAACGTCTACATCGGTAACTAGCTCGATCCCTCCTTTCAGCCGCTGGCTAAACCCTTGCTGTTCTCGGGCATTACGAATCATCTGCCCAGCCTCTTCGGCAATCTCTATGGCCAGTGCCAGCCGCGCTTCCAGGGTATAAACCGCCATGTTCGCTCCTCAGTGGGGTGTTTGTTGTTTCTCAGCATAAGCGTTGATTCATGGCATTACCATAACGCCCCAACACATGGGAACGGGTTAGCGCAAAGCATCCACCAACACATCAACCACCACACGGGTCGCGGCTTCAATTAACACCACATCAGCGCCAACACGCTCCCACTCGTACCCTGGGTAGCGGGGCAGCTCACGGGCAATGGGGCCGTCAAAGCGCTTAGCAATGCCGGGCGGCAAGGGCTTGCCCCGCTCTAAATTGCGCTGAATGCCAGGGGGTAACGGTTCCGCACGGGGGGCATCGTGGCGGCGCAGCAAGCGCAACAGCTCACGCTCGTTAATACGCGGCAGATCCACATAGCTATCGCTCTGGGAGCGGCGGGAGCCACTTTCATGACGACCGCCCTCACCGTCTCGGTGGCGCTCTGCCTGGGAAGCGTTATCCCGAGCGCCGTGGGCTGGCGCATGGGCGGGTTGGGCCAACGCGGTACTGCTTAGCAACAGCGCGCTAGCGCCGATCAAGAGTTGATGTAGTAAACGGCTCATAAAAAAGCTCCACTGTGGTCAGGGAGCTTAAGTTTAGAACAACAATGCGCAGGAAATGGTGAAGGTCAGAAACTAGAGGGCGTGCCTCGACAGCTTCCGGGGAGATACTTTTCTTCTATTGGGTTGTTCTTAGCCGGCATGCAAGACCATGTAATAGAGCCATCATACGCAATTAACTCAACACGCAATCGCTTATTACGAATTGCCGACGAAACAAATGCATCACTACGCATACGCATACCAATAGCTACCTTATCTTCCCGATAAAAGTAGTCCACATCCTGGATATAACGAGTTTGCGAAACCAGCTCCTCCATACCAGTATCTTGCCCCGTACCGAAGTTGCCAGAGAACGCGTAACGCTCTGCTAGCTCAGACTTTACGCCGCTCAATACATTCAATGCCTCTGATACCTGAGCGCGTGCCGTATAGTTTTGATATTGAGGTATCGCGATAGAAGCCAGGACACCAATAATAGCCACCACGATCATTAGCTCAATGAGGGTAAAGCCCAATTGGTTTGTTTTACGCATGTGAAATTAACCTTTTTGATCCCGGCACGAACCAGGCAGATACTTTTCTTCGACAGCGTTATTTTGGCCTGTTGTAGAACGACATGACCATATAATTGACCCTTCCGAAGGATCTGCTTCCATTACTACCCAACGGTTTCGAATTGCAGTATTGGCGTTATTACCCATTTGCATAACTACACGGCCTTCATAACTCCCGCTAGGAGGCCAAATACCAATATAAGAAACATAGGCGTCACTATAACCGGCACCATTTGTACCACCCCCACTGGGTGTGACGTTGGCGTCAAAGCCAACTTCCGCGTTATCGTTCGGGAAACGTCCATTTATAGCGTAAAACTCGCTCATCGCAGTTTTGTATTCTGCCGCTAAGGAAAACGCTTCTGACATCTGAGCGCGAGCCGTATAGTTCTGATACTGCGGAATCGCGATAGAAGCCAGCACGCCAATAATGGCCACCACGATCATCAGTTCAATTAAGGTGAAACCGCGTTGAGTTCCTTTCATCTTCTCAGTCTCTTGATTTTCTATTAAAAAGGGGCCAAAGGCCCCTTCTATTAACATTTATAGCGAGTATTCACTTAACCATCATTGTTATCGCCACCACTAGCAGTCGCTTCACCACGACAACCTGCAGGCAGTAAACCAGTATCCAAACCACTGCAAGTCCAGCCAGATCCAGGATTACTCTCTGACCTTGGCGCAATAGTCATTGTTTTTCCATTCAAAGAGCTTGCATCACCAAAAGTTACTGTTATATCCGTGCCGTCGTAGGATACGGATGATACATAACGCCCTTCAATATCAAGGTCGCCGCCACTCTCATTATCGTCATTGGTCAACTCTTGCTGTTTTGGCATTCTTCCCAACAGAGAATACTGTTCTGCGATATCAGCTCGTACACCAGCTGTTACAGAAAGCCCTTCACTCGCTTGGGCACGTGCGGTGTAGTTCTGATACTGCGGCACGGCGATGGATGCCAGTACGCCAATAATTGCTACCACAATCATTAGCTCAATCAGCGTGAAACCGCCCTGCTTGAGGTTGCGAAACGCATTTTTTGCAGTTGTCTGCATCTAAAAATCTCCTTGGAGATTTTGCTTGGCAGGTATTGCCAAGCAAAATTAATGTATATTAGTTACACTAGCTTACGCACAGTGTTTTTTCAACTACATTTGGCCCACTACTTCATTCGTTTGTACGAACGCGTGCGCTTAGAAAAGCGTGGTGCCGCCAGTACCCTTAGTATGGTACAAGTAAGCGCATTCTGACCACTTTGCTACCACAGGTCGTGCATGTCTAAACCCTCTTTTGAATCGACACTTAGCCACGCGGCAGCTCACGGCGGCCTGCGCGGCATTGCCCAGCGGTTGGTTAAACACGGTGTGTTAAGCGATGCACAAGCGGCCACCGCACAGTCGACGGCCTCTGATCTCGAAATTTCGCTGCTTCAACACGTTATTGAAAGCGGGCTGGCCGACCCTGTTGCAGCTACCGTAGCAGCGGGATGGGAGTATGGTCTTCCGGTTATCGACCTTGAGGCGCTGCGCCTTACTACGCTGCCACCCGCCGCCGACTACCCCGTTAAAGTATTGCAAAACCTTAACGTACTGCCTCTTGCTCGCCATGGCCACCGCCTAACCGTCGCGGTGCCTTATCCAGCAACGCTTACCCAGCTAGATGAGCTCCAGTTTGCCACAGGATTAAGCATAGAAGGTGTGCTTGCTCCGGTGGATCAAATCACCGTTGCACTTAATAACTATCTCGCTCAGAACGAACGCGGCATGCTGGATGAGCTGGATGGCATTGACGACGCGGTGAGTTCGTTAAACATTGTACAAAACAGTGACGGCAACGAAGTTCCTCTTGAGGAAGCGTCGCAGAGTAGCGAAGATGCGCCCATCGTCAAGTTTGTTAATAAGATTTTATTAGACGCCATTCGCCAAAGGGCCTCTGATATTCATTTCGAGCCTTATGAAACGCTCTACCGCGTCCGTTTTCGCGTTGATGGCATGCTGATTGAAGTTGCTAGACCGCCCTTTGCCATGCGCCACCGTATTGCGGCTCGCCTTAAAATTATGGCTCGGCTGGATATTTCGGAGCGCCGCCTACCCCAGGATGGCGCGATAAAACTCAAGCTCTCGCGAACGCGCTCTCTCGATTTTCGGGTTAACTCGCTACCTACGGTATACGGTGAAAAGCTGGTGCTGCGAATTTTAGACCCTACGGCGGCTCAGCTAGGCATTGAGCAGTTAGGTTTCACCGATGAGCAGCGCGCTATGTATGAACATACGCTTAAACAGCCCCAGGGCATGATTTTGGTGACGGGGCCGACCGGCAGCGGTAAAACCGTTTCGCTTTATACGGGGATTAATATCCTTAATAAAGTAGAGCGCAATATTTGTACGGCTGAAGACCCCGTAGAAATCAAAGTAGATGGCATTAACCAGGTAAACATTCTACCCAAGATCGGCCTCGACTTTGCCAGCGCCCTGCGCGCCTTCCTTCGCCAGGACCCGGACGTTGTGATGGTGGGAGAAATACGCGACCTGGAAACAGCGGACATTGCGGTAAAAGCTGCCCAAACCGGCCACTTGGTGCTCTCTACGGTGCATACTAACTCGGCAGCCGAAACACTCACACGATTAGCCAACATGGGCGTTTCGTCCTTCAACATTGCAAGCGCCGTTAGTTTAATTATTGCACAGCGCTTAGCGCGTAAACTTTGCCACCATTGTAAAGAGCCCATTGAAATACCGCGTAAGGCGCTTCAAAAAGAGGGGCTAAACAATGAGGAGATTAACCAAGCCACCCTATATAAAGCCGTGGGTTGTAAACACTGCACCCAAGGTTACAAAGGGCGGATTGGTATCTATGAAGTTGTTCCCATTACAGAATCGATGCGTCAGCTCATCATGCGCGATGCTAATTCGCTAGAAATTGACCAGCAGGCCCGCAGGGAAGGCTATCCCAGTCTCCATCGCAGCGGCCTATTAAAAGTCATGCAAGGTATCACCAGCCTTGAAGAGATTAACCGCGTAAGTAAGGAGTAAGGCATGGCTAAACGTGCTCGTAGACGCCAAACTCCCGCCATCAAGTTATCGCGCTGGAAGTGGATAGGCAAAGGCCCCCAAAACAGAACGTTAAGCGGCGAAATGATCGGCCGCAGCAAAGCGGAAGTCACCGCCGAACTCGCCAAACAAAATATTGATATTCGGCGTATCAGTAAAAAAGGCAGCATTGGCGGCAACGGCCGCATCAACCCTAACGACATCATGGTGTTTGCGCGTCAAATGGCCACCATGATTCGAGCAGGCATCCCACTTTTACAAGCGCTTCAAGTAGTCGCTGAAAGCCTAAAAAAACCGGCCATGGTGGCCCTGATACAGCAAATGATGAGCGATGTGTCTTCTGGCGCTAGCTTCTCGGATGCGCTTCGCCAACACCCAAAACATTTTGATCGCCTGTTTGTTAACTTGGTAGATGCTGGTGAACAAGCAGGCGCCCTAGATCAAATGCTGGATCGCGTTGCAACCTATAAAGAGAAAGTAGAATCCCTGAAAGCACGTGTTAAAAAGGCGCTGTGGTATCCCACTGCGGTCATGGCGATTGGCATCGCGGTTACCATGCTGCTTCTGGTGAAAGTGGTCCCTGAATTTGAAAGTATGTTTCAAAGCTTCGGGGCGGAACTACCTGCGCTTACGCAAATGACGGTAAATCTATCGAAGCTTGCCCAGCAGTACTGGCTAACAGCATTTGGCGCGCTGGTAGCGGCCATATTCTTGCTTAAACAAGGCATCCAGCGTTCACCAAATATCGCTTACCGCATGCATGCATTACTACTTCGATTACCGATTATCGGCGACATCATGCACAAATCTGCGGTTGCGCGTTTTTCTCGCACATTGGCCACCACATTTTCTTCCGGTGTCCCACTGGTAGAAGGGTTAGACACAGCCGCCGGAGCAACCGGAAATAAGGTTTACGAACACGCCGTGGTGCAAACTCGCCAAGACGTGGCGACGGGGCAGCAATTACATTTTGCGATGCGCATGACAAATCGTTTTCCAGCCCTGGCGGTTCAAATGGTCAGTATCGGTGAGGAGGCAGGCTCTTTAGATGCCATGCTGAATCGAGTGGCAGATTATTACGAAGAGGAAGTTGATAACAAAGTGGATGCACTCACATCGTTAATGGAACCCGTTATTATCGTTGTGTTGGGCTTATTAGTCGGCGGTGTTGTCGTGTCCATGTACTTGCCAATTGTCAATTTAGGCTCTGCGTTATAGCCGTTTTCTACATGCGCTGCCCACGGTGGCCTCTCCTATTTTCAGGCAGTTAAAAAGGACATTTATGTATCTCCCTTCACCGCTCGAGTGGGTGCCTGCTCTTCTACTCGGGCTTTGTTTTGGCAGCTTTTTAAATGTGGTGATTACTCGCCTACCGGTCATGCTGATGAGGCGCTGGCGCAATGAAGCCCTAGCTTCGCTGGAGTTTCCGGCAGAAACAGCGCCCCGCTTTAATCTCGCAACCCCTGGCTCGATGTGCCCGCGCTGCGAGCATCCGATTGCGTGGCATGATAACTTACCGCTGCTTGGCTGGTTAAAACGGCGCGGTAAGTGCGCAAACTGCCAATCTCCCATTAGTGCACAGTACCCACTGGTTGAACTGATGGGCGGGCTATTAGCAGTGGCCGTTGTGGCGCTTTATGGCACAACAGCAAGCGCCCTGTTTATTTATGCGGCCTGCTTAACACTTTTGGCGCTGGCGGTTATCGATTTTCGTACGTATTTGCTGCCGGATATGTTAACCCTGCCCTTGCTCTGGGCTGGCTTGCTCTATCAGCTGCTCTTTCAGCCTATCATGTTGCCCAGCGCGGTAATCGGCGCGATGGCTGGCTACTTAATCCTCTGGAGCTTTTACTGGCTGTTTAAGCTATTAACGGGCAAAGAGGGTATGGGGTTTGGCGATTTTAAGCTGCTAGCGGCGTTAGGCGCCTGGGTCGGTTGGCCCATGCTGCCATTACTGTTGATCGTATCGGCAGGCATTGGTGCCCTTGTGGGCTTGGCGGCGCAAGCCAGCTCCCCTCATTTGCGCGGCCAGCCGCTGCCTTTTGGCCCTTTTCTAGCCCTGGCGGGTTGGGTTTGCTTATTAGCGGGCGATGAGCTGATGGCGCTCTATACGTCACTGCTATATTAGCATTGGTCATTTCATCCATCTTACTGTGGCCAGCTATTATCTATGCCCATGACGATGAGCAGCGCCACTATTTAGGGAACAGCCATGATTGTTGGGTTAACAGGCGGTATCGGTTCCGGTAAGTCTACCGTTGCTCGGGCGTTTGGTTCGCTGGGAATCGGCTGGGTAGACGCCGACGATGTGACCAGGGAAGTCGTCATGCCTGGCGAACCAGCGCTAGCGGCTATCAGCGAACACTTCGGAAATGATGTACTACACGCTGACGGCACGTTAAACCGTGCAGCTTTGCGCAGCATTGTGTTTGACAACCCTGCCGAGCGCAAATGGCTGGAGTCGGTGACCCATCCTCGCGTGCGCGAACGCATTCTCGTACATCTAGAGCGCTTACAGCGCCAATCACCTTATGTGCTGCTGGTATCGCCGTTGTTATTTGAGTCAGGACAAGACAAGCTGGTGGATCGCACCGTTGTAGTCGATGTGCCCGTTGAGCTACAGCTTTCGCGGACACGTGCGCGAGACGACGTGAGCGAGGCTCAAGTGCATGCTATTCTCGCCGCCCAGCTTCCCCGTGAAGAGCGCCTTACTAAGGCCAATGATGTTATTGATAACAGCGGAGACCATGCTTCGATGATGCAACAGGTAACGCAGCTTGATCAGCACTACCGAAATAAATACCTCTAGCTCAAGGAGAGTTCTATGCCAACACCCGCTAACGATGCACCGCTAGAGGTCGCTTGTCCTCAATGCAGCAAGCCAGTCGTCTGGAGCCCAGAGAGCGCCTACCGCCCTTTTTGCAGCAAACGATGCCAGCTGCTTGACCTAGGCGCTTGGGCGGAAGAGTCTCACCGCATTTCGGGCGAATCCGCGATGGATGAAGCCGATTTGGACGCGCTGCTTGCCCAAGCGGATAGAGACGCCCCGCTCTCTTAGCCCATGAGTGTTCTGCCATGAACGATAATGCCCTGCCCGTTTACCACTTGCTGCATGAGCTGGATGCCCGTTTCGATGACTTGATGGCAGCTATAGATCATGCAGCCACTTATTATGAGCAGCAGCAATCAGCCACATGGCACTTTCAGCCCTACCCTGGGGGTAGGTCTTGGCTACGCCAAGCCCTGCTCGATATGTGGCATCAGCAGGCCCAAGATGGGCGCGAGACGCGTAACTACATTGCGCTTATCGCAGCAGATGATGAATTACTTGAAAAGTTTACGGCGGTTAACCGCGCTAAAGCACACATTAGCGACCTGCTTCAGCATATTAAACAGGCACAGCCAAATACACTCAGCCAAGCCAAACACCGCTTGCCTCAACGCCACCCAGACGTGGATAACGTGCTGCGTCAGGGTGGCTTGGCGCGCTTGCACCTTAAGCAGTGTTGGCGGCACCTTCCTATTGCCCCGGCACCGGTATCGCGCGTTCGCTTTGCTTGGTATAGCAGTGGCCGCTCAATAAAAAAAATTACCGTACAAGAAGCAGAGCAAAAACTCTTGCAGTTAGATACCGACTCGCCACATATCCGCATTCAGCTACGTAGACTAGCGGGAATACCAAGCAGCGAACCGCTAGCACAGGTACAAAACCAAGCCCCGCTCATGCGCGGCAACCTGTTTTTTACAGAACCACTAGAAGACGGCCATACCCGGCGCGCATTAAATATTGCCATGCCGCTTATTGTTCCCGCCCCTGAAAATCGCTTGCCACATATTAAAATGCCGCCCCTAGAGCCGCCCGCGCAGCGTACGCGGGCAAAGCGTCGGGATGAAAAGCTGGAGAGTGACGTATTTCTACCCAGCTTGCGGGTATATCGCTACCGTTAGTGCCCACTGTCACTTTGGGCGGGCATACGATCCATCTCCCATAGGCCGTAGGCCAATAGCGTCTGTATCAGTTCGCTTACCCCACCCTCTGATAAATCATACTCCTTCAGCAAGGCCTTTAAGCGCTGGCTGAACAGCAGATCCTGTTCCTTCTGCCGCTCAGCCTGATCATCAGCCTCGAGCGCCGCTAAAGAGCGTACAGGGGGCCCTGTTGGAATATCAAAGTCACTATCAGGATCTTCCAACTGACGCAATGCTTGCGCAAAGGCGTCATCCAGCTCACGAAACTTACGCAGCTTTTCACGCTCATCCAGTTGTTTTTGAACCTTTTGATATTTCATCGATGTTTCATTTACACCTTACTTGGGATGGTCGATATGTCTGCAAAACAGACTTTATTTACAAAAAAACTATGCACAAACGCGTAAACTCCCATAGCAAACTTTCCTTTGCTTCAGCTTA
>Ga0098052_1000476_pt1 | contig 25513 bp, 25 predicted proteins | sample 15_taG_FD_81591 | JGI IMG/M metagenome (GOLD analysis project Ga0098052, IMG submission 81591) | Marine viral communities from the Subarctic Pacific Ocean - 15_ETSP_OMZ_AT15312 metaG | ecosystem: Environmental > Aquatic > Marine > Oceanic | place: Pacific Ocean | collected 2015-01-18
GGCGTTCTCAATCGAATGTTAGTACTTCCGCTTCCATCTGCTGCTCCATCATCCATTGTTAACACTGCGCCGCCTGGCGTTGTGAATCCAGTAACTCTACTTGGTGATTCTCGCCTGGCACTACTCATACTATGGCCACGCACAAAATCGTTATCAAGACCCTGCGTAGCTAATTGATCTGTTCGTGTTTGATTAAGTGGTTTACTTATTGAATCAGTATCGTGTGGATTTTGTTCTGCTACAGGTCCAATGGAACCATCTTTATTTTCACCACTAGCATTACCGCCCATATTGTGATTACTTACTGACGTCATAAGGCCGCCAAGTAATACTGGTTGTGATATACCTGCGCTAAATTGTACCATAACTGGTGTACCAATTGCTGGAGGAGGTGTCCACATTCCAAAACTACTTGGTGATTGATCTTCTACGCCAACATTTTCACCACTTAGGTTTGTGTTGGTTATGCCGCCCATTGGTGTCATCATTAATGCACTATATGTTGCATCACTTTCAAATTCACCTATAGTTACACTAACTTTACCAGTACTAGTAGCATCTACATTGTCAATGACTCTGGCAATATACATGCCGTCAGGCAACGGTTGTCCAGAGTTATTTGTTCTAACACTTTCCGGCGGTAGTTGTGTTCCTGATATTCTTCTTTTGCCTGCCATAATACTTCCTTATAATTGTTGTAACATATTTTTAACTAAATCTGATGTCAACTTATTTACTTTTATTGTTTCTAGATTCTGCGTAAACTTGCCACCTTGGAATCTATTACTGATGTTATTAACTCGGTAAACTCCACTAGTAACATGATCAAATCTACCACGTTGTTGATTTGTGGTAGATGCTATATTTTGACTAGGCAAAAAGTTAATAAATGCCATCATTAAATCACCCTTTGCTGGTTTGTCAGTACTTGTGTCAAAAATAACTTGGCCTGTGTTGTTGCTATCAATGCCTTTCGTCATCTGTGCTGGTTGTGTTTTGTCAATTGTTGTTGGAAATGCAGCACTTGCTCCAAGCCAAAACGGATCACCAACAATTTCAATATTTAAATTCTGAAACCCTGCTTCTGTTGCAACTTGCTCTAATTGCTCTGCCGTACTACCATCCCCAGCGCCTTGCGTAGTTGATTGATCAACTACCATTGTTGAGCTAAATTCAGCAGCATGATGATGTATAGGCACTGTGTTTTGTTGTGATGGTGGTGTAGACAATGCATGGGCTGGATTTACCGCAGTTGTTTGTGATGTAAGTGGCATAAATTGACCACCATCAATAGTTTTTGTATTAAATGATGGAGGCAATGTTGTAAAATATTGAGCATTTAATGTTAAATCAGCTTCTAGTACATCTGTATTTTCGCCAGTGTATAAAAAATCATAACGCTTGTAAATAAATGGCGACATATTTTTTAATAGACTATTTTGCACTCTAACATTTGAACGATTTGCCGGTTCACGTGTCATATGCTGTGGATTATCTGTAAATGTTGTTCCTAAACTAATATTAATATTAACTATTTGTACTATTTGATTTGTTAAGGTATCAGTGTCTTGTGTATCAATTTCAACAGATCCAGATATAATAATTTTAGGAATACCATCTTCCCATGCTGCGGCATTTCGTTCGTCTGCCAAGTGCGGGATTTCACCATTTAATTTTTTGTATAGGTAGGTAATAATATTAGTATTACCTTGAATTGTATCTGATATTGCCGTAGAGTCAACTTGGCCAGCGGCCATTGTAGAACTATCCTCTACACCTGTCATTACTTTCGATAATAAATCTTTCATACTATGATCATAATTAATCTTCCAGTGTTTATGAATAATTTCAACATTATCGCCAGTGGTGGCTGTTCGTAATGCTACTTCATTTTCATTTAATGAACTTTCAAGATTAACTAACAAGTCGTTAACAGTTTTAATTCCGTCTATTTTTACTGAAGTAGGTGATCGAGCTATATCCAAGGCTTGGCGATCACGTGGATATAAATTAAGATTATATACCGTGCCCTCGACACCAACTCGTGCTGTTATAGTTTCTAATGCCAGTTGGTAATATATTGTATTAGGGTATGTCACTGGTTTCCCAGTGTACGGATTACGACCTTTAAATTCTAATTTTAAAACAAATCTTGAATTTTGAAAACTCTTGTATCCGTAATTTACAATATTTGTATACATGGCTTCGTATAATTCAAAACCCAAAACTTCATGTATATCTAATTGCACTGCTGACGCTTGTGTCCAGGCAGTGTCGCCTCTGCCGCCAAATGCCTGTGTTGTTATTGCAACATTATCAATACCAAATCCAGCAGTATGGCCGCTTTGTGCAATCAACCATGCACGATCAGATTTTAGTATTGCGTCATCATTTTTAAGTAATTCTGGATTATTAAAAACAGCGTCAGTTACCAAATAAAACGAAAAATTATAGGTAGGTAAATCCACCTTGTTTAACCAGTTATCAGTTACACCATTCATTAAATAAACCTGTCAGGTACTTGTATTGTTAATCCTGCCTTAAAATCAATTATAGGGTCTTGCAAAAGGTCTTGATTAAATTCTGCAAATACCCACCATAACTTGGCATCTCCATATCTATCGTATGCCATTAAATCTGGGCGCATATTATATTTGTTCTCAATCTCAATTTCAAGTAATGTATGTGAATCATCATGGCTAATATTACTTTCGTAAATATCAAGATATTTGTCATCAATTATTAAAGTGTTTCTATATAAACTACTTGGGTGATATTTTATATCTGCCATTACATAAATCCTCGTTTCAACAATGAACCGTCACGATATTGTCCAGCGTTAAACGTATTTCTAACATTTACTGGTCGTTGCTGTACTTGTAATTCTATACTTGCAAGAAATAATGCAGGTACACTTACATCAATTCCATTCTGCGTCAATGATACATAATCTATATCTTCTGGCAACGTATAACTAAAGCCAGTAAGTATTACTGGAACATTTTTCATATTTAATTCACCAAATGCACTAAATTTTAGTACTGGTGGTGGTACGCCTGGATTACCGCTACTTCTTCCAAATTCGCCTTTTGTCATTGATTTAAAAAAATGTAGTGCGGCTGCATTATATTCTGCATCATCATGTGTTTGTGATGCAAATTGTGCTGTTAAACTAATACTTGGGTTACGGGTATTGACCCAATAGTTTGCCTGGTAAACGCTATGTGCAACATCATATGTTCCATAATTAGCTTGGTGACTAACTTGAATCGTTGGAGAATAAGGGAATACTACACCACCAGTCTTAGCCAATGGTGCTAGTGCGCCCTCTAATGACACTCCATTGACAGTTAATTTAACTTTATGACTGCTTGGTACACCGCCGCTCATGATGAAACTCGCTCCACTATAATATCAAATACTTCTTGATCAAATTTACCAAAGAAATTAACAAATGTTTTTTGTTTTTCTTCAATAGCTAATTCTGGATTTGCCATATCGTTACGGAAATCTGTTGCACTCATGCCACCTTTTTCAATTGGCATTTCAAGTAAGTATGCACGGTTTATGTCACCATTTTCTGTGTATGATTCCATTGCACTTAAATCTTTTGGCAATGGATGTATTGTTGGTGAACTTTTCAATCTACCTGCATCCTTGGCACTAAATACCAGTACAACCGCACTGTCATCTGAATTCCTGCCCATCTTACTAAGATCAGGTCGATAAGGACTTGTTTGTACTACGTTTGTGATTCCAAACATTTTTTTTATAATTCCTGCCTTTTCATCAAAGGTGAAGGGGTTTTTGCTAAAGTTGCCAGCTCGATGTTCTTTTTCTGCCTCTTTGCTAAATGTAGTAGCTATAAAGACATTTTCTTGACCAAACTGCTTAACTAGTTTAGAATATAACAAATAATGTCCTTGATGCATAGGTTGGAATCGACCACCGTATACCACGGTAACATTTTTTGCTTGGGCTTCCGTTAGAGCCTCTAGTATGATATCATTAATGCGCATAGTTATCTCCCGTATAATGTATTTATGCTATGAAAACCCATTGATTTCATTTGACTTTAAAAATAACGATGTTATAATAAGTATATAGGAGAATTATATATATGGCTAAAGCACCAAAACAATATTATCTAACTAACAAAGATTTATTACGAGAAATACATAACAGCAAAATGACATACTGCTGGCTAATAGACGAAAAATATTTTTATTTCGATTTGATTATTGAAGATTTTGACAGTATTAACGATGAAACCATAGCTGAAGCTAAAAAGAATCATGCAACACGGCTAACCAAAGCTGCGCATGAAGCAGATGTTAAACGATGGGAAGCAGGACTAATTAAACGCAAAACTAAACCAAGAACCGCAGACTATGCTGTTGATCCAGATAGCATACCTACTGATGATATTGTGTTTAGATTTATGACGTTTGATCATATCCCATTGGAAAAACGTAAGAAAAATCCTAAAACTGTAGCTGATCACCATTCTCGTTGCAATTTTCCTCCATTCAAACATATTGCTTATATTAATGACGAATGGTCAGAAGTTGCTCGAAGTCACTGGGACGGTGAATTAGACGATGGCGCATTTAGTATTACATGCGGAGAAACTAATCATAAACTTGCATTGATGTATATGAAATTATGTGAACGTTATAGCCGTCGTGGCAACTGGCGTGGTTATACATATAATGACGAAATGCGTGGTCAAGCACTATTACAACTTGCGCAAATCGGTCTTCAATTCAATGAATTGAAAAGCCAAAATCCATTCGCATACTATACAGCAGCAATAAACAATAGTTTTACCAGAGTATTAAACTTAGAAAAGCGTAGTCAAAATATACGCGATGATTTATTAGAACAAAACGGACTTGAACCAAGTTGGACTAGAACATTTAGTGCAGAGTGGGATGCTATTCAAGAACGTGGCAAATTAAGCGATCCTGACGCATAATATATAATATAAGGTAGATAAGTTTATGATGTTTGATGAGGCAGTAATCTTTACTGATATTCATTTTGGAATGAAGAATAATAGTCGACAACACAATATCGACTGTGAAGAATTTATTAAATGGATGATTGAGCAAGCACACGCCAGAGGTGTTAAAAAATGCTTTTTCTTAGGTGATTGGCATCACAATCGTGCCAGTATTAATGTTAGTACATTAAATTATACAACTAGTAATCTAAAACGACTTAGTGAAAACTTTGATGAAGTTATCATGATTACTGGTAATCATGATTTATATTATCGTGAGAAACGTGAGATCCATAGTCTAGCAATGGTAGATCGTTACTCCAATATACGCATGATTAATGATGATATATATCAAGAAGATGGTGTGGCATTTATTCCGTGGCTCGTTGAAGATGAATGGAAACGACTTAAAGAATTAAAATGCAAATTTATGTTTGGTCATTTTGAACTCCCTAGTTTTTATATGAATGCGCTGGTGCAAATGCCAGATCATGGTCATGGCATAAAACCAGAACATTTTAAAAATGCTAACAAAGTGTTTAGCGGGCATTTTCATAAACGCCAGGAGCAAGGTAATATCATTTATCCCGGTAACTGTTTTCCACATAATTTTAGTGATGCATGGGATGATGATCGTGGCATTACGTTCCTTAAATGGAATGGTGATCATGACTACATGACTTGGCCGGACGCGCCAAAGTATCGTACCATTCCGCTAAGTAAATTGATTGACAGACCTGAAGAAATATTGTCTAATAACACATATTGTCGAATAAGTCTTGACGTTCCTATCACATATGAAGAAGCAAACTTTATTAAAGAAACATTTGCTAAACAGTATGACTTACGTGAAATTGCACTCATGCCTAGCGGAAAAGAAGAACTAAGTCAAGATTGGGATAATAACGGCAATGTTGAAGTTGAAAATGTTGATAGTATTGTATTAACACAACTTAGTGCTATCGAATCACCAACTATAAAAAATAACATACTAATTGATATCTATAATAGGTTGAACCAATAAATGCTAAAAATTAAAAATATAACTGTTAAGAATTTTATGAGTGTAGGTAATGTAACACAAGCTGTACACTTTGATAATGCAGGATTAACTCTTGTATTAGGTAACAACTTAGATTTAGGTGGCGACGGTTCGCGTAATGGCACTGGTAAAACTACAATTGTTAACGCATTAAGCTATGCATTGTATGGTAACGCATTATACAATATTAAGAAAGACAACTTAGTTAATAAAACAAATAACAAAGGAATGTTGGTTACTGTAGAATTTGCAAAGGATGGCGTTAATTATCGCATTGAACGTGGACGCAAACCAAATATTTTCAAGTTTATTGTTAATGATATTGACAATGACGATTCAACAGACGAGATGCAAGGTGAAGGTCGCCTGACCCAACATAACATTGAAAAAGTATTAGGTATGAGTCATACAATGTTCAAGCATATTGTTGCATTGAACACTTATACAGAACCATTCCTAAGTATGCGAGCTAATGACCAACGTGAGCTTATCGAGCAATTGTTGGGTATTACTCAGCTTAGTGAAAAGGCTGAAATTTTAAAAGAGCTTGTCAGAGAGAATAAAGAAAATATACAAGAAGAAACATATCGTATTAAGGCAGTTGAAGATGCCAATGAGCAAATACAAAAAAGTATCACTGATTTAGAACGCAGGGAGCGGCTGTGGGGTAAAAATACACAAACCCAAATTGACGATCTAAGCAAAGAACTCAATGCTATGCAACTTGTAGATATTGATATAGAACTACAATCACATGCTGATTTTGCTGAATTTAAAAATCAAAAACTTCAATTTGATACATTAACTACTGAAGTTGCAAAGTTGACAACTTCAATTGAACGCGAACAAAAACGTCTTATAAAAGCACAAAAAGACTTGGATGCAACACTTGAACACAAATGCTATGCATGTGGCCAAGAATTGCATGACGATACACATGAAAAAATTGTTGCAACAAAAACAGAAACTGTGCGTGAAGGTCAGGAGCATATCGACGAACATATTACTCAAGTAACTGAATACACTAATGCATTAAACACCATTGGTGAAATTGGCGTTGCTCCTAAATTACATTACAAAAGTATTCAAGAAGCATATGAACATCAAAACAAACTTAGTAATATTGAAAGTGAAATCAATCGTTTAAGTAATAGTAGTAACCCATATGTAGAACAAATTGAAAGTTTAACAGAAACTGGCTTACAGGTTTTAGATTGGGCTGAGGTCAATCGTTTAACTGAGTTAAAAGACCATCAAGATTTCCTACTTAAACTATTGACCAACAAGGATAGTTTTATTCGTAAAAAGATTATTGAACAAAACTTACAGTTCTTAAATAATCGCTTAGAATATTATATCACTAAGCTAGGATTGCCACATGAAGTACAATTCCAGAGCGATTTAAATGTAAGTATTGTACAACTTGGCCAGGACTTAGACTTTGATAACTTATCACGTGGTGAGCGTAATAGATTGATACTTGGTCTCAGTTGGGCATTTCGTGATGTTTTCGAAAGTATGAACCATCCTGTTAATTTAGTATGTATTGATGAACTAGTAGATAGTGGCATGGATACTATTGGTGTTGAAAGTGCGCTAGGAGTTCTTAAGAAAATGGAACGTGATCGTTCCAAGAACATCTTGCTTATTTCGCATAGAGACGAGCTAGTAGGCCGTGTACAAAGTGTATTGCAGGTCACTAAAGAAAATGGATTTACTACTTTCAATACTGAAATAGAAGTGATTGATGCATGATGATTTATTATATAAAAAATCACTTGACATTAAACTTAGATTCAAGTATAGTTATAAGCATGAATCTACAACCTGAAGATAAATTAAGACAGTGCCAATGGAAAATTTAATAAATATGATGCAGCCAAATGCACCATGGATATTTGAAAGTCCAGATGGCGGGAAGACTGTTTATCAGAGACAGGCTGGTGATTCAAAAAGAATTAAAATTAAGGATACTATGACAAAAAAGGGATCAGGACCTGATTCAGACGATTCAGACGATACAACTAGTGATAATATTTTTGATATTATCAATAATGCTGATAACAATACAAAATCGAACAATATTTGGATTTATAAAACTGATTTAAATCATGCTAAAGTACGGCATGCTCTTGGTCCAGATGTGATTCAAGAGTTAGAAAAATTACTAGAGCAAGAGCATGGCGAGCAAGAGTAAAAATAAAGGAAAAGGATTCGAACGTGAAGTTTGTAAATTACTTGGCGAACTTTATGACGATAATTTTGAACGTGTACCACATAGTGGCGCGTTTGTTGGTGGCATTAATGCCGCACGTAAGAGTACACTTACGGAAAATCAAATCAAGGCTTTCAAGGGCGATATAATTCCACCCGATCAGTGGCGTTATTTTAACTGCGAGTGTAAAAACTATGCAGATTTTCCCTTCCATCATTTATTACAATCAAAAACAATCCCATTACTAGAACAGTGGATTGACCAAACAATGGATGCTCACGATAAAGGTGACATAGACTTATTGTTTATGAAGTTTAATCGTAAAGGCATTTACTTGGCATTCCCTGCTAGTATCAAAAATCAATTCTCATTAACCAATCATATAACTTATAATTCCCAACATGGTCCATGGATTATGACTTTTTGGGAAGACTTCCAAAACTTAAAAACAAACACAAAATCAATAGAAACTCTGGCTATTAACGGCATATCTTAGGCTAATACAACCAATCCTACACAATACTAATACAGGCTTATACAAACTAGTCATAAGGTTGGCGCGCCGGATATTTCATTGCGCTATCAAAACCGTTCTGATGTGAGACGGTAGATAATAGTTTTTCTAGTTAACTGCTTCAATACTCTACCCACTGGATTTCTAGTGGATGCCTTAAAAGATACTCAGATGAGTAATGCTTTAGTGTTGTCGTAATGGTTGTAGCATAGTAATATGTGAATAAACGATCAAGCTCTACTGACAATTGTATCTTGAGGGTAGCCGTTAGCTGATATCATGGCAACTGGTGGTCCTGCGTTGACTAGACGCATTGTAATAGGAGGTATCGCTCAACCGCCTCCCCCTGTTTAAAGGTTATGTTATGATATTGTGGATGATTGCGACAGGAAAAGTCAAAAATTATTTTTTTCACACTGTGGCCTGACTCAGGCTAAGTGTGATTGAATGCTTCGAGGAAAATAGTATAATATAGTTATTATCAACTAATATATAGTTTCGGTGTTTCACATTCAATTAATTATTATCGATTCGAAGAATATATAACGAAGGAATCTAAGATTCCTGAAGTTATCAATGCGTAGCATTGTATATGTTATGAATATTGTTTTCAACTTATGCGATTTAAGCATATTTATGAATTGAAACACCTGAAAAGTCAATTTTAAAATCCAGGCTATTATGAGATAGTCTAAGCCATCATCGTGACTTAGACATTTTTTTCATTTGATTGTTTTGTTCTTCTCGTTGTTTATTGAGTTTGTTAATAAACATCTGAATCGCAGGCACAGGCATAGTCATTAACGATTGATAATTGAATGCGCCTCCACTATTTAAAATGACATCCATATAATTTTCTTCAATACCTTCAAGTTCACGTTGGTATCGATCTACTATTTGTTCAATTTCTGCGGGCTGGGCAGAGGCAATCAGCCCACGAAAAAATTTGCAACATCTAGGTCAACCTTTGTTTTCCATTCATGATTGCATTCTTGGCATTGTGCTGACAAGTTATCAGTATCTAATGTGTCTTTACTAAGCGACTCAACTTTGTCTTTAAGGCTATCATAATCATCTTTAGTAATAGTTTGTAGCCATTCTTTAATCATTGCATCGTCTGTAATTTCTTCGCCTTCTGGCGGTCTAACAGCACGAATTGAATTACTGATTAAATCAACAGTTAGTTCAGCTAGTTCAACAAATGTTTGTCCAAATAACTTTGTGCGATCTTCTTCATTAATATTTTCATCAGTTAATGCTTGAAGCATTTTGCGTTGCTTCACTTGCTGAATTTGTAGCAATGTACGATCTCGTAAGTTATAAGGTTTTAAATTAATAATAAAACCATTATCCCATTCGATTCGATCAGCCTCATCAATTGGTGTCGCGGTCGCTAGTAATGCAGTAGCATCAATTTTCATCATGTTTAATGCTTCACATTCTGGGCATTTGATGTCAATATTTAACTCTTTGCCATATGTTGCTTGACGTATTGCTAGTAATATTACAACTAAGTCATTAACTGGCATTGTGTCAGGATCTTTAATATCTGGTGCGCAACTAGCAATAACAGCATGTGTGGCTTCACCATTAAATAATGCATCAGGAGTTTTGTATATAAGCTCATCTCTGGCTGTCATTGGATATATTGCCAATTCTCCATCAACACTCAATTTAGGCATTGTATCATAGTATTTTCCGCTGCTAGGCAGAGTTACAAATAGTGCTGGCTTTCTATAAGCCGCTATTAAAGGGTTTGTCATAAGTTAATCTCCAAATAAATACATTATATAAAAGCTGTATTCAGTTCTATTTATCCAATTAAAAGGGGTGTTAATTTTGAATTTAGACAAAGAGTTTCAAAAAATAAATGCACAGTATCCCTGGGCATCTAATCAAACCTTGTCTAGTATTCTGGATGACATGGTCGTCGACATTAAATCAAAAGCAAAAGCCCTTAAAATATTAGAAAAAAATGATACTGGTGTTACTGAAACCCTAAATGAATTTCATAAGTTATCAAACAAGTATGGTAGGTTAATTGATTTATCTGCGCGTAAAATGCGCAATATAGGCGAAGGTGTAATGAAAACAGCCCGTAGTACTGATCCAATAGAAGGTGTGGCTAATTTAACAAAACTAGGCGGCGGTGCTCTTGAATCAGCTGGCGCTGGCCTTGGTAATTTTGGCGGTACTTTAGGTAAAAATTTTAAAGCTGCTGGCACTGGATTATCAGGTGTTGGTACAGCAAGTGTTACATTTGCAAGCATTATTAGTATATACGGTGCGCTTATAAATGAACAAGAAAAAAGTATGCGCTCAATGATTGATTATGGTCTTGTAGCTAGTGATGTTGGATTATATACTGATATGCGTGATGCGTTTGCTCATATGGGCATGAGTTTAAATGAAGGTGTTGTATTTTTTAAAGACTTATATCCAGTTTTTGCTCAACTTGGTGATGATAACTTGCACACACTTGACGGATTTACTGAAACGGTTTCATCTGGTATTACTGATAAAACTATTTCACGTTATGGTAGAACACAATCAGATGCGATGCGAAGTATTGCTGAAGAAGTACGTATCATGTACAACTATAATCAAATTAGTGAATTAAATAATATATCAATGACCAAAGTATTAGACCGATATAATAACAGTAGCAAAATAACTACTGCATTGAGTTCAATTATGGGTGTTAAACGTGATGTATTAGAACAATCACGAATTGCAGCATTGAGTGATTTAGATTTTCAAACAGCATATATTCAAAATGAAGCAGCAATTATCGACGCAATAGGCACAGATGGAGCAGCATATTTATTAGCTGCTCGCCAAAGTATTAGTAGCGGATTTAGTGCAATGTTAGGTGATGATTTTACTAGTTTAACTGATGATGCATTAACTCGTGCAATTTATGATTATGAAAATAACAATGATTTTTATGACAACATGGGTGAAGAATTAAATACAATCTTAAATTTGCTAGGTGCAGATTCTAGAAAAATTTATATGGATATGATGCAAGGTGTATTAGATGGTGGTCTTGATGCAACTGGTATAGAAACAGTTAAACGTGATTTTATAAAGAGTCTGCGCAACCCATCTGCAGATGTTCCAGCATTAGAAAGTGCATTTAATATTCCAACAAGTGAATTACTTATAGCAAGGGAATTAGTTGACCGCGCTATATTAGTGTCTGATGATTATGTAAACATGAGTGATAGTGATTTAGCACAAATAACTAACAGTGTTGACGAGTTTACTGATCGCAGTGATGATGCAATTGAAGTAGTGGATAATATGAGAGCAGCAATGCGCAATATCTATGATCTAATAGCACCTGGATTTAAAAGCACAACAATTGCAATTGATTTATTTAGTGGCATGTTGACCACATTGCAAAGTTCCATTAGTGTTGCTGTTAGTGCATTAAGTAAAGATAGAGAACTGGGCCAAGCCCAAAGGTCTTTTAAAGAAAACGTAGCAGCACAGAGAGCAGCATTGGAAACTGGCTTGCCACAACAGGCATTTAGAGAAACAGTTGTAGCACAGAGAGCAGCATTTAGTGATACTAATTTGCGTAGCCAAGCTATAACTGTTTTTAAAGAAAACGTAGCAGCACAGAGAGCAGCATTGGAAACTGGCTTGCCACAACAATCATTCAGAGAAAAAGTAGCAGCGCAAAAAGCAGCGCATGCAGCCCGTAGAGCAGAACGTATAGCTGCTGAAAATGCAGTTACTGGTGACTTAACAACAAGCGCAGTTGCAAATTTAGCAGAATTAGAACCACAGCCAATGTCGTTAGCACCACCCACGCAGGCGCCATTGGAACAACAAGCAAGCCCTGCGCCCAAATATCCTACATCATGGCCTATGGATAAGACGGGAGTAAAATTAAGAAGTGAGCAGCGCGATTGGTTACTTAAATATGGAGATGAATATAACAAAGATGGAACAAAAAAAAGTTATATTCATCCTACTGTATATTTTGGCAATGATAAACCAAACTTTGATGGTATAAGAGGTGATAAATGGTGGAATGGAGGAGATGTTCATGTATTTGATGGTACTTCATGGGTGCCCTACGAAGCCCAAGCACCTTGGGCGACCAACGAAGCCCAAACACCTTCAAACCCAGCACCAACATTACTTACAAGTGTTGATGAACCAACAAACGAAGAACAATCAATTAAATTAATAGATGACTCTTTAGCTGCAATTACTGAATTAAGAAACAATGCTGCTACAGATGCAAAAGCATGGAACACTATTTCACAATGTGATAATCTTGATAAAAGTAAAACGGCGGCAATTAAATAATGGCAGATGAATTAGAAAATTGGATTAATGTAGTTGCAAAGATAGCTCCGTGGATAACGGATTCTACTCTTGAGCAAGCATTCGGAACACAAGCTAATTCAAACTTGTTAACTAAAAAAGCATTGGCTATACTTCGCTCTAATCCTGTTGATTTTACTGATATTGTACAGGCTATTGAAGATGGTGTTGATCGAAATAGTGCGTTTAATGTGTTTACTCAGAATTTAAGTGATGCCACATCGTCAATCATAAGAACTTTTGATAGGGAACCATCAATAAATGCAATGGGTGAATTGGCATATGATCTTAGCAAAGGAGTATACGGTGCAGCATCAGCTCTTGAACAAGGCGGCGATGCAGCTGATTTATTGCGAGGTAGATTTAAACGTTTTGGTAATATCTTAGATGGCGTAACTGATGCTATGGCGGCCGGCGCTAAACTATTAGTATATAGTACAGCTGGCTCAGCATTAGCTATGAAGTTATTACAAGATCAAGAAAAAACTGTACGTGTTATGCTAGATTACGGCCTAGTTGCAGGTGATGTAAAAATGTATAGTTTGCTTCGCGAGAATCTAGCACACGCAGGTATGAGTGTCGAAGTATTCTTAAAAAATATGTCTGATTATGGTCCATTATTTGCAAATATAAGTTCTAGTACAGTACAAGGCGCCTTGGACTTTAGTTTATTAGCTAAGACACTTGGTAATACTAAATCGTTTAGTAAAATGGGATATTTAAATCATGAATTTGCAAAACGGTTAGCAGAAGAAGCAGAAATATTATATCATTTACAAGAGCTTGATGTCATTGACAATAAAGCAAAAGAAAGGATAGCAGAAAGCTTTAAATTATCAACTGAGTTTGCACTTGGGTTAGCTAATCAGACTGGTATTGATAGAGATCAACTTTTAAGTGCTAGACGAGAAGCTATTGACGTTACTACCATTGGTATTGATAAAAATTATCAATATATCATTGATAATTTTGGCAGTACTGGACCAGAAAATATTAGTGCTGGTATAGGCCACCTTTCAATGTTAATGGGATCATTAACACCAGACTTTGCTGATGGTACTATACAATCATTAACAAGTGCAGTGTATGATTTAAACTTTGATCACAGTATATTAAATAATTTAACATCAAATGTAGCTAATACTCTTAATGCGTTGGGTACTGATGCACGAACACAATTTATTGAAATAGCACAAACAATAATTACTGGCGGTTATGATGCTAAGAATCCAGAAAAATTAACAAAAGATTATTTGGAATTCTTAACAACAGTTAGAGATACACCAGTGGTTTTTGCATCTTATATTGGAGTGTCGCCTAGCGTAGGTGCTGCAAAGCAATTACAAGATGTTGTAACAACATTACCTGACTCTTTTTATGATTATAGTCTTTTGTCGCAAGGATTTGTAACTAACGGTGCAAAAACTGAAGCAGACATTGCATCAGCAGTTGTTGATGCAGTAAATGATTTAGGTAAATTTAACGCATTAATGAAGCAACAAATACTTCCAGAGTACGAAACAACGACTAATGCAATCAACGCATTTAGTGGTGGGCTTGAATTAGTAGATGTAGCTTTAGACGCATTGGGTATTAAAAGAGAAGAAAAAGAAATAGACTCCATTGATCGAAATATACATGCAAATATACGTGCAGCATCTGCTCGAAGAACTGGACTTGCACAAGAGCTTTCATCAGCTGAATCATTAGTAACATTTAATACAATATTAGATCAATATTTGGTAGATAACAATTTTACTAGAATGCGTAATGATGGCGAGTTTAATAAACCTTTAAGAGACTCTGAATCAGATCAAATTATACTTAGTGATTCAGAAGCAGAATCATCATTATTAGATTTTATTGGATCTGGGGAAGGCGGATATAATAGTTCAAACCGCGGAACATCAGGTGATAGAATTGTTGGTTCCACAAATAATACAATTCGAAATAGAACTAAGTTAACTGATTTAACATTTGAACAAATCTTTAGTTATCAATCAATTAATAATCCTAATTCAAATCAGCGATTGTTTGCGGTAGGAAAATATCAAATTATACCTAGTACATTAGAGGAAATATGGCCGCATAGTGGGTTAGCGTTAGGTGATAAATTTAGTCCTGAGAATCAAGACAAGTTAGGTGCATTATTATTGCGTGGCACTAATGATTATGCGAAACGCCCAACGCTAGCTAAATTTTTACGTGGTGATACAAGTATATCTGTAGATCAAGCAATGTTAGCCTTTTCAAAAGAATGGGCAAGTGTTCCAGATCCAAGAACTGGCAGAAGTTATTATGGTAGCGGAAATAAATCATCACATAGTGTTGCTGAAGTTCGCCGTGTACTCTTACAAGCACGTAAATCATATATTGAAGAAGGTATATTAAAAACCCAACATATTATTAATCCAGAGCGGCAACTGACAGTAGAAAGCATTGGCTTTACATTGGATGATTTACTTAAAGCAGATTTAAATTTACATAATGAATTTACACAATATAGAAACACTATGTTAGCAGATGAAATTGTAAAATGGGATAAAGAAAATCCATTGGCAGGTGCTGGTTTTAGACAAGACGAGTATAGTGCTATTGCAGCAGATGCAACAGAACGATCATTAGCTCATTATGAAAATGAACTCAATGCTGCATTAGGATCAGGTACAGTTAATCAAGTGGGAGCAATAGCGTATGCTTTAGATATGCCAGAAATTATTACGGTAAGTGAACTTCAGCCATCGATAAATACTTATAATGAAAGTTCTGATCCTGCAGGAGATAATGCTTCTGCAGATATAAATGTAAAGAACAGCGCAGCCCTATTAGGATCAGCGGTGCAGAAAAGTAATATGACTACAGAGACAACAAGATAATGGCAGAAAACACATATAATATTACATTACCAGATGGTACCACAGTACCGATTCCTGCATGGGCAAGGGAAAGTACACTTCGTGTTTTAGTAGATCAACTAAAAATAGGTCTAGATTTAAATAATAATCTAATCAAAGAAGTAATGAATTTAAATGTTGATACTAACGACATTGAAGATGCTATTAAAAAAATGTTTGACGGATTGGAAAAAGTTAAACGTGAAGAAACAGCAGCAGAAGAAGTCAGCAGAGCAGAATTTGCAAAGACAATTGCAAAAAGAACCAATGACATTGTTGACTCATTTAGTAATACAGAAGCACCATTAACATCAATGACAAAGAATTTAGAAACGTTCTCTGGATTTTTAGGAAAATCAGCAGGCTCTTTATTTGGTGATTCTAAAATGTTAAGTAAGATATCTCCGCAAATGCAAGCCAAGCTTGGCACATTCGCTAATGCATTAGGTGATGGTTTATTTGGTTATATGGGTTTTATGGCAGGCCAAGTTGAACAGTTTGCAAAAGCCCAAGCTAATATGATTAATGCAGGTGCTATATTTTATGAAAGCGGAGATACGTTTGATAGTTTACGAGCATCAGCTAATAAGGCAGGAATAACATATAATGAATTAAGTAAAATTGCTGTCGAATATGGAACAACATTACAAGTATTAGGAAACGGCGTTAGTGGCGGTGTACACGGCTTTTTAACACAACTACATAAATTAGATGAAATATCTGATTCATATGGCGACTTTGGATTAAGTGCTGAACAATTAGCACACAGTTTTGCAGAGTATATTGATGTCGCACGTTTAACTGGCAAAGCTAATAGAGAAACAATAAACAAAAGTGACAAATTGCAGACTGGATATGCAGAATTAATGATGGAAACAACCGCATTAGCTGCATTAACAGGTAAAAGCCGTGATCAATTATTAGCCGAACAAAATGCAGCATTGCGTACACCAGAAACCGCAGCAGCATTAACCCGTTTAAGAGCAGCAGGGTTTGAAGATGAAGCATCTAAAATTGAAGATATTATACGCCAAGTTGACACCGTTAAAAGTTATCTGCCAGATGGTGTATCAAATATATTACAAACTGCCATTTCAACAGCATATACTGATGCATTGGCTCGTGACGGCCATATAGAAAATGTAGACATTAATGCAGCGTTGACCGCAGCAACACAAAATACACCAGAAATTAGACAATTATTAACTGGTAGTGGTATTACTATTGTATCTGATATTCAAAAGTCTATTGGTGATCCAGAAGTAACTAATGCAGACATACGAGATTTTATGATAAATCAAGTGTCAGAGTTTGCAGATAAAATGCCCAATTTACAAGTTAACACTGGTGATATGAGTGCATGGGCAGCAATGTTAAAAGATTTTAAAGACCGTAGTGTAATTTTGCAACGAGATTTTAATACACTACAGTCAATGTCAGAAACAGAAAGAGAACAGTATGTAACAGAAATGCAAAAACGCCTTGACGGTGCTGGCACAGCAACAGTAGCAATTAACGAGTTAACTGTATTATTTTTGCAAGCACAAGATGCACTAACACTACCGCTTAATGAATCAGCAGAGTTACTTAGAGGAGTAGCTGGTGGATTAAAATCACTAGCTGGTATATTTGATGATAAAAGTGGTTTTGATACTCCCTCGCCAGTGGCTTTGACTGAACAAAATATTCAAGATGCTGAATCAAGATTTCAAGAAGAAGGTGGTAGCTTAGACAATTTAGATCCAAGCGACGCACCTAGTCAAGGAGTAAATGGCTTACGACCAACTCCTATAACTTATGATGAAGAACGACTAAAACGTTATCGTACACGATTTGGTGACAACAATGTTGTTAAACAATTTGATGTAGTATTAGATCAAAACGTTTATATAATTACTAATCCTGCTATGCCAACCCTGCCAATGATGATGCCAGAACCTAAGAAAGATGGAGGTCCAGTTTCATCAGCATCAAGAGCAGGTTATATTGTAGGCGAAGCTGGTCCAGAATATTTTGAGCCAGGCCAATCAGGTGCAGTTACAAGTTATCAGAAACTAAATGAACTTATGCAACAGCGATTAGTAACATTAGAAAAATCTGCTAACGAATACGAACACTTAATTGCAACAACAGCTAATATACCAAAGTTTGATCAAGGACTGAGTAGTATTACTATAGAAGATATGCGCCAACTAATAGATGAATTTGTGGGTAATACATCTGGATCAAATTTTGAAGTTAATTTAAATAAATTATCGGGTACAAATAATCAACAAGACAGAGATATCATGTCAGCAGATATGCTAAATATCAATAGAAGATCAACAGTGGTTGCAGACAATAAACGTGCAACAGCATTAACATCACGTAATGAACCATTTGATGCGGGCAGCCAAAATCATACTCAGGAAGTCAGAGATAAATTAGCAGTAGGTATGTCTGAAATAGCAAATATTAAGAATGAATACGCTGGGATTATGAGACAATTAACACAGGAATTTATTAAATACAGAAAACTTAATGAAACTAATCGAACAATCGGTTGATATTTATTGCTAAATACTGTATAATACTGTAAACAGAAGGTACAAATTATTATGTCGTGGAAAAAACATTTTACAAAGCATGAACCCCATAATGGAGTTCGTGCTAAAGCCAATAGGTGGCAAAGCTGGCTACCTGAAGTATATTCAGGCCAGCCAAATCGTGTTGAACGCTATTCACAATATGATCAGATGGATATGGATAGTGAAATCAATGCATGCTTAGACACTATTAGTGAGTTTGCAACTCAACTTGATTCTACAACAAACCTTCCATTTGGCATTAATTTTAAAGACGAAATGACTGAAAGTGAAATTAATAGTATAACTACTGCATTAAAACAGTGGTGTAATATTAATGATATGGAACGTAGAGTTTTTGGTTTGTTTCGATCAACAATAAAATATGGCGATCAGTTCTTTATTCGTGATCCTGAAACTTACAAGCTTATTTGGGTTGAACCAAGTGATGTAATTAAAGCAGTTGTTAACGAAAGTACTGGTAAAGAAATTGACCAATACATTATTAAGAATATTAACTTAAATCTTCAAGACTTAGTTGCTACTGACACTCGTAAAATGAATAACACTGCGACAACAGGCGCAGTAGTAAAAGCGCCACAGGAAAATGGTGCTGGTGTATACCAAGGTGGTGCTGCAAATATGACAGAATATGCCGTTGATGCAAAGCATGTTATTCACTTAGGTATGACAGACGGAATGAATGCAGGTTGGCCATTTGGTAACAGTATACTTGAAAGTGTATTTAAAGTATACAAGCAAAAGGAATTATTAGAAGATAGTATCATTATCTATCGTGTACAACGAGCTCCAGAACGCAGAGTATTTTACGTTGATGTTGGTAACATGCCAGCACATAAGGCAATGAGTTTTGTTGAGCGTGTTAAAAACGAAGTACACCAAACACGTATTCCAAATAAAACAGGCGGCGGCACAAATGTTATTGATGCAAGTTACAATCCACTATCTATTATGGAAGATTATTTCTTTGCACAGACTGCTGAAGGACGCGGATCAAAAGTTGAAGTATTACCAGGTGGTGATAATTTAGGTGATATTGATGATTTAAAATACTTTAATAATAAATTAATGCGTGGACTACGAGTACCAAGTAGTTATCTACCATCAGGACCAGATGATGGTACTGCAACTTATAATGATGGCAGAGTAGGCACAGCATTAATTCAAGAATTCCGCTTTAGTAAATATTGCGAAAGGTTACAACAAGTATTATTACCAGGCCTTGATAACGAATTTAAAATGTTTTTAAGTCATAAAGGTGTTAATATTCCAGCTAATTTATTTGATCTTATATTTGCCGAACCACAAAGCTTTAGTCAATATCGTGAGATTGAAATAGATTCATCAAGAGCATCATTATTTGCTAATCTAGATGGCGTTGATTATTTAAGTAAGCAATTTATTTTGCAAAAGTATTTAGGCTTAACTGAGCAAGAGATGAAACAAAATGAAATGCTTTGGAAAAAAGAAAATTCTGACACTGCAATGCCAAACGATAATATACGAAGTGATTTAGGTTCAGTTGGCTTACGTGGCGGCGACATTGAAGGTTTTGACCCAACTGATGTTGATGAGTTTGAAGATGAAGGCGGTGATGATCTTTCAGTAGATACCGCAGGTGAAAGTCCGCTTGGCGGAGAAACAGGAGAAACTGAATAATGCGATTTAATGAATTAGCGCAAGATGGTCAAGATGATGAATATGGAAAATGGGATATAGATGATACCCGTAGACCTAGATTAACATTAAAGCATATTAATAAAATGCGAAATATTCGTGAATTACGAAAGCAGGAACATGCTAACGAAGTTGATGAATTTACGGTAATGTACGGATCACGAGATTCAGAGTAAAGTAAGTATTTTACCACCAAAAAATTATGATATGTATCAAAATTGCGGTTTTAACCGTATTTCGTTATGGTTAACACCAAGACATCTTAAATATAATTGTTATAACCTATTAACCTACTTTATAAAGGAGATTTATCATGAGTGCTCAAGATCGTTATACAAAGATCCTCGAGAGTTTAGTTAACGGAGATCAAGCAAATGCTTCAGATCTTTTACACGAAGCTTTCGTTGAAAAAGCTCGCGAGATCTGGTCAGATCTTGTAGAGCAAGATGAAATCGAAGAAGATGAGGTTTCAGAAGAAGAATTAGAAGAAGCTATTAGCGGTGAAGAAGCTGATGACTTTTTAGATGACATCGAAACAGATGCAGACGAAATCGAAGCTGAAGAAGCTTTTGGTGAAGCTGAAGAAGATGACGCAGAAATGGATATGGAAATGGATGCAGAAATGGAATTAGCTGGCGACGAAGATTTTGAATCTGATGAAGAACATGGCGACGTTGAAGACGCTATGATTAATGTTGAAGATGCATTAAATGATTTAAAAGCAGAGTTTGCAAAGCTTATGGGCGATGAAGCAGACGAAGAAGCTGAAGAAGAATCAGAAGAATCAGAAGAAGAATTTGATGATGTTGTTGATGAATCAGAGTTTGAAGAACTTGACGAATCAGCAGAACTTACCAAAGTTGGCGTAGATATGCCAGCAGGAGATGACGGAAAAGCCTCACCAGTTAAAGATGCTGGTAACGATATGGCAAAACCTCACCCAACAGATACCACAAAAGAAGCAGGTAGTAAAACACCAGCCTCTGCTGATATGAACGTAACACATCCAGGCGACGGCGCACAGCTATCACCTGAATCACGCGGTCATGGTGCTGAGAAAAAAGGTAAGGCAGAATAAAGATGCGCAACCTACGAGAACAACTTTCATATGATCAAGCAAGTATTGTTACTGAGGCTATCGACGATGGCACTGGTGGCAAGAGCCTTTATATGGAAGGAATATTTGTTCAAGGTGACAAGCGAAATCAAAATCAACGTGTATATCCAGTATCAGAAATAGCTAGAGCTGTTAAGTCAGTTCAAGCTAAAATAGATGATGGATTCACGGTGTTAGGCGAAGCAGACCATCCGGAAGATCTACAAGTAAACATCGATCGTGTATCACACAAGATTGAACGCATGTGGATGAACGGAGCAGATGGTTACGGTCGTCTTAAAATTTTACCTACACCATTAGGGAATATTTGTAAAACTTTATTGGAAAATGGTGTAAAATTAGGTGTATCATCACGTGGTAGTGGTAATGTAAATGAAAGTGGTAATGTTTCAGAATTTGAAATTCAAACAGTTGATATTGTTGCGAATCCAAGTGCTCCTGAAGCATATCCAGACCCAATATATGAAGCTATTATGAATAGTAAACGCGGAAATATCTTAATGGATGTTGCATTGGCTACTAATCATGATGATGTTGCACAAAGGTACTTGCAAGAAGAAGTACTTAGATTTATTAATAACTTAGATATTAGGAGAAGATAAAGAATGGCACATGCAATCGAACAACTCCTAAGTTCAGAAGTTTTAAGTGAAGAAGTACGTACTACACTTTCAGAAGCTTGGGAAACCAAACTTAGTGAAGCACGTGAAGAAATCACTGCAGAACTACGCGAAGAGTTTGCAAATCGTTATGACACAGACAAGCAGCAAATGGTGGAAGCACTAGATGCAATGCTGACTGATACGATTAAAACAGAACTTGTAGAATTTGCAGAAGATAAAAAGGCAGCAGTTGAATCAAAGGTTGAATATCAACGTAAGATTAAAGAACATGCTGCCCTTCTTGATCAATTCGTAATGGAAACTTTGCAACGTGAAATTGCAGAATTACGTGATGATCGTCAACTTCAAGAATCAAACTTCGTGAAGTTAGAAGACTTTGTTATGGAGCAACTAACTTCAGAACTTAACGAATTCCATGACGACAAGCAAGAACTTATTGCTGAAAAAGTTCGTCTAGTGAAAGAAGGAAAGCAGATGATTGCCGAAACTAAGCGTGAATTTATTTCTAAAGCTAGTGCTAAGTTAGCTGGTATTGTTGAAACAACATTAACCAGTGAACTTGGAACACTTAAAGAAGATATTCAAACTGCAAAAGAAAATATGTTTGGTCGTAAGATCTTTGAAACATTTGCAGCAGAATTCATGGGTTCACACCTAGCAGAAGGCACAACCGTTTCTAAGCTATCAACGGAGATACTTGATATTAAAGCTCAGCTTGCTGAAGCACAACAGATAGTATCTGAAAAGGAAAATTTAATTGAATCAGCCAACAAAAAAGCATCACGTGTTGCGGAAGCAACATCACGTAAAGCTAAAATGGATGAACTTTTAAGCCCCTTAGCAAAAGATAAACGTGAGTTAATGGCGAATTTACTTGAGTCAGTTGCAACATCAAAATTGCAAACTGCATTTAATAAGTATATACCAACAGTGTTAAATGAATCAGTAAAAACACATAAACCTCACACATTAACAGAATCTCAGACGACTGAGGTTACAGGTAACAAGGCTAGCACACAGACATCTGAAAGCGATGCCGAAATTATTAACCTAAAAAAATTAGCTGGTATCAATTAAAATAAAGGAGAATACCAAAATGTCACAAAACCTATTTGAAAACTGGGACGTAACAAAAGGCGCCCTTACAGATGGTCTAGAAGGCAACAAAAAGGTGGTAATGGAATCAGTTCTTGAAAACACTAAGAGCTATCTTTCAGAAACCGCAGCCTCAGGCTCAACAATGGCAGGTAACGTTGCTACACTAAACAAAGTTATCCTTCCAGTAATCCGTCGTGTAATGCCGACAGTAATTGCAAACGAATTAGTAGGCGTACAGCCTATGACTGGTCCAGTAGGACAAATTCACACTCTACGTGTACGTTACAGCGAAACAGCTGGTGGCGTAGCAGCAGGTGATGAAGCACTTAGCCCATTTGCTATCGCAAAAGGCTATTCAGGTGATGCTGCAACAGGTGGCGCAACTTCAACTTCAAGTCTTGAAGCAGAAGCTGGCCGTAAGCTTTCAATCCAAGTATTGAAGCAGACTGTTGAAGCTAAAACTCGTAAGCTATCAGCACGTTGGACTTTTGAAGCAGCACAAGATGCTAATTCAATGCATGGTCTGGACGTTGAAGCAGAAATTATGCAAGCACTTGCACAAGAAATTACTGCTGAAATCGACCAAGAAGTTTTAACTTCTCTACGTAACCTAGCTGGCGTAGCTACTGACACATATGACCAAGGTAACTTATCTGGTCAAGCTACATTCGTAGGTGATCAACACGCAGCTCTAGCGGTTCTAATCAACCGTGCAGCAAACCTAATCGCTACACGTACACGTCGTGGCGCAGGTAACTATGTTGTTGTATCTCCAACAATGCTAACAGTACTACAATCAGCGACTACATCAGCATTTGCTCGTACAACTGAAGGTCCTTTCGAAGCTCCTACTAACACTAAGTTTGTTGGTACATTGAACAACACAATGAAAGTATTCGTTGACCAGTATGCAGCAGACGATGCTCCAATTCTTGTTGGTTATAAAGGCGATGGCGAAATGGATGCAGCAGCATTCTACTGCCCATACGTTCCACTAATGAGTTCTGGTACTGTACTAGATCCAAATACATTCGAACCAGTTGTGTCATTCATGACTCGTTACGGATATGTTGAACTTAACAACCAAGCTTCATCTCTAGGTAACGCAGCAGATTACTTAGCGAAGATTGGCGTTGATTCAGCGGCACTATCTTTCCAATAAGAACTTCTTATTAGATTAAAAACAAAAACAGGGCTTTAGCCCTGTTTTTTTATGAATAAACGTTGACAAAAGTAAGACACTTTGCTATACTTAATAAGTAAGTTAATTAAAGCGCGAGAAGTTATTATGATTAAGCCATCTGATTACAAAGCAATCTCATTTTGGGGGAACTGCCTAGGTTCTTTTAGTTCTTATATAAAACAGGAGCAATATAAAGCCGTCGTAGACAACGCGCCATTAAATGCAATCTATAAACGCAATAATGATTGGGTTACATTGAATGATGTAACAAACGAATCTATTATTTCAGAAGCTAAAATACTTGGATTAATGTAAGGGAGATTATCATGGGAACTCGTAGTAATATTGTAAAAGTGTTAAATGATGGATCAGTTAATGTAATTTATTGTCACTGGGATGGTTATGTCGCAGGTGTAGGCCAAGCCCTGCTTGATAATTATAATACTGACAGTAAAGTTAGTGATCTTATTGCCCTTGGTGATATGAGTAGTATCTCTCCTGAGATTGCATATGATCGTGATCGTGGTGAAAGCAATTGTGCAGCTTCTAAATATGATAGCTTACATGAATATCTAGACACTCTAGTTGATGATATTATGATTGAGTATGTTTATGTATTTGAGAATAATGAATGGTCAGTTTATAGTGATGATCTTGTTGTATCACCAGTCCGTTTAACTAGTACAGAAACCTATAGGACGACAGCATAATGAAACATATACTATTTCCAAAACGGTCTAAATTTAAAGCCTGGGTAACCCGTAAATGGGAAGAACATAACTACGAAGTTCGTTTGTTTGAACGCCGCCCAGTTAAACGATCTCAAGAACAATGGTTTAATGATAATAAATGGTTTCTTAAAACCGAATATAAAAAAGCAAGAAACCGCTATTAAAAAAGGAATAAATGATGGGTTGGTGGAATAAATTAATCCGTGACTACATTACTGACTATCCTAAAGTGACACGGGTAGAAGTGATTAGTAACGGACGTGACTACGCACGTGAATATGTGAAATATAATGTTCGAAATGTTCAAATTACTGAACAAGACGGCGGCAGGACTTTAAAAATATTTTTAGATCATGATACTAACAATGAATAAAATTGGACCGATATTTAAACGCGACACACTTGGTAATATTCGCTCATGGGCAGCAGAAACCAGCAATGATGGTGCTTGGCGAGTAACAACTGGAATCATTGATGGCAAAAAA
>Ga0098052_1000480_pt1 | contig 25386 bp, 19 predicted proteins | sample 15_taG_FD_81591 | JGI IMG/M metagenome (GOLD analysis project Ga0098052, IMG submission 81591) | Marine viral communities from the Subarctic Pacific Ocean - 15_ETSP_OMZ_AT15312 metaG | ecosystem: Environmental > Aquatic > Marine > Oceanic | place: Pacific Ocean | collected 2015-01-18
AGAACATCGCCATCGTAGTAGGTGGTGCTCCAAGCAAAGCAACTTACTTCAACAAACAACTCAAGGAGATTAAGTAATGGCATTTTTCTCAACGGAAACCGAAGTAACTACCGATGTAGCATTGGAGATTGAAGTTACTGTTCAAGATCAAGACGGTAATAATATTGATTGCGACATTGACGGCAACGACCTTGAGCTATGTGCTCAGATCGATACTTCCAGTATCAAGGAAGAGTTAGAAGATGAGTTGCGTGAAGAGGTTGAGGATAAATACATCTCAGACATCGCTGAGTCAGTCAACCCTTTCGCTGAAATAGCAAACCTTCTGAACAAGGTTAGTAAAGGCTACGCAATGCGACAGGAGAGAGCCAAACATAACACTAAGCTGTCCGTTGAGCGCAACCTTGTAAAGTCTGACGTAATCACTGGACTTAGGGCTGAGAATGAAGTGCTGCAACAGACAGTCGTATCCCTTAAGGAGCAAGTCGAAAGGCTGGTACAAGCAGCAGTAGAGCGAGACAAAGCTCAAGGAGGTCCGATAGAACGAATTAGCAAGGAACACGCAGATCAATTTGGAGAATTTTAATTGTCAAACGATGCACCGCACGGTCACACCGCACTGGAGATTGCTAAGATCTTAATAGATGCATTGGATGAAGACGAGATCGAAGCAGTCAAGAAGATTGTAGACAGCACAGAGTTGGACGCATTCGGCGTAGCTGGGGCTAACATATTAAAGGAAGTCATTCGCCTCACGGAGAACAACGAGTAAGATTCAAAAAAACAAAGTAATTCTTGCGCTACTTGCTACCAAGAATTATATTATAGGTAGGGAATAATTCAACTGTCTGCGAATAGGGTGAATTATTCCGCACTTGAGTAGTCAAGGGTGCAACGAGGCATCCTTGACTACTCTTTACAACTCAACAGGAGAAAACAGTATGAAGATTGGACGCTCATTAGACGCATTGAAGACCGAGTTAGACCGTCAAGCGGACAGCAAGCGGGACTTTGGCTGTGATACGAGGATCATCACTGCGGTTCCTAACATGCTGGAAGGAGATCGAATGGGCTTTGACGGTATAGCCTTGGGACTCAAGGATGTCGGAGCATTCCCAACTACAGACATAGCCGATGGACAACTCAGCAGTCGGCTAAAGATTCCTAAGAAGTATTACGACAGGATGTCGGACACTTCACCGGAACTGCTTTGCACCAACATCAACCACTGGTTCAACGCTGAGCCAGAGGTTAGGCAAGTGAGGACGTTAGATGGACAGGCCCGTGCTTTCCTGTCTAATAAGTTCCGTCCCTTAGATAATGTGGAACTGTGTAAGGCAGTCCTCCCCAGCATCGAAGAGGCAGGGGCTGAGATCTTATCTTGTGAGGTAACGGACAGGCGGCTGTACATCAAGGCAGTTGCTTACGAGTTACAAGGTGAGGTTAAGACGGGTGATGTGGTATCCGCAGGGTTGGCGATCTCCAACTCAGAAGTAGGGCATGGGTCGTTGAGTATTACACCTTGGCTCTACAGAGAGATATGTAAAAATGGAATGAGGGTCGCAAGCTATGGTAAAAAGAAATACCACACCGGATCTAAGATCAATACCGATGGGGTAGATCTTGAGAATAGCTGGGAACTTTACTCCGACAAGACCAAGATGGTTTCCGATCAAGCTTTCTGGATGCAAGTGAGGGACTTGACTCAGTCTCTCATGTCTCAAGCAACTTTTGATTGGATACTAAATGAGATTCGCCCGACAACGGAACGTGAGATCGAAGGTGATCCCATGATGGTTGTCGAGAGGACTCAAAGAAAGTTCAAGTTCAACGATGACGAGACCACGCAGATCACCCGTCATTTCCTAAGTGAACCTGCGGGTAACCCGTTGACCCAGTGGGGTTTAGCCAATGCCATCACTCGCACCGCTGAAGACATGAAGTCCTACGACAGGGCTTCTGAGCTTGAAGGCGTTGGATGGGATGTCATAGAGATGCCGAAGAGGGACTGGTCTACCCTGTCTGCTTTATAATCTTCATCTCTACTCTGCCCCACGGTAGGGAGAACTGAACCTCTTCGTCTTCATGTCGAGGCTTATACACTGTCAGAGCTTCCATCAACCCAGACACGGCAACGCGTAGGTCTTCTGACATATGCGATGGCATGTCAAGTGATGGAAGCTCTGGCGCATCTCCCAAATTATTATTACGCAATTTCCTAAGTTGGCTGGACGATAGGTCTTGTTCAGCCGCTTCACTCAACAACCATCTCCGCTCCTCTGGAGACTTAACCGATGCCACTTCAAAGTGGTGACTATACGATAGGTCTGGGTGCCGATCATCTGGCGGGAAAACATTACTAACCCAAGCAGCATTACGCAGCGTGACATCAGACTTGCCTGTAAGGTAGATAGCTTGTGAGAATTTATCGGGCCAAGTCTTCTCACCATGCAATAACCAATCACCGATCCACCAGTTGATGGACTTTTGAATGGTAGTCATTAGATTGCCAGCCCTTTGCCAATCTTCATAGTTCATATTGGCAGACGGTATGTAAGCATTGTCTGTTAGTTCGCCCGGTATCGGGTCACTCAGAGCTATCGTATTCATAATACTTTCAATGTTAAAAGATATAGGATCTTATATGACAAGCAGCTATGACATCTTTGAAACAAACACCCCGCCTTACTTTCAAGTGGTGGTGGTGTGCGATTCATGCCGACAAAGAGTAAAAGATTGCAACTGTACATTCTGCGAAAACTGCGACGATGATGAGTCCTGTAACTGCGAGGTGGGCCTCATAAACCCACCCCACAGTAAGGAGTCCTGCTAGTGGCAACTCAACCACTACCAAGTAATATAACACATAAGAAACCCCTTGACAAGAGAACACTCTATGCCTATATTTCTTGGTAGCAAGAATAGGAAAAGAGAAATAGATAAGCTGTTGTTTTTACTTCTGTTATCGTGCTTCGTGCTACTGGCGATACAGATAATACCTGTCCTATTAGATCCACCAGAAAGGAGAGTAGGTGGAGCGTCACAACTGCAATCACTGCCGAAGAGCAATCACTTGCACACAAACTAAACGGAGAATCAAATGCTTAGTTTCCCAAAAGTAGAGTTCACCCCCCACCCCGCTGGACAGCACCAAGGAGAAATTTTTGAGGTCGAGGTTAGACTTCAGGAGGAAACGCCTTGGGGCTTGAAGGACAAGATCATCCTCAAGATCCAATCTGAAACCCCGATGCTGGACGAGGATGGAAACCAACGAACAGATCAAGGTGGCGAACCGATGTTCTTTAACATCTGGGAATTCCTAACGCTAACTCGCAAGGGTAAGCTTGGGGATAGGCGCGCCGCAATCCTTGGCCGACCCCTAACGAACGATGACTTTGGAGATGGATACGATCCAGAGGATGAGTTCTTAAATAGAAAGGTGGGCTATGTTATAAAACACAAGGCGGGTAAAGAGCAGGGCACAATCAGTGCAAGCATTGAAACCATGTGGCCTATAGGTGAGGCACCTAAGAAGGAGGCAAAGAAGTCTGAAGCAGAGAATGACGATGATCTACCGTTCTAACTCACAGAGATACCGTGAGATGCTCAAAAGTTTTTTGAAACCCTACCCATTTAACTAACGGAGAAATACAAATGGCAACTCAGAACCGCACCAGTGAAAGTCTTCCCATCATCGATGACTACAGTCTCATAGAAGTTGTTGATGGATTCAATCACCGTGAGATTTTCGATGAGGCAGAGCTGCACCAGTTAGCTCAGAGCATTAACGAGAACGGGCTACTGGACCCACTGAAGGTATCGAAGAACGGCAAGGGCAGCGACATGCCCTATCGTCTTATCGATGGTGAGCGTAGGCTCAGAGCAATCAAGGCCTTGCATGAGCAGGGCGTTGAGGTATCCTTTCCCGTAAGAGTTTTACGAGAGATGGATGACGAGTCTGCTGTCATTGTTGCTGCTGCAAGCAACATGGAGAGAGCCGACATCACCCCCTTGGAAGAAGCTAACATCATAGCTAAGCTTGAGGCATATGGCTATGACGTTAACGAGATTGCTGCCAAGATGAACCGCAGTGATCAGTGGGTAAGAGATCGCAAAGCTTTAGAGAGTGGGTCTCGCAAGATCAAGAACTCCCTCAAGAACGGTAGGCTTCCCGCCGATGTAGCAGTCAAGCTGATCCGCAAGAACAAGGAGCACAAGGATCAAGACAAAGCATTGTCTGAAGTGGTCACTGCCGCAGGGGGTAAGAAGAGCAACACTCGCAAAGCTGCTGCAAGCAAAGGCCTTGGGGGTAAAGCCAGACCTACCTCTAAGGAGATCGCAGGTATGTCTTTGGAGATGGACAGCTTAGATATACCAGAGTGGGTTAGGGACGTAGCCAATGCGACCTTGGCCTATGTAGATGGAACGCTTCCCGCCAAGAAGTATAAAGGGTATCTGGAAGCAAAGGCTGAAGAGTCAGTAGCCAAAGCAGCATAGCTCAACTGGAGGCAGGGGGGCTGAGATGCTCCCCTGCCTTTTTAATTTTCTGTTTCTCTTACTCACAACAAAATGGAGATGCTCTGTGAAAAATCTTATACCATCAGTTGATGCTACCTCTGACGATTCTCTCTTCGCCAAATACAAAGTTCGGTTTCAATTCAATGACAAGCTATGCGGTGGAGTTCCTAAATCAGAGAAGGCTATCGAAGGCTGGATACGAACCAACGTGCAAGATCAGTCCAAGCTTGAGCAGATGATAAGCGACACCAAGGACTCTATCGACACCAGCAACCTAACAGATGCTGACATAGATGATCTGGCTAAGAGTGCATGGAATGGCTTTAAGTCTGACAAGAATGGATTATACATTGAGGGCAGACAGATAAAAGCTATGTTCAAAGAATCTGCAAACGTAATCAAAAATGTTTTGAATGTGTCTGCGTTCAAGGCCAGAGTAGCTGAGCGGGTCTTTGTTATAGAGGATAAGGTTAGGATCTTAGCTGTCTATAAGAAGACAGAGGACTCTGGCCACATGGACTACATCTCTGGCATTGACTCAAAGGACCATTATAATTACATTGCTGAACCCTCTGGATCTTACGAGGGTATGGTTCATGCAATGACTGCGATGGGTAAGATCAGTGCGTTGAAGAGAGTTGACTACGTTGATCGTCCGGTGATTGAGTTTACCCTTAGTGTATTAAAGGAGAAGCTTGTTACCAAGGACAAGAAGAAACGATTGGATGTGCCTACGTATCTGATGCATTTGATAACCCATGCTCAACAGAATGGCCTTGGTGCTGAGCGAAGCCAAGGTAATGGCAGGTTCAAATGCACGTTTCTTGGCGAAGTAGAAACCGCTTGACAAGAATATAGTCTATTCTTATATTTTGTTATACCAGTGCCGACTGCGTGATTGGTTGTATGTCTTGAGAAATTGCCTTATCTTACCCCGTAAGGCTATTGCTTCCTACCCCGATCTCTTGACTTGCAGTTGATCCCAGTTCGGCACTGGCTTAACGTAGACAGCTTGAGAGAGTCCCTCCTTAGGTAGAAGCAATAGCCTTTCTACTTATAAAGCCTTAGCGGGTCTGAGCACGGGAGTGCCAGCACACCAATGCACGGCAAGATATGGTGTATAAAGATAGTGTTCCGTGAACGATGGAAGGAGAATGCTTACCCTAGTATTCGATAGCCGCCATCTAAACTAATGGGCGAGGGAGTATCGGAGGGGTATGGGATAGCTCCGTACAGCAAGCAATAAAGACAACCCTAATCAACTCCAACCCATCCTTACCACACCCTTAAGACCTGTCTTTCCAATTCTCTTCTATCCCTTTCTCTTCTTTACACCGTAGGTGTACTGTACAGTACTTACCGTCCAAGGGACGGGAAAAGAAAAAGAAAAGAAAAGAAGAAAAGAAGTCTATAAGAAAGGATCTATGAAATGATTACTGTGGATAGCAGGGCGGCTTTGATAGATGCTTTGCATAACGCAGACCTACCCAAAGATATAAAGCGTACTATCTATTTCGATGTTGTTACGGGTGATGACTTCGCCAGACATAATGAGTCTGATCTTAAAAGGAATGCCAGAAAGTATCCAGTATACTCTATCTCCATACCCACTCTTAACTTTGGTATTACTATTACAGGAGGGTTGCTAAAGCAGATTATTAAGGATGCAAAGTTGATGGTGCGGAAACCAAAAGTTGTTTGATCTATAAAACAAGCCGAGTCTTACCATCCCATATCAACCCGATCCTAACGGACGAACCACATCGATCCTACTCAGTCCGGCATGACAGACCTAACCGCCTCACCCCGCTTCTAACCAGACTGACGAGCCAACCCGCTTCGATCCCTGCCGTGCCCGTTTAGACAAGCCGATTCGCGCCAATCCCATATTACTAGACAAGCCGATTCATCACTGCCCTGTCCTTAGCGACATGCCGCACCCTGCTACTCTAAACCCTGCTACTCCAAGCCTAACCAAACCATTGTGACGAATCGAACCAAACCAAATCTGACCAAGCCATGGTGACGCATCAATCCGTTCCAACCCGATGCGACAATTCAAGTCGGTTCAAATCATTCCGGTCCAGCACGACAAACCACTTCTATCCACTTCGATCCTCTGCGACAAACCAGCACCTTTCAATCCGAACCGCCAAGACGACCCCTCTCCCGTCACCCCGCACCTTATCGACATGCCGAACCGTTCCAATCCTCTACAGGCCATGCCCTGTGGCTACGTAAACGATAGGAGGATACGTTGCTTGATTCGTTGACAGACGTTGGTAAGCGTTACATGGACGAGGAAGCGTTGGTTGCTGAGACTGTAAGCAAGGCATTCAGCGTAACTCCTGTAGTCCTTGGCAGTGACACTACACACGCAGATAGGTTGTTTGTTAGAGATGGAGTCGTAGTCTCCGTGGCAGAGATCAAGGCGAGGAACATGTCACTGCATGAGTTAGAGAACTTTGGAAGTTACTTGCTTTCATACCACAAGATTGAATGGGGCGTTGCTGCTTCGCAGATCTTACACGTTCCGTTCCTTCTGTTCGTTAGCCTTATGAAGTCAAACGAGATAGTTTACTGGACCATAGCCGACAAGGAGGGAAACGTAAAAGCAAACTTTCAAGTGGCGAACACTGAGACACAAGCAACTTGTAATGGTGGAGTCATGGCGCGAGATAATGCTTATATTTTTTTAGATGGCATGAGAGTAATGGACCAGCGTTTCAAAAACTCAGCAGCATTTTAGACAAGCCGAGCCACGCTTGGCCCTATCGACCCGTTCCGAACCTAAAGACAGCCCATGCCGACTCTCATCTGGCCCGTGCGACAGTTCGAGTCACCTCCATCCCAACCGCTTCATTGCGACATGCCGTATTACATGTAATGCCTTGCTGTGATTGCAGACTAAATCTCAGAGTTTGTAATCGGGGAGCGGTAAGGATAGGGGCAGTCAACAGTAATCGTTTTCTAAAACGGGGGAGGCGAAGACCTGTTGACTGCTCCGCTTTATACATCATAAGAAAGGAGGTATATAATGTCGTTATCTTACAGAGCATACCGCAGATCTCTTGGATCGCAGTACCATGTTGGTGATCTTGATCATGTAGAATGGAGAATGATAGACGAAGTCCCTACTCCCGTTGCCATACTTGAACTGGCAAGAATTGGAGATGAAGATTTCTTTGAGCACGTAAGGTGGAGAGTCCTTGATAGATTCCATGAGCAACTACGTGGAGATTTCGTGCTATCAATGTCTGAGATTTTAGGGGTCGATGTTTACGCTGTGGTTTTCAAAAAGAATCTCAAAAGTTTTTGGATAGGCGACCTCTCTAATTTAGATCTTGACCTAGCAAATGAAGATGATCACTGGATGCAGTTAGACAACTCAGAATACAAACGATGGATAACTAACTTAGGAGAATCCGATGGCATCGAAGGGCGTTGACTTTGGCTGGAGTTCTGCTTCTACACTACTAACGCAAGTATACCGTAGGTTCTACAGGAAAAACCCAAAGGACTTGGCCGTAGAGATAACTCAACTCTTTGATCAGATCAAGGACTACGGACAGCACAAATCAGTAGAGATAACAGGTGGGGATGTAGAGAAGGCTGTTAAGAACTACTGCTACAACGATGACATTGACTCAGATGACAACGGAAAGTTTTTCCCTAACCTATCTGACATCTTAGTTGAGGTGCGGTATGTTGTCAGCATGAGGAAGAAGAGGGAGGCAAAAGACGTTGTAGACACTAAGGCTTCCTTCGATGACTCTCGCCCCTACGTAGAGGTAAGCCTTAAGGGAACGCCACTGGAAGAGTTCCTACCCAAGCTAAATACAATTGAGGTGATCGACACCAGCAACTCTAAGTGCTCCTACTGTAGGGACAATGGATGGATACGGTTTTATTATATACCAGATAGGCCGCACCATGTATTCTCTGGCGAGGAGTGGATCAAGTTACACGACAGAGATAAAGTCAAAGCATCTATGTTCAAGTGCTCTATCTGCTACTGCGAGGACTGTGAGTTGGGTAGGCTTATGTATCGCAAGTTTGAGCACAACGAGATACGTCCACCTAAGGTGCGAGACATTGAGCGACTCATAGACATTAGGATACAAAAGAAAAAGCAAATGGATATGGAGAAGTCGTTATCCGAAGCATCGCAAGGGCATCTTTTTATAAACACTGACACAATAGTAGAAGGGGTAAGTCAATGACTAAGGAAAAGAACCCAAGGAAGTTCCACGTTAAAAGCAACAACGGGAAGCGAAACGCATTAGATGGTTATGCAAGGCTGTGTAGCTCTGTCTATGTCTCTGCATTCTATGCAGTAAGAAAGGCAGCAGATGCACTTAATGAAAATCCAGACAATGCAACTGCACTTAAAGATTACGAAGAAGCTACAAAGTTTTTATATTCTTCTAACCCATTTAGGAATTACTTGGAATCATTAGGCCATGAGTTCCAAATCGAAAAAGGAATAGAGGCTATGGAGAATGGTGACAGGAAACATCTATTCGGCAAGACAGGTATAAGCGGTAGACATACTGATCCTAAAAAAATAAACGAAGTCAAGAGGTCAGTAGATAAGAAAAGGAACAGGTAATGCGCGAGGTATTCGACAAAGACGGCAACTTGTTTGTCGCTAGTGTTGGCTTGAACAATCACGCTATTGTTAAGCTCGACACGCCTAACGTCAGCAAGGCCAAGAGATCGTTGGATCAAATAACTCTTGGCGTAGTTCACTACACTGGATCAAGCAGCTTGCAGGGAACGCTGTCATGGTTTCAAAACCCAGAGGCTAAAGTCTCAGCGCACTACGTCATCGACAAGGATGGGACCGTGGTTCAGTTTGGTGAGCTTGAAGACATCCTATGGCATGCTGGTAAGTCTGAGTGGCAAGGACGTAAGTGGTGTAACAAGTATAGCATTGGGTATGAGTTCGTCTGCCATCCTAAGGATTTACTGACACCGAAGCAGATAACTGCATTGCTCTACTTGGTGAAAGGCCACGTAGCCAGAACTAACATGACTTCCTTAGTGGGGCATGAACACATAAGTCCGGGCCGTAAGGTTGATCCCGGCAATTGCATTCGGTGGGAGTCTCTTAGAGAAGAGGGTAGGATAAAGCTTATGGACCCTACCGGACAGCTTGAGTTTATTGGTTCACAAAGAGTAGAGAAAGAGAACCTAATAACAAAGCAATTAGAAGAAGATCAGAAGTTAGCTATCGCTGAGAACATCGACATAGAACAGGCTAAGGAAATGAATGAGATTGACAGGGCTAGCTCTATGCAAGATGGCAGAGGCAATACAGACATTAGCTGGCTAAGAGTCCTTATCAACGGACTCCTTAAACGCAACATATAATTCAATGAACTGATCCCATGGCAACACGACCATGGGATCAGCATTGTTTTTCTTAAGTATCAAGCAATCGTTATCCCCCAACCATTCCTCGATTTTCTTAAATCCCGCACCATCTTTCCTCGCTTTTACTTCCGCAACCCAACTCCCAAAACTTATGTCTCCAGAATAAGAACCTCCCGCCGCACCAGACAATGGCACCCTTTCCGCTTCGACCCCTGCATCCCTAAACCTATGCACGATCTCTCTCTCCACGCGAAGTCCCTTTGCTCTTTCTTTACTGCCCATTAATCTAAGCCCATTAGCCTTCGTTTTTTATCTATTTGCTGTTTTATTCTTTGTTCGTATTTGCTTTTAAACTCTGCTGTTTGTCCGCGCATAGCAATAACGCGATTTCTCATTACCTTGTCAACGTCAACAGTTCGTATAGGAGCACCAAACATACGCAACCAAATTTCTAAATCTGTCTTGCCTTGACTTACTTTTTTATTGTGGCTGGACACCGTGCCAATGGCAGGGAACAGACCCTCAAGGGCATGTTCTACCTTAGGCGTGTATACGTCTGTAACGTCTAAGCCAAAGAGATCGATTGGTTTTCTGGCCTTGTAATCGCTTTCTATGGGTGCTCCTGTTAGCGTCTTTCTATTTGAAACCGTTTCAAGTCCCAATCGAATAAATGGATGCGACATGCCGATCCACTTATCCATATCAAGAAAACCTTCTCCTGTTTCAATATCCATGTAAGGAAGGTCTGGCATTAGGTACGTTGGCTGGTTCCCAATATTCTGCGGATACCTAATAGCTAATTGCTCTGTAAAATAATCTGGAGTAGGAGTGTCATCCCCAACCATGCTCTCTGTCATTCCACCAAATTCAGAATAGATCTTAGCTACGTTAGCATATTTGGTTGGGTTTTTTAAAATAGACTCCATCTGAAGCGGAATGTTCTTACGTAACCACGTATAGAATGGGATCACGTTACGCATGAATTTCTTTTCAAACTCGGTCAACTCACTGTAATCAAACAAATATTTTTTGACGTTGTTTGCAGCTTCTGCTCCCGTCATCCCGTCTAGCATGGACTGAATAAATAAAGCACCCCGCGCATTCTGCTCCGTTATCCTAGCCGCGCCTCTGGTAAACCGTAACCACCCATTGTTACCCAATGCATTTTTAATGCCTTTACCAGACAGCAGCTTCTCGCCTTCCAAGCCAAAGAACAACTGACCAGCTTGTGTCTTTGCAGACTGCACCCTCTCTTCTTCTTCCCCTCCTATTTCTAAAACCTTTTTTAACAATTTGCCTTTTTCTGGTTCTGGCTCTACTCGCTGGCCAAGAACCTTATTTATCTTCTGCATAACATCATCGGGCAGATTGTCTGGGATAAGCTTATTCAACTCGTTGCCATCGTATACTATCCTCATTGCCTCCTTCAACCTACCCAACGCATCGATGTGCTTATTGCTAAGTCCCGTAGGTTTAAGCCCACCCTCAAAGATGTATTTCTCTACAGCTACTGCAAACTTTTCTTCTGCATTAAGCTTCTCGCCATCCAAAGGGTTAGGGTTGGACCACATAACCTCATTAACAAAAGCCCGCCTGTCATCATCACTCCACCCCATCTCACCTGTGTCACCCAACACTTCCTTCTGAAACTTATTGAGTTCCTTATCTATCCTACCCCCCTTAACATCTCGTCCAAAGACCCAATTGTTTATAACGTCCATATCGCCATCTTCTATCATGCCGCCCCTACGGGCAAGATGGGCTAGTTCGTGGACCATAGTAGATACGTCAGCACCCTTAAAGGCGTTGATGGTTTTTCGGCCTTGGTCAAGGAAGCTGATCATGCCTTTAATCTTAGTAGTTTCTGCGGTGCTATCTTTCTGGAACAACGTCATCTCGCCATTTAACGACTTGGCAGCAAGATCATCGCTAATGTCAAGGGAGTTATATGTACCCGTTTTGTGATCTACATCTTTGTAAGTGCCGACAGCGAGCCTACCACCTCCATCAGCTTCTGCGTTTATGTCGGCCAACACCTTGTTAATCCTATCGCCCACACTGCCCTTACGCTTCGTGTCAGTGTAGTTATTTGCTATGTTCTTTAAAGTTTTATCAGAATAATTATCATGCCAACCTTCCATGCGGGATACCTGCTTAAAATCACCAGCCCAAATAAGTTTTTTGTATCTTCCTCTGGCTGCATCTTGGATAATAAGTTTTAATGCTGGAGTCATCCAATCGTTTTTTGCTGCAGGGAGTTTGGTTTCCATAAATTCTTTCTGTAATTTTTTACCTTCCCGTGCGGAGACACTAACTCCATATCCAGTATTTGGATCAAAATCCAAATCTTTCCGTGCAGACTCTTGAACTTTAGTTTTTTCTGCCTTATTTAAGGAACGCGATGGCATAGCATTTAAGACCCACTCCTCTAACTCTGCGTCTGTAAGACCTGTTGTGGGAGCACTTATTATCAGTTCATTAAATTCATCTATTACCGAATCATCTACACTAGTGTACTGTTGCATGACATCTACGTAGTGAGCATCTGGATCGTCAATGCTACGCACTATTGATGGAAATGACGTTTCATCCAACTGTCTCTCAAGATGTTCATCAGCCAGTTGATTGGGATTAATTGTATAAGTCCCACCCTTCCAAGGTGACTCACCCATGTATTCACGGAAGGTAACAGGAAGATCAACATCTTGAACTACCGTATCTTGATAGTCTTGATAGTGTTTTTTTATCCAATCAATGGCACTGGGCCTTTGCCTAAGTTGCATATTGTACGAGGGATTAAAAAAATCAGACTGTAGCTCATTTAAAACCAAATACTTATCGCCTGTCTTTTTGTCTACAAAGTCTGCAAGTCTGTAGTGCGCTATACGACTGTCCTCCGCATCTATCAAGGCCCGATCTACTTCCCCAGTATGTGCTGGACGTGTGCGTAGTGGGTGTACCATGCTGTGTATCTTGCGTGTTGACGCAGCATTCCACTGTTTCGCTAAGTTTGTTTCAGTTGACGTAGGGCCAGCTATTCGGCCCATTTCATCAGCAGCTTCCTGTTGCCGTGCTGCCCGATCCCATTTAGGAATAGTGTCGTAGGCATCGATTGGACTATTCGCAGTGATGTACCCATTCCTATAATTTACGTCTGGGAAAATGCCCTTTGATGTATATGCAAAATCAATATCATCATCTAGCGAAAGTACGCCAGCTAGCATCTGATTGTCCCCACCTGCTATCTCTACTGATTTAGCTATTTTGCCTGTTTTGTATTTCTCTACAATGGGCAGTGTCATATCATTAAAAGGCCATTCTGCCCGCACTCCCTCTCTGTAAATTCTCTCTGGGTTAATACTACGCCCAGATGCATCGGGAGAAGACATAATCGCAGCGTCTTCTACCTCGCCAGCTTCGCCAATTCTACGTTGTATATTGTCAGATGTCATCCCGTATTTTTGCGTCACTGCATCCATGCGAAACAAGCCCATGTTGAGGGCTTCTACAAAACGATCTTTAGTAATTGTTACGTTAGGAATATGCGTAGCGTTAAAGTCAATCCAATCATCTATGTTTAGAAAAACATTTGACCCAATACCTTCTACATCAGAGGGGAAGGCAGCCGATGCCTTTTTTTCTTTCCCCACCCTACGTTCCATGCTAACCTTTTGTTGCTTGCTCAGTGGAGAGTTCTTACCCGTAAGTACTGATCCGATCTTGTCCTTCAATTCTCCAAACGTCAAAGCTAAATCCCCATCGTTCGTTCGCTTCCAAATATTACCCTTGCCTTTTATGCTGGCATTTTCTTGTACAAGACGCCCCATTACGCTCCGCAAAGCAGGTAGCGTTTCACGGGTTTCGTCCCACCACGGTTCCCAAATACCTTTTATATTTGCGCTTCCAAAAATGTTTGAGGCCGGAATAACGTCTTCATGTGTATTAAAGATTGGAATCTTTTGGTAGAGTGACTGCTCTACAATCTTAGACTTTGCTTGGTTGACATCAGCAAACCCTTCTATCGTCAGCTTGTTCCACCAATCCTGTGGAGTAACGCCTAACTTTCCATCGGTGTTGTTGTTCCATGCCCACCCTCTAGCCATGCCATCATACAATTCAGCTAATGCACCAGCGTCTTCATCGGAGATAGGCTCGCCTTTTGCATCATTAAAAGTTTGTATAATGTTTTTCTTTGCATTGTCTACACGAACTTCCGTGCTGCCCCATTCGGGCAATACATCTCTATCACGTATGCCTTTTAGAATAGCATTAGTTTCTAATCGTCTATCTTTTTTGTAAATGCCGAAGGTTGCACTTTCAATCCCAGCTAACTCTACCATTTCATCAGATGTAAAGTTAGCTGCAAATAGACCGTGTTTGTCCATCTCGGCTCTCATGTCTTTAAGACTAAGAACTCGACCATCTTTTAACTCAAACTTATAGTTTTCTAAATAGTTGCTGCCACCTGTTTTAAATTCTACATAGGATCGTAATCCGCGAGGCATGTTTTCTGTGCCGCCCCACTGCAACATAGAAGCTTCTATGTATCGCCAAGGATTCGTTACGCCAGCTACGTAGTTAGTAAATACATTTGATTGAATGTTGCGAGACACATAGCCCAAAGAGCCTAAGGCCCACTGTCTCCAAAGCGTAGTAGATACATTCCAAGATTCCATGAACTGATCAAACTTACTAGGATCTTTACCAGTTGCCGCCGACTCCATAAGTGTATTGCTGTTACGAAGAGCTTTGGCCATGTCTTTAGGCATTGCGTAATAAGCTTGACCTTCGCCTTTCCAATCACCAGCAGGGGAGTAAAAGTCAAACCCACTATCTTTAAACTTTTTGTGCAATGGAGAAGAGCTAGCATTAACTATATCTGCGTTTACTGGAATAGCTAGCTTTGTATCATTTAAAATGTGATCTGCAAACTTCTGAGTATTACGCAATCGAAGAGACTCAAAACTTCGATTGCCATACAGCATAAGAAAATCCATCTCTGTTGGGTTTGTAGCCAGAAGCTTACCATACACATCGTCAAAAGTTGCTTTTTCTTGAAATGTTGCACTTGCTCCACCCGACAGCTTAGCTTGCACTGACTGAGCACCAGCCTCCTTGTTAAGCTTTTCCATGATGATCTGCACTTCTTGTTCGCCAAGAGCTTGGCTTTCAAGGAACGTCCTCATGCTTCTTTCCCCAGCCTTAGAAAGAGGGTTCCTATTTGAAGTGTACTCAGCACGTAAACTAGTCTCGTCCAACAAGCCGTAGCGCATGTCTTTTTCTGCAATCTCTTGCATAAGATCTTTGGCTACATCTAAGACTTGATACAGCTCGTCTTTTATTTCTGGCGTGTAGTCTCCAGCTTCTATTACTTGCTTAGCAATAGCTGGCTTAGAAGCGAATAGAGTCATAGCGTAACGTGCATCAAGGCCATACATCTTATTTAGTTGCAGCATTCCATTTTTAATACGCTGTGTTTCCGATGCACTTTCAAGAGCCGAGTCTTTAACAAACTTTAAATAAGTATCTGCTTCTTGAGACACCTCCGCAGACAGTGCGTCCATGTCCAACGCTTCTATGTGATCAATAATTTTTTGACCCTGCTCACTGTCGGGTTGCCCAGCCTTAATTTCATCTATGTTGTTCTTAAGAAAGCTAGCGACATTCCTTGCCGTTCTGGGATTTTGCAACCTTTTTATAGCGTTATTAACGATAAAGCGATCACCGATAGTTGCCCCAACCTTCGTCCGTAGTTTACCTAACTTGCTGTTCCCAAATGTTGCAGTTGCAAAGTTAAGCGCAAGGGGCACTGAGCCTAACCCCATGTCTGCAATGCCATAGCCTTCTGGTCGCACCTCTCCACCAAGAGCCTTGCCCGCCCTACCAAGCTTGGTAAGTCTTTGGGCAGACTCAGCGGCTATCTTATCAGCCTCTGCTTTGTCAAATTCCCTAAGACCTTTCTCAACATCTTCGTCTATAAACTTAGTATTTGATGGGTCGCTTGCTTTGGCCTGTAGCTCTTCTTTTAAGTTAGCTCTACGTATAGCAACTCGACTTTGGGGATCTGCGCGTAGTCCTTTATTGTAAGACCTCGTTGCTCTTGCCGCAGCCTCTGCGGCTGTCTCTGTTCCTTTTAGTATCGTGTCTGTTCCCCTAAGGAACTTTGCGCCCTTCCAAATACCATAGCCAAGATATGTAGTAGGATCTAAGGCTAAGTCTAGTCCAAATCCCAGCATTGCAATTGCATTGTTTTCGGCATTTGTTAAAGTTACATTCTTAACATTCAACCGTCTGCGCTCACGTAAAACTTCCGCATCACGATACTCTTTATCTGTGACTACGTTCCACAACTCTTCTATATTGCCTAACCAATTACCATCTTCATCGTAGTTTGAGTCTGTCGCAGAAAAAGGCATTATGTCCAAAAGCTTACGACCAATTATTGCATCGTTAGATCTTAGTATCTGACCCCACTCAGCCCGATATGCTCCACGACTAAACCATGAGTTTGGGTCTTCTACATAGTCATCATCAAACGTATGTCGTATTTCTGTCATGCTTTGCTTAAACGAATCGTACAGGTCTCCCGTCTTCATCCAATTAACTATACCACCGCTTATCGCATACATCGGCGTTTGCAGTATGTCAATGCCGTCCTGTATCCACCCAGCTTCTTTAGATGCCTTTGAGTCTAAATTGATTTCTTTTGCAAATTCATCAATAAGAACATCGGTTGGTTTTATAATATTATACTCACGGGCTTGCCTGTTAAGGTCTCCATGTTCGCTAAAAGACAATAAATTATTTGCAGTTGTCGTTTTAGCTGATTGTGTATACTGGTTATATTCTTCTCTGTCATCAGCAAACTCTGGGTATACAACTCTGTAGTTGGGGTATTGGGCAGACTCCATTTCTGTCAGACTAGTGTCATTGAACAAGTCTAAAGCACGTTTTATTGGTTGCTCTGATTTAAGTGTTTTGTTGGGAGTAATGTGTAGAGCGTTACGCTTTGATGAATATCCATTGCCTGACAAAAGTGACATATTGCTAAGCTCCCGCCACTGAATTAAAGTCTAGTTGTTTTTCATTTTTCCTGCGTACTGTCTGACCTTCTAAATGTTTTTGTGCTGTACCCAAAGATTGATTTGTAGTTTTGTTACCTCTACTACCTGTAGTTGGTCTAGCTTTAACGCTGGGACGAGGTGTTGTTACTGGTCCAGAAGATTCCCCAGTGCCTGTATAGGTTCCAGCTTGCATTGACATAGCAGTATCTAAACTGCCCTCCAAGTCTTCAAGGTATTGGATTATATCGTCAATGTACGCCTGTTCTAAGTCAGAGTTTTGAAATTCATTTTTAATTGTATCTAATTCTTTTTGCAGTGTTGGTCCTCTTCTAGCCCCAACCATTGCCCTTCCTATTCGATTTTTAATGTGCATTGTATCTTCGTCTGTAATAATTGACTTCCCATACCTAAGATCATTTAGTTCACTGCTTTGAGGTCGTGGCACCTTGAGGAGGTCAAAATCTCTTAGGGCGGGTGTAACCATTGCCGTAGGCGTTTGGTTTAAGTTATTACGTGCGGTAGATCTTTCTGATGTTGTTAGCCAATCGTCGGTGTTTAATCTATTTAATGCATCATCTATGCTCATAGCACCGACTTGAATAGCTTCATTTAAAAAATCAGCATAGTGCTCGCCTAGTGTTTGTTGACCTCTCTCCGAAAGTCTTTCTTCCCAATCCGTCCTATTAAAATACCATGACGGTATTCCATTAGATTTATCGTTTCTAAGCCAGTTCTTTGCCTTCCTATCCCATGCTGGCATTGCCCTGTCGGGCGAACCAGCCACTGATCCTATAGCGTCCAACCTGTCGATAGTGTTAAGTTCTTTGTATTTTGAGTCATACTTTGCTCTTGCGGTTTTAATGGCATTTTGTTCGTGACTACTTGCTTCGGCAATCAGCCTTGTTTTTTCACGTGGCACTATCTCGTCATCAGAGGCAATGTCTTCTATGACGGAAACAAAGTCTAGCAGGTTTCCACTCTTGCCTATTGATCCAAGAGTTTGAGAAAACGTGCCAACAGAGCTAATGTTTTCTCCTTGCTCTATAGTCTGTAGTATCATAGCCCGTAGCGGACCATTGACTTTTTGTTGGCTTGCATAGTCATATGCTGCTCCAAAGTCACCTGCTTCAACAAGGTCGGTAACTACGCCCATGACGTTTTTCTGCATTAACACGGAAACTTCGCGGGGAGTAATAAATTCCGCCTCTTGCAGTCTAAGCACTTCTTCTGCAAACTCTGGCCCAGCAAGGCCAAAGCTTAAGCTTAGGTTTTCTAAGACACTAGTCCTGTCACCAAGCCAAGCACTGTAGCCTTGCGACTTTTTAGTAAGCCTTAGTATCTCAGTGTCTATAAGGCCAACTTGTTCATTAATAGCTAATTGCTGTTGTTCTGAAAGAGATGGGTCGTTACTGGCTTGAGTGAGTATGACTTTCTGTTCGTCAAGTCCGTTGATGTCACCAAAAATATCTTGCGGTGCTACTCCATTTGTCTGCAAGTTGTTGTAATTTGCATTTTGTCCATAGAGAACCTCTAATTTATTAAGGCCTACAGCAGACGTTCCAATGATCGAATCTATGCTTTGTTGCAAATTTCCTTGTGCGACACCAAGAGCAGTTAGTCCAACATTGCGTAACTCTGGAGTGAGATTCTCGTTGTCGAGTATGCCTTGTATTGCATTTGGATCGTTGTTAGCAGCATGTTGTTTAAGTAAGTATGAGTATTCGTCATACTCACGATTTTCTGCACGTATCCCTTCAGTGTAAGCTCGGTCATCGGCCTTGTCGCTCAACTCTTGTTGGCGATCCCAGCCTCTTTGGAATGCAGGGAGAAAGGTCTCACCAAGCCCTTCGCCAAAACCACCTGTAAAATCACCAAGCTTATCTAGAAATGACATTGTGTTATCCTATAATAGTTTGCGTTAACTGTTTAGCTAACTGGTTTGAGCAGTGTTAGGATTGGGTGTTGGAAACATACCTGCTGCTAAACCCTGCCCTGCTCCACCAGCAAAAGCACCAGCGGCAGCACCAACGATACCTCCCGCTATGTTGCCAAACTTACTCCAACCACTTGTGCGACCAACATTTCTTTCTGGTGTTACATTGCCGCCATTAAGCAAGGCAAATATACCTTCCAGTTGCCCCGGCTCATTGTAGTTATCTATCCAGTTTTCAGGAACCAAGCGCACATTCATACTGGTTACATAACCAATCGATGGGTCATCAGACTCAAGATTTAATGAGCCAGTTGCTCTGAATGTCATCGCTTCTCTTACCGTTGGATTTCTGCCAAATGTAGCATTGAAATTACCGTTGAACTCCATTAATTTAGCTTTGCCTTCTTGTTTCATTTTAAATTCACCAGAATCATTTATGTAATCCTCGTACTCATCGTTTTGCAGTAAGTCTACTAATGTAACGCCCTCTAACTCGCCTCCCGGCCCCGAACGCTTATAAAACTTATCCAACATTTTTTCTTCAGCACTCGCATTCGCATGAGTGTCGTATAGGCCTACGGCTAATCCGGCTTGAGGCCCAGCCACTACCGTGGCAACACCCGCCCGAATTCCTCTGGATAACCAACCTCTCCCATCGTCAAACCAATTGTCGTCATCTACCCAACTGCCGTCCTCGTTTAACCACTCCAAGCCAAGGTCATTATAAGTCATTATAGCCTCGCCTGTCTCAGGATCGCGGTACTTGTCCATCTCCCTGTCTTGAATTGAGGCTTGTACGATACCCGTCAGCACCTCACGCTTCCCTTGATCATTCAAAATACCATACGTATTATTGATATTCTCAAATAATCCCGGCGGGGGATTGTCCATTAGCGAAGCTACCATTGCCATAGTATTCTCTGTATTAAGGACAGTCACCTCACCATCGTCTATTTGCTGAAGTATTTTCCGAGCCTCAAGCATTTGGTTGTATTTTTTTATTGCATTCGCAGCATTAATCGGAGAGGGGCTTTCAGGGGAAAACGTTCTCCATTTGTCTAGTAAGGCACGCTTCTCTTTTTTTGTAGCAGTTGAATGGTCGTAGCCAGCCATAAAGGCATCCATCCCTTCGGCAGGCTCATGTTTTGCCGCCTCCACATACCCATCATAAGCATCGCCTGTTAGACTTGTCCCAGCATCACTAAACCTACTGACATGTTCTAAGGCATCATTCCACAGTCTTCTGTTGCTCTGATATAGATTTATAGCGGTAGGATCTTTGTCTCTTGCCCCCATCAATGCTCCCCAAACTTCTTCGTATTTTTCTTCTTGTGCATCGGCTTGTTCGTTGGCTCTGATAAATTTATCCTCTTCAAACCTATTGGCTTGTGCTATGTCTTTTAACTGGTTGCCGTGAGTGTTGTCAAACACCTCATTTGCTTGACCCCACTTGTCTAGAAAAGCTGCATTAACTTCGTCATACCGCTCATCTCCCGGAACTACACCAGCAGAGCTTAAGTATATCTCTCTAGCTTTTTCTTCAGCCATGTAAATAAGATCTGGATTCTCTTCTCCATTCTTAGAAGGATCTGCGGATAAAGGATCAAACATTTTATCGTATTGATACTTGGCATCTCTAAACGCATCGTTCTCTAAACCAAAACTTTTTGACACATCGCCAATTGTTAAATACCATGATCGATCTGCTTGGTCTTTTGCAGCTTCAAACTTAGTAACTTCAAACTCATTCTCTTTTGCTATGACAGAATACTTGTTCATTCGATCTAAGTTCTGCATCGTGATAGCCGTAGCTATCTGACGCGACTCAAGCGTTGGCATACCAGAGACTGCAAGAGTCTCACCATCGACAATAGACTTTAATTGCTCTAATGTAATGTTCTGTCCCGTCATAGCAGACCAACTGTCAGCAATAGTTTTGCCAACATCTGTCTGGGCTAAGTATCCAGCAGGTAACTCTCTAAGCTCGTCTGTCAATTCATCTGCGGGAACACCAAGATCTGAAAGGCTTATCTCTCCCTCCATGTCTCCAGCTACGCCAGTGATCTGTGCCCATGTCTGAGAGATCTCATTCGACAGTGACCGTGTTTGATTGGCTATGTCAGAGTTTATCTTACGTATCGTAGCAACAGTCTCCATCTCGCTCAAGCCCCACTGTGCTGAGAACTGGTTGATCTCATTGGTAAGACTTTTGTTAAACTGTCGTATCGTTTCGTAAAATTTGTTCTGCTCTATGCCAAGTTCCCTGTTGCGGATCTCTAAGGTAGCTTCTGTTTCCTCTTTGTTCTGCTTCAGTGTTGCATCAAACTGCCTACCACGCTCTTCTAATTCTTCCGCAGTAAGGTCTAGCTTGTCTTCGCTTAGCCCTATGTTAGCTACAGACGAAAGGGCTTCGGTTAGTGTCTGTATCTGCGTGACTATGTAAGCAGACTTCTTCTCACTAATCGCTAGATCTATCTGCCTTAAGCCTTTGAGGTATTCACTAGACAAATCCTCAAAACCTCTTTGCTCTTGACCGCTACCGGACAGGCCATTCACAAGAAAGTAACGATTAGCCTCTTCTAGCTGATCCTCATAGTCTGCCTTTGCAGATGCCCTAAGAAGTCTCTTTTCTTCATCTAAGTCACTATCGCCAAATGCAGTCAGTGCGTCTGAAAGGGCATCTGTGAAATCCTCTTGTAGTGCATTTTTCTCGCCATCATCTGCATTTTTGTAACGCTCTAGTCCAGCTAAAACATTAGCAAGCTCTGGACTGTCTTCCAAGTTCTTGCCCATAGTAGCCATCATTTTGTCTACGATAGCATCACTTTCAGCGGGAGAAAGTGTAGTGTATGACAATCCAGTATCTACGTCTTTAATTTCAGCTAACCATTCTGCATCTTTAGCGCGTTCCCAAAACTCGTCTTCTGTCTCGCCAGACCGTGCTCGCATCTTAAAGACATCATCAGCCGAAAATCCATGACCAAAGCTCTCGTCAGTAAACTCAAATATTCTGACATCCTCAGAACCATCTTCGTTTGTAGTGGTAACTGTCTCAGATTTTCGTTTTCCTTGGGGTGGAGAGCCAACGCCACCAGCCTCTTTAAATACTTTATATGCTTCGGTTGGAGGAGCACCATTATCTAATGCAATCCTATACGCTTCTTCGGGCTTAGAATGAAACTCGTCAGATACATACCACTTATCAAACAATGCAAACTTTGCAGTAGTAGTATCTACCTCGTCCACCGTAACTACTGTGTCTTCACGGTCTTTTATTAACTGCTCTTCTCTCTCAATAAAAGTCAAAGGCCGAGTTCTAGTACCTGCAAACTGCTCGTAGTAAAAATCATTTACCCTAGCTATCGTGTTTAATAGCGTTGCTGAGTCAGCAAACAAGTTTTGACTGCCAAGCCTACTTTTTACTAATTCTAATATCTGTTCTTCTGATGCAGTGCCAACCAAGTTGTCCATGACATCAATAATCAGATCTCTTAAGTCACTAACCTCAATGATTTCCTTGCCAGCAGAAGTAGCGAAGTAGTCTTCAGACTCTTTCGTATCTGCATTAGCTTCCCTTTCCGCATCAGCCTGTTCTTCAATGGTAGGCTCAGCCTTGGGAAACATCTCGCGTAGTTGTTTTTTCTCTGCGGCACTTAGGAAGTTCGATGTTTCAATCTCATACATCGAAGGACGCAGAGAAGGATCGTTTGAGGTAATGCTATCATAAATCATAGCAGACCACTCACGAAACTGAGCAGATGCTTCGGCTTTTTCGGGTGTGTCTATTAGTGGATTTTGGGTTGCCGCTTGCTCAGCCTCGATTTGTGCTTGCCTATCTCGCTCACGTTCCTCTTCCGCTTCACGATCTGCCGTTTCTTGGGCTACCCTATCACGATCTTCTTTGGCTTTTCTGTCTGCTTCTTGCTTTGCTTGACGATCATTGTAGGCATTGAGCCGACTTTGAATGTCTTTTCGTTGATCATCTGTTAAATCAGCTGTGGCAAGTTGGTGGGGGTCAACAGTACCCCCGCTCATAAACTTGCCAACAAGATCATTGTATGCTTTTGTTTGCCTACTGCCTCGCTGCGAGTCGTAGTACGCCTTCTCGCCCCTGCTTGTTATGTCTTGCTGGTTAAATAAATCACCAAAACCAGCCTCGTCAGCGGCAGAGCGCAGTTCATTCCAATTGACAGTGGCAGGGTCACCACCTCTTGCTATCAAGTCTTTGGCAGCATTGAGCAAGTTCCCATATCGATCTCTTGCGGTGGCTATTAAATCTATCTCATCTACTTGTCTTTGATACTCATCGTACGCATTATCTACTTCATCTTGCTCATCTTCCGCTGGGTAGTAACGGTCAATAAGGTTTTGCTTCTGTTCATCCGATAGATGGGGGTCAGCTAAGATCTCGTCTTGTGTTGGCCAATATTCATTAGGCTCTTCAGAGCTTGCAAATCGCAACTCAAAGCTTCCAAAAGAACGCTCAGCTAACTGCTCTGGCGTAGTTTCGTCAAGTTCTATTTTCTCTGTAAGCTCTTCGACAACAGCAAGGTCAGCATCTCTGTCATAGTAGTCTGAGCCAATCTTTGATAAAGACGTTGTACTTTCACCGCCTAAATTGGAAGTTACTATGTAATTAATGTGCCAAGACTGAGTAGCTTCGGACCAAAATACAGGCTCTTGCCCGTCTACTTTGCCTTGAGAAACCAAAGTGTATATAGGTACACCATCACTGTCTTGCGTGGGCTTATCAGGTTTTTGCTCTAGCCCTGCATCAAGTCTTAGCCTGTCAACTGCTTCATTTGACGCTTGCTCGTCTTCAGTGGCACCTTCTTGGTCAACATTGTTGTCGTATTGGCTTGCATAGTCTTCTGCGGCTTGTCGGTTTCGCTCATCAGCTTCTCGCTTAACTCGCAAGCGTTCTTGTTCAGCCTCCCAATTAGCCACCCACTCATCAGTAGGTGTATCGTCCTCTCTTCCCTCAGGGTCAGCAAATTGATCTGCATACTCCTCGGCAGATTCTTCGCGACTTGCTGCTGCTCTTGCGTCAGCAGCTATGCGATCATCATACATCTTTGTTAAGGTTTGTTTTTCAGCTTCAGTAAGGGAAGTATCGCCCAATAACCCTTGAGGATTAAAGTTTGAAATGTCTCCAGACTTAATCAAGGCTGATAGCTCACGGAACCTATAGGGGTTAAGGTCTTCTTTGTCTGTAAGTTCCGTGAGTCGCTCAAGACGTATCCTTCTTTGCTCTGGCGTTTCAGCAGAACCCGAAGCTCTTCCAGATTGGTCAAGCCCACTGCTTGCCCTAGCATCTTCAGCAAGCTGGTCTTTTTCAGAAAGAGGGGGATCGGCTCCCCTATCTTGCGGCGTGTACGAAGCTCCCAAACGCTCTGCTTCTTCTCGGTCTCTTCGTTCTTGTTCTACTCTATCTCTTGCTTCTTGATCTTCTCGTTCTTTCCGCAGCCTTTCTTGTTCTAGTTCTGCATCTCGCTGAGCGGCTATATCTGCTTGCTCTTGCTCCCAATTAGCCGTCCATTCCTCAGAAGGTCTATCGTCATCACGACCAAGATCAAACTCTGAAATTTCATCATCATATTCTGTAGTCGTATCGCCAAAGTCATCTCCATAACCTTCAGCAAAAGACGCATCGGTAACACCGTTACGGCCATTTCCCTTGCCATTTCGCTTATCTCTTTGGGCCTTAAGGCGTTTTCGCCTTTGTGCTGCCGTTTCGGTGTCATCGAATACGTCTAGTGCCATGATCTCAGTCTCCAGTCAAACAACTTTTGATTTACTCTGCGGACTCTTGCTCTTCACCTACAGCGTCAGACTTCAATTCCTCTAAGCCAGAGATTGCACCTGTCTGACGTTCGACCAATGACTTAAGGTTAGCCATCTCTTCTTGTAAAACATTGTATCTGGTAACAGCTTCAGCCCTGTTATCCGATAATTCTTTGATCTTTGCATCCAACGCTTCTGCGGTGAGGTCAGGCATTGTTCACTCCTAAGATAAATGGTTTGTAAAAAACTGACGAATGAAATTTATCCCCGTTGACAACCCCGCTACTACGTAAGGCATCACGTCCGGTGCAGTAAAAGCTTCGGGCATGTACCCCATGCTGCTTATCACACTATAGGCAATGGCACCAACCCCGCCAACTACCGCCCCTTTGCCCGTCTTTGCAACTTCCGTTCTGCCAATTCCAATTTTAATTAGATCTTTCATAATAACCTCAATGTTGTAGTGGACGCATCGCAAAAGCAAGGATCGAACCGATCATTACCTGCAATACCCCGATTGTTGCTTCGTGCTCAAACACTGGTGCCCAGCGGCCCCAGCCTCCCATAACTTCTACGACTTGGTAACTAATGATCAGCGTTGTTGCAGCCGTAGTCGCGTAAGCTGCTGCCGATTTCTCTTTTGATTTAGCGTGTTCTTTTTTCGTTAGCGTGATTAGCTGGCTCTTAGCCTTGCGTAAGTCTGCCTTG
>Ga0098052_1000481_pt1 | contig 25354 bp, 51 predicted proteins | sample 15_taG_FD_81591 | JGI IMG/M metagenome (GOLD analysis project Ga0098052, IMG submission 81591) | Marine viral communities from the Subarctic Pacific Ocean - 15_ETSP_OMZ_AT15312 metaG | ecosystem: Environmental > Aquatic > Marine > Oceanic | place: Pacific Ocean | collected 2015-01-18
CAAGTTGGACAAGTACGTCCACCCTAAGAATACAGGGTATTTTGCTGTAGGTAGTGAGATAGCACCATATTATAAGGGTATTACCCCCACAACAGCCGTTGCCACCATTACGGGGTTAACAGTTTACTATGACGTATACGATGGTGACTACATCAACATGACAATCGAGGTAGATGGGCTTAATCAAAACTATGATATATGGTCATTAACCAATGAAATCAGTTTCATATGATACTGTGTACACGTGACGTAATTAAACTACTTAAGAAACTGAAGGTTCATGGTATAACGGTAGACTATGATACGGTTGAATTCACTGTGGGTGATGTCAGGTGCTTTATACGAGAAGTAACTGAAGACCTCTTTGATGGTGGTGTGGTGGACATACCAAAATTGAACGTGGACGATGGATACTTCAGATACTTCAGCGAAGAGTTAACTTCTGATGATATAGAAGACCATATTAATGAGGTTAAGGAAGGTAAGTATAATTGGGTACTCAAACTTAGAGATGAGTTTGTTAGGTTAGAGTCACGCTTCAGTGAAGATAACATCCTTCAAATGGTACAAATGCGATACGAAACTAACGGTGGGTTCAAGACTGAACACCTCTGGTAAAGAAATATTTGGTAGTCTCAAAATAATTCCTTATATTTGTTGAATGGAAGATTATAGCGGTGATATTGAGTACGTGGTTACTAAGGGTAATGACCCGATAAAGCGACCTAGAATCAGGGTAGCCGATGGTTATCTTGGTTATGGTGCTTACATCATGGATAGAGCCGTTGAGAAGGGGCTTATGAAAGGTAAGAAAGTACTATGGAAGGGGTCTAGTCGTGAGGAAGCGACTAAGATAGCCAAGAAACTATATGAAGGTGGGAAACTACCAAAGAGTGACTTGGATGTGGAAATAGTGATACCCAATAGAATAGTTCACTTTAAGAGCTACTGCAAGTACGTCTGTGATGAGTTCATATCAGTACCGACAGTTAAACATATGGAGAAGGCGATGCTGTATATGCTTAAGGAAATGAATGGTAACCAGATGTTCTGGAAACCTAATGAACCGAAGAAACCAGTCCACACTCAAGAGGACATTGATAACCTTCCAAAGGTATTCGATAAAGATAAGAAAGACTACCAAAAGGAGTTGGATAAGTACGAGAGGAAGTTGAAAGAATATGGTTGGGAAATGGCTGAGTGGGCAAACCTAAAGAAAGCACTAAAGGGTAACGTTGAGGGTGCTGTTAGTTTTATATACGATAGCGACCAATTCTGTGACGTATACGATGTGATTGACCCAAAAACAGTTGAAGTATGATAAAAGAGATATTTGACGAGATTGCTGCTGAGAGTAGCACGAATAACAAGATTGAAATCCTCAGAAAGTATGAGGACAATGAACTACTTAAGCGAGTTTTCTATCTAGCTAAGTCGGGTAGAATTAAGTTCCACCTTAAGCAGATTCCAGAGTACCAAACTGTGGGCACATCCATACACCTAGAGTGGGGGTTAGAGCAATTGGGTGACATCATTGGGCGAGAAGTGACGGGTAACGATGCCATTGCTCACTTGAAGTATACCCTAGAAAGCCTAAACCCAGACGATGCCTACATTATAGAACGTATCATCGACAAGAGCCTTAAGATTGGTATGGGTAGAACCCAAATCAACAAGGTGTTCCCTAAACTGATTGAGAAGACAGGTTACATGGGTTGCAAGCCTTACAATGAAGCTAAGGTTGCTGCGGTATTCGCTGGTGGAAAGATGGGTGTATCAGAGGTTAAGGCTGATGGTAGATTCTCCAATGCAGTTGTCTCTGGTAACATAGCTGAGTTGGAATCACGAGCAGGTGAGGAAGTTCTTATCGGTGACTGTACCTTAATGGGTGAACTTGCTACCTTCCCAGATTGTGTACTTCATGGTGAGTTCGTTATCCCTCAATTCAAGAGGGAGATATCCAATGGTATCATGACCTCAATCATCAACATAACAAAGAAGTTGAATTCAGGTGTTGAGGGAGACATAACCAAGGCTGAGAAGTCAAAGGATAAGTTGTGCACCAAGTACGACATTGAGTACCAAGACCTACTTAACTCCATAACTTATATCGTATGGGATATACTTGAAATTGATGGGTATTATGGTAACAATTCTGATATGACCAGAATTGAGCGATTGAATAGACTTATCTTCACAGTAGAAGCACATCACCCAACCAAGATTGAGGTGGTAGAGCATAAGTTCGTTTATTCGGTTGAAGAGGCTTTGGAGCACTTTGCTGAGAAACTAGCTGAGGGTGAAGAGGGAACCGTTCTAAAGACCGTTGATGGTCTATGGAGAGATGGTAAGCGTTACAACCAAATCAAGATGAAGGTTGAGTTCGACTTGGACTTGAAGATTGTAGGGTTCAACTACGGTAAGGAGAACACCAAGAATGAGCATGTTATCTCAAGCGTTACCTGTGAATCATCTGATGGAATTCTATCAACCAGAGCACAAGGTATTCCAGAAGACCTGATGGACTACATCACGGAGAACCAAGATGCATTGATGGGTACGATTTTGACCCTTAAGTGTAACGGGTTATCCTCTAACAGAGAAGGTGGACACTCAGTACTCTATCCAGCATTACAAGTGCTTAGAGACGATAAAACGGTAGCTAACTCTTTCGAGGAATGCTTGGAAATCGATGCGGCTGCCAAGGGGTTGAAGGTAGCAGCCAAAGTTTAACTTGATTTTATAGATTAAATTCCGTATGTTTGTATTATGACGAAGTTATGGACTATTCTATTGGTGCTGATGGCTACATTGGCAACTGCGCAACCCAGTGTTATAATTGGTGATGGCGCCACAATTCGCATTCAAGGTGGGGCGGTAATGCACATCTTCTCTGATAATCCTAATTCCATTCTCAAATACGGCAACACTGGTGGTATAATAACTGATGCTGAAGGTTCTATTGTTCGGTTGGATGTTAAGGATGGTACAGGAGAATACTATATACCATTTTGTTCTTCCGCAGGTAACACAATACCATTCATCTACGAGATAACCACGGCTGGTAGTGCAGATGGTTATATAGACTTTACAAGCTACGAGACCACAGTTGCTAATACACCATTACCTACAACGGTGGTGGCTATATCAAACGATTATGGTATTGATAACTCACCATACGTGGTTGACCGTTTCTGGTTAATCGACACCGATTCATATACAACTAAACCTAAAGGTGAGTATACATTCACCTATGATGATAATGACCTTGTGGGTAATCTGATTGATGAGTCATTATTGGTCACCCAAAGGTGGAATGATGACGATAACTTATGGGGTGATTGGCTATACTCACCAACAGTTAATACAACAAGCAATGATGTGACGATAGTAATAGCCAACCCTGAAGACCAATATCGAGTTTGGACACTGGTTGACCAAGGAAGCCCATTAGCCATTACTATAGCTACATTCTTCGGAACCTGTGACGATAAGGGTAGAGAGATATATTGGGAGACATGGACTGAACTACCAACCGACACCTTTAAACTGGAACGTAGTTACGATGGAAGCACATTCGAACCATTCCACACATTCGCTGCCAATGGTGTACCAAGCAGTTATACAATATATGATACAGACCCATATGAGGGTATAGTGTATTACCGACTTAATGACGAAGATATCATAGTGGTATATTGTGATGGTAGGACAGATTTCATCATCCGACCTAACCCTAATGATGGTAACTTTGTGATAGACCATGATGGTATACATACCTTTATCGTATATGATAATATTGGTAAGGTGGTATACAGGGAGACAACCGATGATAATCGGTTCAACCTCAGCCACTTAAGTAGTGGACAGTACTACATACTTATAAGTAACCGTGAAGACAACGGATTTTTTAGATTAATGATAACCAAATGAAAAGACTATTAACAATACTGACCTTATTGGTCACAGCAACCGCCTACGGACAAGTAGGTGTAACAGAAACACCACCTTTCACACCAGTAGAAACATTGGATGTGGATGGTACGTTACGAGCTAGCGGTAATATCTATGTTGGTACCACAAGCGGTACCAACAATAACATATACCTAAGCTATAGAATGTATGACTGGGATAATACGGGGTATTATGTTGACCCAGGAGGGGTCAACCGTATGAATGAAATCATGTTTGATAATGGTTCAGCCAGCGATGTATCTGTTCACTTCGATGGTGATAGTAATACTGGGCTATACCAACCTGCTGATGGTGAGATAGGGGTAAGTATCAATGGTACTGATGCTATTAGAGTTAATACTTCTAGGAACGTGGGTATTGGTGTGATACCAACTGAGAAGTTAGATGTGAACGGTGATACGAGAGTACGGAACCTTTCAGGAACAGGACAGAGAGTTGTGTTGGCAAGTCCAACTGGGGTCTTACAAGTTAATCCAAATATAGGTATTTCACCTATAGATGACTGTTCGTATACGGGTCCTTATAATTTACCTGTCTACGTTTATTATGGTAGTTGGGGTAGTGAGAATTCTTGGGAGTTAAGGACGGGAACAAGTTGGGGTAGTGGTACGATTATAAATGGTGGTACTGGTACAAACTATACAGTTCAATACAACTCTTCGGTTACACTTAATTACGGAACTACGTACTACTTTGAAGCTAGAGATTCCTATGGTGATGGTTGGAATGACGGTGGTTACTTCAGCTTAGGTTCTCCAATATCAACTGGCAACATTAATCCTACGGGGTTTGGTGTGCTTTATGAATTTTCAATCTCAATATGTACCGAAACACCAACCATTCAGAAGATAATAAGAGGTTCTATTCAATCAGATGGTAGTTATGCTGGTGGTGGTGGCTTCTCACTAGTAGCATCAGGAAGTGGAAGATATCTGATAACCTTTACAACTCCATTCAGTGATAGACCATCTGCAACCGTAACACAAGTCTATTCAGATTTTGATAGTAATGCTTGGGGTGGGAATACGTTAGATAATGCAATCATCACACACTTAGACCAAAACAAAATGCAAGTAGTAACGGGAGATGGTGGTGGAACAGGAACAGATAGAGATTTCTCATTTATAATCGTAGGTTCAGAATAAAATAGAAAAGATGAAAAAATTAATACTTACAATACTTCTTACGCTACCATTTATAGTAAATGCTCAAAGCGTACAAACTAAAACCGAGGTTAAGACTAAGGTCACTCAAACTACAAACGTAGAAAAGAACACCATCAAAGCGGAGACCAAGGCACCAGTAAAATCTGATTATTCAACTGAAACAGATTACTCTGAAGCTAAGAAAGCTTGGGTAGATAGGAATAAAAAGACTTATCAAACGATAATCGAAAACGATAACTAACCAATCTAGTACCATATTTATATGTAAAGTATAACTATGGCAAAAAAGAAGAAGAATTTACCTTACAGGTGGGTACAGAACAACATGCTCTTAGAGAGAGACATCGCGCCTTGGTCACAAGGTTATTTAATCGGTGAAGGAAAAGCTGATGCCTTACTAAGAACGGCTCGTGGAGCAATTGCATATAATGGAACTGAAAAGGGTGACAACTTCTTAGAAGGGGTCAAGTCCTGTTTCAAACCTGACGGAGAAGGTGGTTACCATGCATGGAGATACCCAGTCGATGAAGACAATGGAACCTATTCAAACGTACCTGGTAATTTACCTTGGGATAGCGTATCCAGAGACCAGACAATCATGGCTTTCATATCCCTTGCCGCACTTGGTAGGGAAGATTTAGTTAAGGAATATCATAGTGGATTGAAGTGGCGTTTAAGCCCTAAATTCACACAGACCGTAGATTACTGGTTATGGGCGAAAGCTGTATCTGGTAATTGGTTCTGGAAGCAATGCTTCTGGTTCTTATCTTTACTACTTATGACCTTCAATATTGGTTGGAACAAGTTTATTTTCTGGGTTGGTGGTTTAGCTAGAAAGGGTAAAGACCCAATCAATGGGTATGGTGAAGTACCAGTAGACTATGATTATGACTGGGGTTCCAAGTGGACTAAATTAGATGACATGATTTACAAAGCGCAGTACCCACATTTCGCATTCGTTCAATTCACAATGCAGATGTATGTATTACCCAAACACCCTATTAAGAGGTTGTTACAATGGATGTGTAAATTCAATAGATTCAGTCACAACCTACTGGTAAGATTGGCGTTGGAAGAAGAAGTGGCTCAGGAAGAGATTGATGCTTATGTGCCACATTATGGTATGCGATGGAATAGTAGAAGGAATATCACTAGTAGGACAAATCAAGATACCATAAGACCTGAACATGATTCAGAATTCAACTACGACAAAGATATTTTGTACGGGCTAAAGAGATTAATTGAGAAATAGTTTGCATTTGTCGAATTAATCCCGTATATTTGTGGAATGAGTAAAGTTTATAAGTTCCCAAGTATTGGAGCGTTACGTAACACCATTGATGAAGTAATTCATCGAGCAACCTTTAAAGGGTTAGCCGACAACGGAGATGCTATCTATGATGAGGATGCACCATTACCTACCCTAAGTTTCAGAGGTAGCGTTAAGTTACATGGTACCAATGCTGGTATCGTATTCGTATGGAACCCACTTACATTCACGTATGACGTGCAGTTCCAATCAAAAGAACAAATACTAACACCACTTAAAGATAACGCAGGGTTTGCTACATTCGGTAGCACGATAAATACTGATGCTATATTGGCTCAGATAATGAAGGTTAAGAACGACCTTGGTTATACACCAGAGGTTGTGAGAGTTTACGGTGAATGGTGTGGTGGTAATATCCAAAAGAACGCTGGTGTCAATGGACTACCTAAGATGTTCGTTATCGTGGGCATCAAGATTGATGACCTATGGTTGACTGGTGATGAGTTGGCTCAAATCAAGAACCCTAACGAACTGATATTCAACATATTAGATTACCCAACATACACTATGGATGTTGATTTTGCTAACCCTAAAGAGGCTGCTGATAAAATGGCGCTTTTGGTGGATGAGGTAGAGGGTGAATGCCCTGTAGCCAAAGCTTTCGGTAACGAAGGTGGTATTGGTGAGGGTATCGTATGGGTTGGTGTCACTGAAGGTTGGACAGAATCTAGATTCTGGTTTAAGACCAAAGGTGAGAAACATGCTGGTAGTGGTAAGAAAGTGAAGGTACCTATTGATATTGAGCGTGTTGAGTCAATCAATGCGTTGGTGGAAGTCATTGTTGCCGATGGTAGATTGCTACAAGGTTTCGATTTCCTTAAGGAGAACCGACATGAGTTGACTCGTAAGAGCACTGGCATCTATGTGAACTGGGTATTCGCTGATGTCATCAAGGAAGACTTGGATGTGATTACTGGTAACGGTTTTGAACCAAAGGACGTTAAGTCTGCGGTATGTGATAAGGCACGTAAGTTCTTCTTCGTTAAATTAGATGAGGGATACGGACTATAATGGAATTAAACGAATTCGATAAGGAGATTTTAGTTATTCACTCGCATCCTGTTAAGGAGTTGAGGCTTCTATTGACCAACATTAAGCCTTGGGAGAAAGGCTTCGAGACTAGAGTGAAGGACTATAAGGACTTTAAATATAAGGATAAACAAGGATACTACCATGATGGTGTATACTATTACGATAAGAACTAAAAACGAAAAATATGTTTAACAAGAATAAAAATGCAATTGAAAAGTTGCAAACCACCGTTGCTACACAAGAAATGGAAATCCCAAGAATTAAGAATGACCTAACTAAGGTTGCTGAACGAGTAGGTGAGGTAGAATTTCAACTAAAAGTATTAGAGACCCCTAGTAAGTTTAACTGTGGTGATGGGGTTATATATAATGGTGCGTTTCATACCGTAGCTGAAATTACGCCTTTACCAAACAGATGTTATGGTGGTCCTCTGACTGTAGATTGGAGATATAGATTAACCGACTTAAAGGGGTGTCTACTATCAAACCCTAATTACTTTACTGAGAAAGACCTTATAAGTTCTCCAGAGGTAAATGCATCCAACGATAATATGATTGTCGATGAGTTCAATAAAGAACCAGAGATTCCTATTGATATCACTCTTGAGGTGGAGAAGATGGTTGCCGAGGCTGTATCGAAAAGTGACGCTAATATGTTGGCTAAGATAGAGGATATCGGTAGTCTATTCAAGAAGTTGACCGAGAAGACGGAAAGGGTGACTGAGACCAATAAGCTAGCGGCTGAGGCTCTGGGGGAGATGTCGGCTAATAATGAAGCTTATCGGGTTAAAATCCAAGAGTTGGAGCGACAAGTGTGGGCGTTAAATAACCCTAGTGAGCATAATTGTGGTGACACTGTATGTTACCGCCAAAACAACAACCACAAGGTCGTAAGTAAAGAAGTGAAGACTGACCAGAATGGTTATGGGTGGTTCTACTTCTTAGTTGATGGTAATGACGAACTTGTCACATTCAACAAGGAGTTACTTAATTTCGTTCCATACAATTGGGTTTCTAAACCCATTGCTGCACTGACTTTAGAGAAGAAGAAAAAGAAGAAGGGTAAGAAAAAGTTGCTGAAAGGGTAGGAATTGTCAAAATAATTCCGTATATTTGCTATATGTCTGATAAAGCACTAAATAAGAATGAACGTTTCGTATGCGAAATGTTATGGGGTGGAGTTCCTACCGACCATAAGTGGGTAAGGGATAATAAGCTCTACCAAGAAACGTGCAAGGAATATGAGGATTGGAATGACGGTAAGGGTACGGGTAGCTGGTTCGCCAAACACACCAAGTCTAACCGAGGGAAGTCACAGACACTATTCCTACTAGACTTAGTAGGTGGTAACTATCAGAGCCTCTGGGACTTAGAGATGTTATTGAGATACAACTTTGTATTCTATTGTTCAGGTGACAAGGAAGAGGTTAGTAAGGTATTCAGAATGGGGCATAAATTCACAGGTAAATTTTAATTAAGGATGTTTAGACTTATAATCATATTACTATTATTGGCGGTAAGCTTCTTGATATACAACAACTACGATGCGTTAAGAGATTACGAAGAGGAACGAGTAGAATTCCAAAATAATGTTGGTGCGTTGGTAGTTATAGATGTGGACACATTCATCGTAGTGGATTTCAATCAAGTGATGAATGAATATACTTTAAATAACGGACTGGTAGTCAATAGGTTATTGGTGGAAGCAAATAAAATTCCGTGAGGAAACGATATTTTATATATCACGAGTCTAGAACGATAGAACGAGGTATCAGTAGATACCCACACCAACCGAAGGATGGTTACAACTATGAGTATGAGGCTGAGATGCATGTCAAGAAATTGATATCTGATTCAGGTACCGAATCATTAAGGAACTATACCATAATAAAAATGTTCACACAAACAAACGACTAATGACAATACAAGAAGCAAACGAATTAATAGATGAATACCACTCATGGGATAACCAGAGTTGTACTTGTTTTCAAAATGCCCCATGCGCTAAATGCGTTGGTCAACCAGCACCAGAGGATTTACAAGAAGCCATGGAAGTGGTTAATGACCGTAAGAAGCTAATCGCAGATAAATGTGATTTGGCTATCAACCGATTTCGTAACATCTTCTCGAATGCGTTCAAGATGGATAATAAACGATTCATTGAATGTGCTCTTATCGAAGTTATGGATAGGAAAGACCTATTAGCATCATATGCTGGACTGGTTAACATCGAGTATGATTATAGGTTGACCGAGGATATGGAAGAGCATCTTGCTGGTATGATAGTAGATTTGGAAGATGCGTAATATTAACAATAAAAGTAAAAATCGATATGAGTAAGAAGAAAGAGATTTTAACCATCAGGTTAACGATATACCCAGAGACTGACAAGGTAATATGTGAGCGTAAATGGAGTTATCATGGTGAGGTGACACAGGAGCAATTCGATGAGTACCTTGCAATGATTGATGAAGATATCAATGGTGACTACTGGGATAACGATGAAGCATATGAGGTAGAGTTGACCATAGAGAATGCTAACCAGACACTAAGTGGCATCGTTCCCATTCTAAATAAACCATCCAAGCTATTGTATCGAATTGACATAAAGAACACCTTCCAAGACATCAGAGATATGTTATACGGTAAGGAAACCAGACAAACGTTTGAGAATACTGATAGCCTTTATAATGAATAATTTGGAATCCCAATTAATGAAGAAGTATTATTAGTATGAGTAAAGACGTAGAATGTCCCTACTGCGGTGAGTGGGAAGAAATAAACCACGATGATGGTTATGGGTATGAGGAAGATTGCCGACATGAACAGGAATGTGGTCATTGTGAGAAGAACTTTGTGTTTAACACCGAGATATCCTTCTACTATGAAGCGTTTAAAGCCGATTGTCTGAATGATAAGGAGCATAACTTCATTGTGAGTAACACGGTACCAAGACAATACAGTAAGATGGAGTGTACGACCTGTGATGCAACAAGAGCGCTTACAGAAGAAGAAATGTTGCACCACTTAAAAAAATATGCAGATGAATGATAGAGATAAAATGGAAGTAAAGATAACGGAGATACTTAAATTATCCAACACCTTAAAGACCATCAAAACCATTAACTTAAGTGTAGATGCTGCTTCCGATATTGAAACGGTGTATACCGAATTGGATGCGATGGTTGATACCCACCTAAAGCAAAAGTAGTGGGTACAATAATCCCATTATATTATTACAGGAATAGAGTTCCAAGAGAACTAACCCTTGGTGCTGACTACCTATTAAAAAATTTGTGGGGTAAGGTTACATTGGTCAGGTTGATACAACCGACACCAAAGGGGTTTAATTTCCTCAATATGGAAACCAATAAGTGTCTGCTGAAACGTCACTTATATAAATCCAAGAAAGAGGCACATGTGAAGTCTGGTAAGCCCATCTTCATGTTAACTCTACCATTGAGTAGAAACATTAAAGAGGTTGACATAAATAACAGTAACGCAGTATGAGTGATAAGACACAATTCATAAGTAGGAACGGTATTAACATGCTCAGGGTTGGTACCTATAATTGGGAGACCATCTTTGACGATTTTGATGATACTTGGGCGTATAGAATTCACTTAGAACCTATTGAGGGTGGTGCTGGTTCAGTATCAGTTACGTGGCGTGAAGGTTCAATGGGTATCCACACCCATAACCATATAGCTAGTGGTTCGGGTGGCATTTATATGGGTTGCACCTTTGAAGAGGCTCAGGATATTGTGAAGTTCTTATTGAAAGGGCATGAGGCTTATTTGATGCCGTTATATAACGACCCACCATTTGAGAGTAAGGGTGATACCATTGAATTGATGCATAATTTGAAATTCTAATGACACATAGAGTAACATACGAAGGTGGTCCTACACAAGAGAAGAGATTGATATCTCACTTCGACTACCTCACCATAATCGTACCTGACGAATACATCGCTGCTACCTATGGTGGCATGAAGCATAAGGAGAGGAAGATAACGGATGGGTACAAGGCAAAAGCCAAAGCCATTAAAGGTGCGCTAAAGGCACGTTTCACTGAGTTCTGGTTCACTGACCAGTCACCACTGTTTGATGCCATTACAACGGGTGTAATAGACCTTAGTGACCATATGGGTGAACAGTACAAGTATAACTGTAAAATAGAAGAGATATGAGTAATTTTTTAAACAACCACTTAACCAAACTAATACTGTTGGCGTTAATGATATTCGAAATGGCTTCGAATAACCCAACTCATGGACTACTATCATTTATCATGTGGGTAGGTTATGGTATCTATCAGTATGATAATTCATAATAAATTTGGAATTGTCAATTTAATTTCGTATACTTGTACTATGAAAAATTCAACATACTATATCATCTTCGGAATTGTGTGGCTAGCACTAACAGGATTTCTAGCTTGGTGGGGATTTGACCACGAGCTAATGAAACAACTCTACGTGATTGAGCTTAGTCTTACAGCTATTCTTAGCACAGCAACAATAATCATGGGCTTAGTGGCTCGTAAAAGAGGTAGATAATGAGTAAGACAGATAAACAAATAGAAGCCTTAATAGACGACTTAGGGTTGAACTATCTGGACTTCCAGAACAACGGACGACAGTATGAGGAATCAGTTAGAGTTGAACTGAGAGGCAAACTGAACACACTAATCAAGCCTCACCAAGAAAAGAATGAGGATTTGAAACTTAATATTAAGGCTAAGATAGCCTTACTTGAGTCAGAGATAAAACTTATGGGTGGAATGATACCAGTTAAAGGTACCGTTAGATGGCTTAAAACCCTACTAAGATGAACGTAGAAGAAAGTAAGTTAGAACAAGCAAAGAAAGACGAAGACTATGCTCTTAATCAGATGCAGAACAAAGTCTATGCTGCGGCAGTAACGTACTTTGAGTATGTGGGTGAGAATAACCACCTTACTGGTAACGGGCATCATGCAGCGCAGAGGGTAGCGGAGTACGCTAAGAATGAGTGGATAAAGATGTCTAATAAGATGGAAACCCCTCACGAGAAATCATTGAGGATAGCTGAAGAAATCATGTCCACACCTGAAGGTAGAGCGATGGTCGAACAAACCAAGAAAGACCTTGATAAAGAATTCGGAAAGGATGAGTAAAGCTGTCAGCTTTTATTTAGGGTTCCTATCCCTATTCGCATCACTATACGGTGGTACACTATTATGGTTGACCTATGAGTTTGCTGATAGGATGGTAATACCACCAACCGTAGGTGTATACGTGCTTGGTGTAACGCTAAGTGTAGTTAGCTTCGGACTATTCATATACTGCTGGGTACAAAACTACAAAGCACATAAGAAAGAGTTAAAGGGATGATAGTTACTGTCGTACTAGAGGAAGAGGACTTTAGGCATCTACATGATGCAATCTATGATATCTATGATATCAAACCGAGTAATGAATTGATACAGAAGGTGTGGGATAAGATGCCTGATTACGTTCAGAGTGAAGCTATCCATTGGGGTACTTCTGACTCTGTGTTCCAAGATGAATACCATGAGTGGTTATCCGAAATAACACTGAAAGAATGAAACTAGTTACATTTGAAACAGCAGTACTTGCGCAAGCTAAGGGGTTTCCATTACGGGAAGCTTATGATATGTACTTACCTGATAAGTCATTGACAGACCAGCACTATATAGACCATATTGACATCAGCGAGGAAGAGTATGAGAACGTGGTGGGCGCACCCAGACAGTCACAACTAGCAGCATGGTTGCGTGGTTGCTATGATATACAAATCTCAGTACATAAGAATGTATATAAGAATGAAGACCATGTGGACTTCGTAACGGAATTCAGCACCACCATAAGCGATTTCAGAGATTGTGATGAATATCCTCATGAGGCACTTGGGTTCACTAACCTGTCACCTAAGAACCATGAACACACCACTGGTGAGACCTATGAGGAAGCGTTGGAGTTGGCTCTGGTAAAGGGATTAGAATTTATTTGAGCATGCCACACCCTAAGAACGAAGACGATTGTAGGTGCTACTCTGAACTGATGGACATATTCGGATATGTTGACCCATGTCCTGATAAGGGTCAGTGTAATAAGAAAGCGAGGAAACTAAGAAATGCTGTTGCCAGACCCATTCATAGACGAATTAAAGCATGCCGTAAAGGAACCATTCAAGAGGATGCTGGTGGTGGCGCTTATTATGCCCGACCCGTCTACTTTTATGGTGGTGAATGGTATACTTGAAAAATTAATTTGCATAAGTCAAAATAAACTAGTATATTTGTAGCAATGAATGAACTAACACCAGAAGCATACCTAGAGAAGAAAACTCTTAAACTGTCAACCATGTTGTCTGGATATGAGATACCATATGCTTACCTTATGACCATGCTTGAGGAATACAATGACCTCAAGACTGCGGAACTAATAAAGAAGCTACCTAACAATGATGTTAGTGTAAGCAATGCTGATAAACATTACACCGTGGGTTATGAAGAGTTATCATACTCAGCACAACAAGAACATGAAGGTATCATGCATGGTTGGCAAGACTGTGTGATGGCTATGAATGAGGCTGTAGGTCTATGTATGACCTGCCATGGTACTGGTACCATGTTCTATGGTGGTGAAAACTGTATTGAGTGTGATGGTACGGGTGGTAAACCTTCTCAACTGGAAAGCAAGTATGAGTTCTTCCGACTACAGGACGTTGATAAATTCATTGCAGAAAACAAAAAACGGGAAGAAGAAAACGCTAATAAATGTCCTATGTGTCACACTACGGATGAGCGCCATAACCCAGACTGTCCACGTTACGACCAATAATACTAAAGGGATGAAAATTGTAGACTTTTTACGTGAAGCCCAATACAGTAGATTCACCGTAGGGAAAAGATGGATGACTATCAAAGCTGGTGGGTTCACCGTCTTCGAACAAATGGAGACAGGTACGCTAGGTAAAGCGATTGGGACTGAACTGACTGAGGATGAGGCAGTTAAGTTGTTGATTGAAGGGGAAGAATTATATCACGACTTACTAGATAAATGCTAATGACTGCGGAAGAACTAAGAAGGGATGCCGACATGAGAAAGGCGGTTGAATATATGAGTATGCATTATGAAGCTATGTCGCCTGTGGAGTTGGCTAGGTTGAATGCAGAAGTCAAAGCACTTGCGGCACCAAAAACCGTGGAAACTGGTACTGTGGTAGTATACCATAGAGGTGACCTTAAACCTGATTCTGAAATATTAGGTATCAGTCAAATTGAATACACCGATATGAAGGGTGTCACTGACCCCTTCTTTAAAAGTGAGGTGGCAATGTTTGTAGAGGATGATGGTCGAACCAAGATACTCAAGAACCGATATGGTGATAGAGGTCTCGTAATAGAATAAGATATGGATAAGAAGACTAAGAGTTTTATGGGTAGGGTAGGTATTATCGTATTATACGGTATCATCTACTCACTTTTCTGGAAATTTGCTGGATTTGAAATGACAGTCATAATAATGGGTGCTACGATAATAGGTACCCAATCGTATAATGAACATAAATAAGATATGTGTTTAACATCAAGGGAGAAGAAAATAAAGTATCAGATTGCTGAAGAGGGCATCACTTGTTACAAGGTGGTATACGCCAATAGGGGCTTAACCAAGTTTATGGCTAGATTTTGGTCGCATATCTATGACTTAGGGGTGGAACAACCAAAGGTGTGGTTGAGACAAAGTGCACTGGAATTTCCTTTATTAATTGACATGTATAATAAGCCTGTACCTCAACGAGTAATTAATAAGGGTTATCACTCTTATGTTGATTACAAGGATGCTGTTACTCATTATGACCCTGCATCTTCATTTAAGCATGGTGATACAACCACACTTAAGGCGATTGTTAAATGTACCATACCTAAAGGTGCTAAATATGCTATAGGATTTGATAATAGTAGTGAAATGCCATCTTACGTATCGAATACCATCATCATTGATGAGGTAGTTGATAGATTTGAATACTCTATAAACACCCTAACCACTAATGCTAAAGGAGTATATTCACTATGAAACGACCAGACTTAAAAGATTACCGCCAGACCAGAGGTACAAACGAATGGATACATCCTACTACTGGTAACGACTATGATGACGACTTGGAAGACTATGCCACATACCTAGAGGTGATGTGGGAGAAAGCCAAGACTTGGATGGACGCTACCAACCCATGGCGAGATGAAGACAAACAGGAAGATGCGATTAAATGCGATAACGAAAGTTGTACCAACTGTAACCCTGTCATGTCAACGCATTGTGATAAGTGTATGGATAATATGATAGATGAAGTAGACCCGATAAGGGAACTATCGGCAATTCATCAACAAGAACGTCACGACTTCTTCTTGGATGGATATATCTTATCACCACTTAACGCAGCACATCAATGTGCCCTATCCTTTGAGAAGGGTTATGGAGTGGGTAACTGGCTCCATATTGATGAGCTACCTCATGAGGATAGAGCTTGTCCATGTAACTATGGGGAACCTTGTGACGAAAGATGTACGTGCGTAAACCCAACATCCTCAACAGGGTGTAATAACTGCTGTACCTACGGTTCATTGGAACAAAGAGAGGCTAAAGCAGACCATCTGAAACTTAAAACCGCACCTGAACCAAAAGAGGTAAAGCGTAGTGCGGTGGTGGTCTTAGATAAGGATTACGGATATGTTGTGAAGTTGGTTGAGGATGGTAAGGTAACCAGTATGACCTTGAAGACTTGTCGTAGTAAACAGGACGGGGAAGAATTTGCATTAGGCTTTAACAATTTAAGATAAGAATGGTAACAGATAAATTAGTAACACTTAAAACAGCTAAACTAGCCAAGGAGAAACGTTTTACTTGGACATGTTATCATGTCTTTAGTGATGGTCTCACCGAGGATATATACTGGAAGAATAGCTACGCTAAACGGGATGCGAATAACTACGCTAGACCAACCCAAGGTAGACTTGCTAAGTGGTTGAGAGAGAGAAAAGGTATTGTGGTGTCAGTAGACATAGATGATACCCTAACTTACTTCATCACCATTACCTTCCTTAAGGGTGGTAAATATATGGGGGCAGAGCATTACGGTGAATATAAGACCTATGAACAAGCCCTTGAAGCAGGGTTGCAAGATGCGCTAGATTGCGTTGGAGTGATAACTTAAAATAACTTAAAAAATAAACAGATGGATTACGATAAAGTAGAAGCATTAGAAAAAGAGTTCGAAGAGTCTTATGATAAGTCTTACCCAAAGTTTGAGGACTTTGAAGGTAAACTTCATCCGAACAAAGACATTGCAGCAATACTGTTCCTATACAGTAAGCTTAAGAAAGGTGAAAAACCATGGTCATTCCTTCACGGTGAGCATGACATAATCTACGTTGGTGCTGGATATGACATCTTTGAAGACTTCACAGTTGAAGACGTAAGAACCTGCCGAAGCCTTGGTATCTGTATGGAAAGTGAGGGTGATGGTTTCATGATATTTGCAAGTATGTAATAACATTAAATAGTATATAATATGTGTTTAGATAGTAAGAAAAAATTCAGGTACAAGATAGCCAAAGAGGATATAACTTGTTATAAGGTTGTTAGCACTTGTGGTGATGAACTAAGGGCTAATCATCATTACTCTTTCATATACACCATTGGTACCCTTCAACCGAAGGTTAAAATCAAATCCAAAAATCGGGATGAGATGGGTCGTTATTCCATAGCTAAGGGGTATCATAGCTATATCAGCATGCAAGACGTGGCTAACTCAGTTGCTGTCTATGGTAGTGCCCGTATGGTTGAGTGTGTAATACCTAAAGGTACTAGATACACCAAAGGTGGTGTTAACAGTCTTAATAAGGTTGATGGTTATGTATCTGAAACGATAATCATTAAGAGGTTAATTAATACTGAGAGTGTCCCACCAGTCGAGTATGAATTTGAGGTTGGTGATTGGGTGAAAGTGAGCGCAGGTATAAGTTGCGAATCAAAACTATTGGGTGGACAAATAGTCCAACTGAAGCTTGTTAATAGAAATGCGGTTAGTACCTCAATGACATGTAAAGCTGGAACATACGGTGGTATGCATTATAGTGAGGTAACCAAAGTAGATGCACCCAAAAGAAAAAAGACATGACACTACTAGTAGAAGATTACACGCTGAACAAAGCGATAGAGTTAGTAAAGAATATGGAAGAAGGTGAAGAGAAGATACTGATTGAGTATTACATCGCTAATTTGAACGGACGCATCGAAGCGAATAATGCTATGATTAGAGAGTATGATGACTGGTTCAGAAAGATGAACCAATTCCTACCCAGTAACAACCCAGTATTTGGATAATTAGGAATTGTCAATTTAATCCCGTATATTTGTGATATGAAAAATGTTATATTCGCAATACTAGCATTAGGTATCTTAATCATTCCTGTTTATAATACCTACAATACAGCAGAAAAGGTGGTACTAACCGACACCCTAACAATGAATAACATCTACGCAATACCTGTGGAGTTCATCGTTGATGTGCATACGGGTATGAATACCATTGATACTGCACTCTATTCTCGCTTCGATGCTACGGGTACATTCAAGTATGCTCAATGGATAACCATGCGAGAAGTAATGTTTCAGGTAAGAGCGTTCAACCTAATGGATAGAGATAGCGTATTATATACCGCACCCAAGGATACCTATGGCGAAGCATTATTAGCTTTGGCAATCCGTAAGAGTAATACCGTAGCCAATACGTTTGATATACCGATAGATAGCATAAACGTTAAATACCAACTGAAAGATTTGCCCGATATGATGGAACAACTATTTGATGGTCCTCTTGGTGGTGAATTCATGTGGAAACCTAAAAACAAATAAATCAATGGGAAAGCGAGTATATTACAATTCAATGGGTTTGGCGCAACTACGCACACAAATTCAACTATGGGAAGGAAGACTGTATGATGCCATTAGAAGTGGTATTGATGCGGAAATCAGAAGGGCTAACACCAGACTGAACCACCTATACAGAAAAGAAGACGAAATACTTTATCCTGAAAAAGATTTGGTGGTCTCGAAATAAATCCGTATATTTGCAGTATGAGAACGTTAGTCATACACCCATTCGACATATCAACAGGTATGTTGTCCGTTATCTACGAAGATAAGGACTGGACTGTAGTTGATGATAACGACATAAGCAAGAGTAAACTTAAGAGACTCATCAGAGACCATGACCGCATTATAATGCTTGGTCACGGTACAGCATACGGACTAATCAATGGAACCCAAAATAGGCTCATGGTTGATTCGTCACTGGTTTACCTTCTACGTGAGAAGGTTTGTGTGTGCATCTGGTGTAACGCTGATATGTTCGTACACAGATACAACCTTAAAGGGTTCTACACTGGTATGATTATCTCTGAAGAGATTGAGGCTAACATGTACAAGGTTAACACCAAGACCAATGAGGTGGCTACTAGTAATACTGTTATATCTGAAGCATTCAGATTGGCAATAGATGCGGAGCCTAAAGATATGGTGCAAATAGTAACCGATAACTACGTTGGTGACGGTGAAGTGTTCGATTTTAATAGAAGTAGAATTTACCATACATGGATAACTGAAGATTAACAGATGGAAATAGCATTTATGTTAATAGCAATCATAGTAACGGTAGCAAGTGTATACGGAATAGGTAGAACCCAATTCTCACACGCAGAACTGATGAGGATTTATAAAGAGGAACCATTCATCGTCACGTATCACCTGCTACTATCACTAGTGGGTGTAACATTAATGTTCGCTGTGTTATGCCTAATCAATAACGATGTTTGGCACTTACCTTATATGTTTATATCATGATAGAAGAACCAAAAAGATTGACAATATTAGAGCAAATTGAGGCTATACCTTTCAAGGATAGAACCGAATATGAGCATGATAAGTATTGGAGAGAAATGGAACGCAAAGAACGCCATAGGATTCAACTGTCTAACGACAGCCTTGAATACGGTAACCAAGGGAAAGCAATAGTGATAGGGATTGTATTAGCAATCGTAGGGGCATTAATATTAACGATGTAAGATGGCAACTGTATATAAAATAGAGGTTAAAGCGACCAGTCCATGGATTAACTATACCCCAGAGGCTATTGAACGAGAGTTGATGAGGCTTCTCAGGAAGAAAACCAAGATGGAGTTGGAAAACACCACAATTAAAGTAGAACGAATAGCATGAGAGCAGAAGCCGCAAGAGAAGTAACCAGACTCGCTAGACAGAATCTAGTGACTTCAGAGTATGACCATATCCATAATTTAATAACAGTGGAAGCCAATAGTGGTAATGGTATATATCAAATAACGGAATACGGTGGTTTGATGTTAGAGACCATTGAACTACTTGAGGAAGATGGATACGTTGTAACCACAAGAAGTGGTGGAATGAATGAAACTGATATAATAATATCTTGGAAATAATGGATAATAGAGATGCACACGTATACGCATTGACAACCGAGAAGGGTCACATCTGCAAGATGATTGACTTAGAGGACGACTCCGTTAAGTTTCTTTGCCAATCCACATTAAGGATTGGTGCTGGTCAGTTCGCTTACATTGATGACAGGTCACATGGGTTTCATATCAAACCCCTAGAGTTATATGTTACGACTAATGAACTTATCCAAGATGGAGACTGGTTCATCCAACTTAATAACATTAACCAACCAGTAGATGCTAGACAAGCTGATGCGTCAGCCCTACTTGACTATCGAAAATACCCTTACGATAAGTTCTGTAAGAAAATCATAGCCACAACTGATAGGTCTCTTAAGACCAAGAGGTTCAAGAAAGGTTCACTTAGAAATCTAGGGTATAACCTACCTAATGTTAGGATGGAATTCGTTGAGTTCTTCTGTAAACAAGGTGGTGTTTATGACGTGACCGTTGAGTATAAGGACGGTAAACCTACGTTACGTGGTAGAGGTGGTGAAAGAACTATCGCTATAAATACGGTACAGAAGACCTACACTAGAAGTGAAGTGGTAACCCTTATCATGGACACAGCACTGGAATTCGGTATCATGCACCCACCAAAGGATGATGGTACAATCAGTGACCAAATAACCAAGTGGACAAAGAAGAAGTTATAATGGAAGATATTAAGGTAGCAACGGTACACATGGTACCAACTCAAGATGAAACCCAAATAACTAGGGGTGTAATCATTGATGGTGAAACAAGCCCTAACCTAATACTGTCTAAGGATAGAGATAAGGAGTGGGATAGATTCGGTGTGTACCAACACCTACACTTCACGACTGATGAAGATATCGAGAAGGGTGATACATTTCTATATGTTTCCTATGATGGTAAGCGCATGGTTTGTGAAGCCGAAGAAGTCTCTGTTGCTGGGTGCTTCATAAGAACCCACCTACCTCATAATGGTGTAGCCTATGAATGTTGGACAGCAACCTCTCATAAATTGATAGCATCAACCGATAAGTCAATAAAGATACCTAACGGTGAACCATATATATCTCAAGACCTTATGAAGGTGATGGTGCGACCTACTAAGTCTATGCCACAACCCCGACAATCCTTCATTGAGGAATTTGTTGAACGAGGTGGTATAGATAAGGTAAACGTTGGGTATACCGTGTCTGGTCACCCTGAAGCAACACCTACACTATCATACAAACTGGTGGTGAACCGTGATAATACAATCAACATAGAACTTATCAAGAGAGAGTTCTCTAGACAAGAGGTCGATGAACTTATCAGTAAACTGGATAACATACCTGCCGATGTATTCGGAGAACCAATATCAGGTATACCTGAATTCTGGAAGAATACAATCGAACTGTGGTGTGCACCATTTAGAAAATAACCGATGGAAGTGAAACTAACAAAACGAGAACGAGAAGTCATCGCTGACTTGAATAACGGTGGCATCATCGGCTCTGATAATGATTACCCTGACGTTATAATCTCAGGTATGCCTAACAAGGATGACTATGAACTAAAAGGGTTCATGTTCTGGCGTATGGTTAGAAGGGAAATCTTAACCCAACAAACGGCAAGACCCTACGACTATATACTGACCCACCAGTACGCTAACGAAGATTATGACTCCAGTACTGATAGGTTCATGCCTAAGAGAAAACAGGCGGTCTGGACAGCAGTACAAACAGAGAGTGTTGATTTGGATGATGTTGACTTTGAGGTGCCGACAACCACCATGGGAGAAGATGAATGGCTTAAGGATGATGCCTTAATGTTAGCTTGGATTGTAATGTCACGAAGTGATAAACGTTCTAGTGTATACGAGAAAGCAGCTAAGTTCTGGAATAAGTACGCTGACGTGGGACAAAAAGGACAAAGACCAAAGAAAACGAAATGAGCAAGTACCTAACAGTAACAGAAACTGCCGCACTATACGGTAAGAGGGTTAAATGCCTATTGCTATGCCCTCAAGGTGTGGATTGGTCTGCTGAGTCTATGAAGGTAACAGCCAACTTCCTTAAGGAAATGGAACTGGGTAGTATTAAGGAAGTGCAAGGTAAGAAAAGTCTTACGGAAGGTAAGATAAAGGCTAACGTTAAACCTGTAACTAATACAGCCAAACCTGAGATTAAACCAGCACCACAGAAGACACTGGTACATGACGAGACTGGGATAATGATACCCTTAAAGGATGGTTCAGTATATTACCAAAGATTCGAACCGAAAAAAGCCACTGATACACCTCTGGCTGAACATGAAGAGGTTATACTATCCCTACATGAGAGACTAAAAGAATATGAAGGACTACAAAAACTTCAAGAACTGTCTGATAAACTGAAAGGTAAAACAATAACTGTCCCTAAGTTCGAACATGCTAAGGAAGCAGTGAAGAATTGGGATGGGGTTCTGCCATGGAATAAGGATAACCCAAAGGTGGAAGCAGCATTGAAGGAATTCTGGGGTGACACAATGGGACGAAACGATTGCTACTGGATGCACGTTGAACTGGCTGGTGGTGCAAAACATGTTGACTTTGAGGCTATCGAAAAAGCTATGGTGTCATTTGCTAAATTCTACCACCTCAACCAAAAACCTCAGCAGAGCGTCAACCATTTATCCCCATACCAAAAACAACAATTGGAAGTGGGGGCACTTGAAGCCGCTATTGATTTAGAAAAAAGATGCTTGGGTAAAGTGAAAATTGATGTTAATAGCTTTACGCTTGGAGCAATATGGGTACTAGAACATAAGGAAGAAGACTAATGGGAGAAATAGCAGACCAATTAATACATGACCAAATATTCGGTGGATACGATAATGGATATAAATTCCACCAACCTAAAGCACGAAGCTTCGTATGGTGGAAACAGAGGGATGGTACCCGTATCAAGGTTCATAAGATGGATATACAACACCTTCAGAACGCAATCAATATGATTGTTACAAACAACTGGAGACCACAATGGAAACGCCCTCTTGAAAAAGAACTGCGTAGGAAACTAAGAAAACAAGATGAGCAAAATACTGAAACTACCACCGACTGACCTACGAATAGGTAATCTTGTTTTATATAGGGACTCCCTAGTAACAATTAACGATATAGGTAACGCTTGGCATACACATATTGACCCGAACTATCACTACCGTAGCTCTAAGTGTAGAGTTAAGGAATATGCGCCAGTACCACTAACCCCTGAGATACTTGAACGCCTGAATGTACCCAGAATGGAACCACTTAATATGTTCGGTACCGAAGATGGTTTCCTGATACTTAGATGTGAAGATGATGACTGGGATGATGTGGCAATGGATGTCTTCATACAAACAGGTAATATGAAACAACCAGAATACATTACCAATGTCTCATACGCACACGAATTGCAAAACCTGTACCATTCACTAATGAAACAAGAGCTATGACCAAAATGCCCACCAGAGAAGAAAGAATAGAAGCTATGACCAAGCGTCATAGAGAATACATAGACTCAATCACTGACATCTATATGCCACGCATAGGTTTTGTCGGTTGGTTGAGACTGATGCTAAACAAGCCCGAATACTTCGATGCTATGGATAATGGTAGCTTCCGTAGAGAAGACGCACTCAGTGTAATATTGGCTCATTGGGCTGGTAAGGTAGACGCACATAAACCCTATCCTTGGGAATGGACTGATGAGACTTATGGTATAGAGGATATAAAGGATGTTATCCTAAGATGCCCCAAACATAAGGTGCAGATAACAACACCAGATAATATTGATGGTGACTTGGATGAAGAAATAGTAACCATTGAAGTGAAATCCTTCCTACATCACCTTAACCCCGATTCTAAACAAAGATAAATTTGCATATGTCAAATTTATCCCGTATATTTGTACCACTTGTTAAAGCTAAGATAACATAAAAAAAAGACAATGGGAGTACCAATAATACCAACAATAGGGTTCATACTCATACTACTGGCTGTATTCGGCTTGTTCGGATATGTGATGGGGTCAGTCGTTTTTGAACAGACCAGAACCACAGAACAACAGTTGGACTATGACATCAGAGGGTTCTTAGTCACAGGGTGTGGGTGTGTAATGATGGCAATAGGAATATTACTAATATGAAGACCGAGAACTCTGAACATCTGCAATGGATACACGATAGACTAATCAATGTCCATGGTGAAAATGAAAATGTTGACTACCTTATTAGACTAAGGAAGATAATAGAAGAAAGAAAATCATTGGAGAGAACCTTTAGACTATCTGAAGCGAACATAGATAGAATGAGAGCAGTGGAGAAGTTGGAAGACTGTTGGGCATGTGGTGGTCTTGGGTGGCGACTTAAGGGTGACCCAATACGTCAATGGATTTGTGAAACCTGTAAAGGTACAGGTAAGAAAGACTGGAAAGCAAAAGAGTTAATAGGAACTAAACATAGAGAGAGAACACAATGGGAGTATCATTAAGCGTAATGGGGTATGCTACAAAAGATAGCAAAGAATTCGACAGACACTACGGAGCAGTACTGTACTGCATAAATAACGACCTATCCTTCCCCAAAGAAACGGAAGAGTTCTTTAAAGGAAGAGTATGTGGCGGTGGTAACATTGACGATTTCGAACCTAACTACCTGTTGGAGAAACTAGAGCATGGTCTGGAAGTTAACATACCAACGTCTGGTGATGCTAACTATATTGGTGGAATGGTAATCAACGTAGCCGACATACCTGAAGAATGTGACCAAATCGTAATAGAGTTATCATAAACTATTATCATTAATAGAATACTAGCATGAGAAAGCAACACACACAGAATATTGAAGGTTACTGGTATAGCGAATACGAGAAACAATACCCTATGCCTGTACCTAACGTCCTAACTAACGAAGAAGCTCAGGTAATCTATGACCTTATCCTTGAGAAACAAGAGGAAGCATTGGAAAGAGCTTTTAGAGGATGCTCACGCTCACGCATTACCGATAGAGGTCTGGGCAATAAAGAATACCATACCAACGATTGGATATGGACTGGTGACCTAGCTAAACATTACGTCTTAGACCATAAGGTGAAACCATCTGACGAATTCCTATCTTATATAGGATATAACGAAATCAATATCATTACTACTTAATAAATTAAAACCAAAAAAAAATGTATACATTAAACCCGAATACCCGAACAGCAAAATTCTACTCATGGATATGGGGGAAAGATATAACAGAATTTAGAAACATGTGTCCATACTTCTGGAAGTATGTTCTAACAATCCTTTTCCTTCCACTCGTATTAGGTGGTAAACTAATGGGTTA
>Ga0098052_1000482_pt1 | contig 25353 bp, 50 predicted proteins | sample 15_taG_FD_81591 | JGI IMG/M metagenome (GOLD analysis project Ga0098052, IMG submission 81591) | Marine viral communities from the Subarctic Pacific Ocean - 15_ETSP_OMZ_AT15312 metaG | ecosystem: Environmental > Aquatic > Marine > Oceanic | place: Pacific Ocean | collected 2015-01-18
ACATACAAAGGCTATAAAAAATAGTATGGAGTTTTCCAATGTCTTATTTTTTGAAACTTTGGATACCTTATCAATTCGTTCATTCCATATGAGCCTACTAATAGCATCTTGCATATCTTTACCGTATGCTGGTTGTTTTACTGTATTACCTTCGACATCTTCAATGGTCACCTCGTATTTGAAGTAACCAGGATTTGACTTGCTAGGTCTTACTAGCTTACAGTCTATAGCTTTTCTTTTTTTAGTCATTTTTCTTTTTTTTAAATACCAGATATTGGGTGCATAAATATTGGTGTACTTTCACCCATATAGGCACCTGAAACATTATAATCAAAATATTCTTGGGCCTCTTCTTCAGTTAAACCCCCTTCAATAAGAATATCCACACATTTATACTCATCATACACAACCTTTGGGTGTTCATCTTGCATAATAATACCGACAATCGCTTCGTCAAACCCATCAGCTACCAAGGTTGTTAAATCAAACTGTTCTAAAAATTCATTTATTTTATCACTATTCTTTTCCATAACACATATATTGGTTAACCTCTTCGGTTAGTTCTAATTTAATCTCTTCTGATATTTTCTTTCCGTCAAGTAACATCGGCAATAATTATATTTTACAAATATACATAAAGTTATTGTAAGTTACAACTTTACTACCCAGATATCGTTTTTGGTGTCAACTAGCGTACCTTTTGAGTCATATACCATCTCGTCAATACGACCTTGCGAGTTTCTGTATACAGTTTCCTTACCTTCAGAAGTATTAAGCTCATATCTTTTCACCTTACCGTTGGTATGGTATATCGTATGTGTTTTGGACCAAAAACCATCTGAGTGCTCAATATAAGTTTCGCGACCCTTAGAGTCCAAGACTTCTTTCATTTTGTTGGGTTGTAATGAGTATATTTAAGTGTTAATTCACTATTAGGATATATTTCATTAATAGTAACCAGTTGATATGAATCGTCATGTTCAGATACTCTAACCAGCATACAGTTTGGGGTTTCGCTGTGATTAATAAAACCACCTAATGGTGTTCTCATCATATCCTCATCACCAGAATCTACATTAAGGTGTGTAATACCTAGATATTCGTCTTGGTATATAAGTTTAGTTGTGTATAAACCTAATTCCCCACGACCAGTTTTTTTACTTAGTATACTATTCGATTTAATCGTTAAAAAATCGGGTAAAGGTCTATAATATTTTTTATCAGACATTTTAAACTTTTTTAAGTATTTTAAATAATTTATCTTTAATCATATATATCTCCTCTTCATTATAAACCCTCATATATTTAGGTTCAGAACCAAGAATAGATTCTTCCTCGTCAATAACTACTGATTGTAGCATCCAATCTAGCTGACCGATTTGCTCTATTATAAGTCTCGTTTTTGATTCCTCTAACTTATCTAGTTCGGTTTTAATCATAGACTCTTTTTCATCAGCTTCTAACCCTTTTAGTCGGATTTCAACCTCTTTTAATTCTAACTCTAGCTCAGTCTTAGTTTTAGCTTTTGTTTTAGCCATGATTATTAGCTCAATTAATTATTAGATTATCAGTTACAATATTTGATTCTTCATCAGATAGCAATTCAATTAATTTACCTAAATCTGAATCTCTATCGGTCTCCTTATCATAAATATATGAATCATACACATTATCACAATAACTAATAACCATCTCGATTGAGTAACCCCCAACAATACCTTTATATGGTGGTATTTGTAAGTTAACCTTATTAGTATTAGCAATTAAACGGTTTAGTGCTTGGTTTTTAAAGTTAGTGGTCATTTCTTTTTCTTTTTGTTTAAACAAATATACTAATAATATATTAAACCACCAAATTAATTATCTTTGCTAGTTATAGCACTGTCCATGTGTTTGTTAAAAGTCTTCCCTAGAGCAATTATTTCTCTTAGACTAAGCTTATCAATCTCTGAACCATCAACTTGTGCTTTAATTAAAAAACGATTAGCCCTACTCCAAGCATTTTTAATATCGTTCATTGCCAGTAATGCTGAATGTAATTCTGTTTTCACACCACCATTTTCAATAATCAGTTGCTCAACGGCAACCTTTCCCAACCACTTTGGGTATTTCTTAGGTTTTGTTGCAACGGTATCTGTTGGTTTTTTAACCTCTAGATTATCGGAAGATAGATTAGAATACTTTACTGATAAATGGTCATCGTTAAGTATTATCAGTTGATAGATACTCTTAAGTGCTTCCATTACATTTTCAGGTAATGCGTTTGAACTCACCATTGATTTGGTGGTTGTGATGTCAAATGACTTGTTGAAAGATTTAGTTAACGAATCATTAGTTTCGATGATGAATAGTACTTTATTCACATCGAAACCAACATGTACCTCTTTTAATGATTCCATTTTAATTAATTTAAAAATTATAGTACAAATATACGTAAAACTTTTAAACCAACCAAATATTAACCTGGTTTTTGCATTAATTTACGAATATCACCCAGTTCTTCTTCGGTAAAATGCCTCTCAACCTTTCGACCATCACCAGCATCCGCAACATATTGTCGTAACTTTTGACTAAATTCACTACGCATACTTGATTTTTCATCTTCAGATGAGTTCTCGTAGTTTGGGTTTAGTGCCCTAACAAAATCAACTTGGCGATATTGTACTTTACTTCGTTTTGCAGATGAGTCGTCTTGAGTAAAAAAGGTTCTTTCAACGTCCTTGTACCATTTCCTGTAGGTTGGGGAATCTTTATCTTTATCCTTTTTTTTATCTTTATCCTTTTTTTTATCATCTTTTTTCTTGCTCTTGGCTTCAGACAATAAATCTTTAACAGAGCTTCGTAATCGCTCATTAAGTACTTCAGAATCAGTATCAACCTTTACAGGTTCCAACCCTTCTCTAAGAATTTTAGTAATAAGTTTTTTATCTTCCATTTTTTACTAGTTATACACACATATAAATATGTAGAAAACTCACTTAGTTAGCATAATTGTTTCTAAAGTTTCAGAATCTAGGTCTTTTGAATTTAAATTCACATATATATTACCATACCAACAAAATATTGTGTCACCAAAGAGTTCATTTTCAAATACAGCATTAACGACTAGTTCATCAATATCTACTGGTATATTAATTGGGTAAGACTCATTTGGAAATGTTACTGGTATATTCTTTCGCATACTAGCAAAACATTTCTTTTGTTGTTATCAACTCTAATTCCTTAAGGACTTTCTTCTCAATCTGTCTAATCCTTTCTCTCGTTAAAGATATGTCACTACACTCACTAATCTCTTTAAGTGTCATTGGGTGACCACCATCTAAACCATATCTTCTAAACATAATAGTTTGCTCAATAGGTTTCATACGGCTTAATAGGTCTTTAAAAATTTTAAGGGAATCCTTACCCTCTAAATGACTATCAGGTGTTGGTTCTTCGGCATCAAATAAAATATCATGATAGGTTGAATTACCATCATCACTACCAACAGGTGAATCAAATGAGGTAAAACCAAGTTCAACTAACTCAACCATAACCTTTAATGTGTTAACTTCAGAATCGGTAGCTGACGTATCCATTAAGTCATGAACAGTAACTGGCCTACCCAACTCTTGTTCTAATAAAGACATTTGTTGTTTAACATTTCTAACGGCATCTACCTTGTTAATTGGTAATCTAACAGTTCTAGAATTATTAGAAATATACTGTCTTATATTACGAACAATCCAATATACCGCATATGTGAAAAACTTATTACCCATTGTTGGGTCAAACTTTTCAGCCGCCTCAACTAAACCAATGTTACCCTCGTTAATAAGGTCTTCTAGATAAACACCATCAACCACATATGATTTAGCGACACTCACAACAAACCTAAGGTTGCGTGTTACTAACTCATGCTTAGCTTTAGCGTCACCATTTGCGGCTTTGAAAGCGCACTCAGCCTCAGCTTCGGCATTGGGGAACATATCGATACTTGATATGTCACTAAGATATTGTTTAATTACACCATTGCGGTTGGTGATTCTTTTTTCAGCTGAATATAAATTTGCCATATTAATGTTTGGGGGGGGTTTTAATGTTAATTTATTAATGTTTTATTTAAATTATAAAACTGGTTTTGATTATGCAAATATACAAAAAAACATTCCAAAAAACAAACCCATTACGAAAGTTTTTATGGATATTTTCTTTTTAATTTTAAATTGTTCACTATCCAATAACGAACCCCAGATTCTTTTGGCGGCACTACCTATTAGTACTTTATTAATATCTCCGTGAGCATCAATAGTTTGCCTTAAAGCGCCGTTAATTTTATTGAGTTCCAGTTGTCTTACCCTTTTTAGTTTCTTGATAGTATCCAGATTGTCCTTTTCATATTCATCAACGCAATTTAATACGTGGTTTAATATTTTTGTATTTCCAGATAATTTTTCGGTCAAGGACTCTTCTAATTTTGACCGTCTGGACTTAAAACGTTTCACCATATATATAAATATGGTGAGGTAACCAATTAACCTTTAAGTTTATTGTAAGTTTCCAAAAAGATTTCTTTGGCCTGTGGTTGTGTCCAACAGTCAAAGTTTTCATTACCCAACATCACACCATTGAACTCAATATTAAGCATTTTTGAATCCACAGTTTTAACAGACTTGTTCAATGGATATTCAAAACCATACTTATTAGCGGCAACAACCATTAACCTATCCTCCATTGTTTTGTACTCTGGTAATAGGTTTTTTAGTGGTGTTGGTATATCCATAAGATATGCTTCCGATGCGTCATGTAGTAATGCCGACAAAGCATGTTCTGGTTCGATAATCTGTGAACACAATACTGAATGTTGCGCAATACTATAGAATCTAGGTATGTGACCACCGAATCTACATTGCATACTCAAAGAATGTGCAATGTCTTCAATATCAAACATATCAGGTTCAGTATCAATAAAATTGAAGTACTTGCCAGATGATGTCATGATTGAATTTGGTACTTGTAGTAATTTGTTCATGTTTTTGGTTTTATAATTACAGTGTACTTTTTACCTTCAAACTTTGGAACATTTTCTGCCGTACCATATTCCTCTACTTGTAGAATCAAATCTAGTAATAGTCCCTGACCTTGAGATTTGAAATTTATTTGCCGACCTTTGAAGAAAACAAACGCCTTTACCTTGTGACCCTTCTTTAAAAATTTAATCACATGATTTAATTTAAATTTAAGGTCATTATCATCGGTATTAGGCGTATACCGCATCTCTTTCATTGGTTTAGTCTTGTTCTTTGGTTTGTTCTTATTACTATTGTATTGGAACTTACCATAGTCCATAATCTTACAAACCGCTGGTTTAGCCTTGTCACTCATAAGTACTAAGTCTAGACCAGCATCTTCTGCCATCTTTCTGGCAACGTCAATAGATACAATACTGTCTTTTGATTTGTTAGGTTCATCACTAACTAATCTAACAGTTTTGAACTTAATCTCCTCGTTAATCTTATTACCCATTAGTGTTTTTAAATTGTTCGGCACAAATATACAAAAAATTATCTAATTTCCAAATCATCAACTAGGTATTATTTATTGTTATGTGTAATAATTTTTAACCCGCACACAATTAAGATTTTTTTAACCCATATTTCATTAATATAGAATTTGTTGGTTCACCCCAAGCCCATCTTGGTATCCTATTGTAAAACATACTCAAAAACAAATCCTTATTTGATTGTCTACTTAGTTCTTCCATAGTTTCAAATTCGTCACCAATTTCAATGGCAATCTTTTTAATCCTCTTATCCCCATAATGTAAATCTGATAGTAAACCATCCTTCCTTGCTCTATCAAGTAGTTGAAGATATATTTCTTTTTTTGGTTTAGGGAATTCACCAAAACCAAATTCACTTTCATTAATAATATTCTGCTCATTCAAAAACTCTCTAACTGTAGTTTTAATGATGGTCTTTAGTTTTTTATCGTTTTCCATATTAATAAACACTTTATTTTATATATAAATATTCAGAAATTACTTTTAGTTCCAAAGCCCAACCACAAAATTACTACACATAACAAGGTGTATAAGAAAGTTTGCATCAACATTTGTGGTAATTTGAAAGTTTCTACAAGTAAACCTTCTCATACACCCATTCGTTGTTTAGCTTCGCTTGGTAAAATTCCGATTATAATTAGTGATAGAAATGGGAATATAAATATAGCAAGAACAAATAGTGGGTTCTGACCAGCATCCCTAAGTCGACCTATCGTTACTGATAAGGTCATCCAAAGATACATAAATGATGATGCTAACCCAAATAGTAAACCAGCAACAACGACAATCCAATTAGTTGAAGCAACACCAGCAAACGCGAAGGTGAGTGCAAAAAACGCAACTATTAGTAATGCTGGCATAATCAATAGATTAGCTACCCAATATTTTGTTCTGTTTAATTTTCCTGTAAATGATAACATAGTTTTTATTGTTTTAATTTTATAATGCAAATATACTAAATTTATTTTAATGTTGTATAACCCTTATCGTCACCAACGAAATTAACGTGTTGTGCCTTACCATTCTTATGTATTAATACATGCGAATTAAGCCAACCAGATGCACCTTGGTTATAACCTACTCTAAGGTGAGTAGATGTACCAACAGCTAACGCACCGTCTTTACGTTGACAACTGTGGTAGTGACCAACAACTACTTTAGTATTCAACTTCCTGAATTGCTGTAGACTCCCTCTAGAACCATTAGAGCCGTAGTCGCCGTGATGACCTAGTTCCCATCCATTTACCTTATAAGAGTCCCCTCTACCTAACGTAATGAACTTAGGATACTTCTCTTTAATTAACTCTGGGATAACACCAAGTACATTCTGTGGTGTTTCCTCATACTGAGTCATCAACATCTGAGAAAACTTCATATATAGTTTATTGTTCTTAGGTGTTGATTGCTTTCGCCAGTCATTAAGTTTTAACCACCTATCTAAGAAGTCGTCATGATTTGAACGAACGATAACTACGTTAGGGTACTTGGTGAATGGTTCCATAACATCCATCAGCATCTCAATCTCCTCACCTAAATCGTTAAGACCATGATATTCTTTTGCGTATTGAATAAATGGGTCTTGGGCTTCGTGATGGCTTATTGACCTACCATCAAATACATCATGTAGGATTGTATGGTTAGGTTTAATTTTACCCATTAACTTAAGTGTTCTATCGATTACTTTCTGGTCATGATGCCCAGCGTGTAAATCACCTAGAACTATTGCACTACATTCCTTTACTCTACTAACCTTTCCGTTATTTACCCCATAGTATAGGTCAATGAAATTACCATCATCTGTTGCACTTACTTGACGAATATGAAAAGTATTCTTATCCTCAATCTCAACAACCACGAAACCTATCGTGTGATGGAACTCGCCCTTCTTACCAGCTTTACTATCTGTATAGTTCTTAAGTGTACAAGCACCAGTTGTCATCATCATCTTAGGTTTGTTACCTTCAAGCACAGGAATCATTTCCATTTGCAATTTAGGTGACCCGAAGATGCATGAGTTTTCAGCACTAACACCCTGCAAACCAGACATAGGGTTAACCGCAGTTGGTTGTGTCTTAATGTCAGATAGTATTGATAGGTACTTATGGATGTTGTGTCGATTAGCGTCCAAGTATGGTACTAATCTTGAATGCCAACTCTCAGTCGATTTAGCTCTATCATTTGATAGTAAGCTATTGGGATTTTTATATCGACCAGCAATAACGTGTATGTCAGCACCTAAATGCTTTGCATAAGCCTCTAGGTTATCCATGAATTGTCCATGTGGTGTAGTGTCACATTGACCCCAAGTAACTAGGAACCTTTTACTACCCCTATCAACTTTCTTTTTCTTTGCCGCCTCATACTGCGGTGAGATTTCTTCCTTAGTTTTTGATATGTCCAATTTTATTAACCACTTTCTTGTAGTTCTTTCGGATTTACCAGTAATCTTTTTTAAACCATCCATTCTCTCATCCCAAGATAAGTCACCATTAAGGAATATATCTTCCATGGCTTGGATGTGCTCATCCGTTAGTTCCTTAAACCTCATATTAACTATTTTAATTTTACGTCTAGAATTATGCGTTATTGCTTGATAGTATCCCCCGACTTAAAATTAAGGGTGAACCATCTTTATGGTCGTTTACTAAAAAACAACTCCCAGCTTCACTTTCACTAATAATTAATTTTTTACCCTTGAGTGATTTGTAATTAGCATAAACGTATTCCGTTACATGCTCTATAATACCAGTTTCTAATTTTTCTTGTTTCATTTTTATTTATGGTTATTTGATTTATTTTCCACTTATTCGCCTAATGGTGTATTTCCAACCAGAGTCTGAGTTGACCTCAAATAACTGGGCCATCTTATTTGCCTCCTCATAATTACCAAATTCCATCACCTCACTAAGACCATTTAGCATGACGATTGGTACGGTCACCCCGCGATTATTTTCAACTTTCTTAATAATAATATAAGATTCTTTCATAGTACAAATTAATTATTTTAATTTATTCACTGTGGGCAATTAATTATTCTACCCGTTACATCATAACAACAAGCACACCCTTCATTAATACTAGAATTGTTGTTGTTGTTGTATATCACCCAATAATTATATGAACAACACTCAACTTCCTTTTCACAACCGATAAAGGTTAAACATACTATCGCTAATATCAAACATCTCATTATCCCAATCTTTATGTTCTGAAAAAAGTATGTGCCAACAATAAACCAACTAATCATTTAGCACTTCGCTTTTTATTATTTGGTTTTTTATTCGACACTTTACGAGAATTTGTCTTATTAGTTTTATGGTTTTTTACTGGTTTATAGGTTTCAGATACTCTAGACCTATCCTTTTCACATTTTGCTAAACCAGATTGAAGAGTAGAGATTGCATCGGCTTGTTCTATGTAGTTACGAGTTACCCTATCATGTATACGCTGAAAATCCACATTGTAACCTGAATTATTTTTCCGTGCTTCACGCAATACTTTGATGTGTGTAAATACAGCAATAACAAGTGCTGTGAATGCCATTATATTAGTTATAATCATTTCTATTTATTTTTAATTAAATTATTATTATTTGTACAAACATACAAATTTTTTATTATGGATGCAAATAAATTTTAAACTTAATAGTCAAAGGCATCACCACAATCGTTTTCATAACCATCCCAACGACCATTATCTGAAATCGTAACCCTATCATTTTCAATAACTGAGATGCGTATCTCTAACGCTTCTATTAAAATATCACGGTCCACACCATCTAATGCTGGTAGAAAATTTGGGTCCTTTAAATTCTTTAATAATCTTTTACTTTTATACACCATCGTCTTTTATATCGTACTTTTTTAAATCTTTAAATGAGTCGGGATTAGCAAATTCATTTTCTATATTACCGATTATATCCTTTAAAAGTCTACCTTGCGACTCATAATCCATATCCTTTATTGTTAGTTTAACGGCCATTGATAATGCCGATTGTAATACAGAAAGAGTCTCGAAATTATCCATAATATAATCACCAGAAAAATATCTAAAATTAAGATACATCCTTTTGTCATTCTTAATTGTGGACTCTATTATAACCCTTCTAGTCTGTTCTTCACTCACATTCTTTGTTTTAATTATTAATAATCGCGCTAATAAAATGATAAAACTACCAAGCCCCTTTCAGCCATACAGTATGCTTACGTGGTTAATGGAGAGCGGACTAGTCGTACTGCATTCATCACCCTTCCAACGGTTCTTTGGTAGTCTTATCAAGTATATTTATTCATCAACTTCTTTGTTTTGGTGTATAAACCTTCCAACCTAACCTATCATGATATTTTCTCTTATAATGACCAGCCTCAAACGTACCCAATGTCAACATCACCTCCAAGGCGTTTGGTAGTTCATTAAACAGGTCAGAATACTCTGACTCTTGTTCCTCAGTTAGTGATTCTGGGTCAACCATTGGGTCAAAGTTTTCTGGTTTACCATTTAATATTACGTCAATGTCCTCATATAGATTACTACCACCAAATGGTGAGTTAAACCCATATTCATCACTTGCGGTTATATCAAAAGACTCACCCATTCTGAATCTTAAACCCTTTACGAGTTTAATGTGGTCTTCTTTTAGTTCAAATTTTATTACTGACATCTTATTCTTATTTTTTTGTTGTTATACCTTGATTGGGAATTTAGCCTCAATCAGTTTCTTAATGATGTCACCATGACACGCTTTTGGTTTACAAAAGCACACTAAATTAACATCACCAGACTTAGCTTTAGACCAAATCTTATTTAATTCATCACAAATATATCTATTCTTTTCCGAAATAGCAAGTTTTAAGTATTCTTCGTACTTAGTAATAGCTACTTCTCTAGACTCGCACTGATATTCCGCTTTAGTATTTTTAAGCACCTTTGAACCTGTGTATGGATTTCCTAGTGCAGAACCTCTACCAATATAAACATCCCTACTAGATGGTGTGTGTTTATATTTGTTAACAACACTAATCATTAGTTTGCGTGAAACCAATCCTTTTGGTCTTTGATACTTGGCTTGAATAAAAACCTTTGTATGATGACCTAATTAAGCTTAGTGTATCGCTCAATAACCATTCTTCACCATCCTCTTCACCATCTAAACACATCTCATTCAAGTTGTTTGATAGGTTAGCAATAAACGCCCCAGTGATTTTAGCTTTCTTACCGTCAATGTTACCAGTTAAAGCATCATAAACCTCTTTCACCCTCCACCTTTCATCTAAGTGAATATCACAAACCTTAATCACCGCCTCATCAGAAAGATAATCAAAATCTATTATAGCATTGAATCTACCTGGTCTTTCAGCCGCTTCATCAACTAGTGTCTTATCATTAGTTGAGGCTAGAATACTTATCTGTCTCTTTTTAATACCGTCAAAGAAGTTCAAGAACTCACCAAGAACATTCGTGTAATTACCCTTTTGTCTGGAACCAATGAATAAATCAATATCATCCATAATTATTGTCCCGTTATCAAAAATCTCACATGAACTTAAAATCGTTCGTAGGTCTTCAATGTTATTGAACCTTGGGATAACAAAAGTTACCTGTGGCATCAACTCGGTGATTATGTGACGGATTAGTTCTGTTTTACCAGTACCTGGTACACCGTTAAGTAGAATCCTCATGTTTCGCCCACGCTTTAACCTTTTAATAAAATGTTTCATGAACTTTTCCTGTGATTCACCCAATATCAAATCATTAACGACACCCTTTACATCAATAACCTTTACACCCTCAAACATTCCATTCCTTATCTCAACTTCAAGGCATTTACCTTTAAACCTAGAGTTATTGAAAGCAGTCTTCTGAATTTCACCAATTAAATCTTTCAGTTTGTCGATTGGTTGTGTTTTCTCACATGTAAGTGATAATTCAGTAACATACCTATCGCTTCTATCGAAATATGAATTTGTCTGTAGATATATCCGATTGTTAGGTTCGGAGTCTAGCTTTATCTGGAACCACCACCCTCGACTATTTTCAAACGTACCATTCATAAATAACTTTTTATTATATAAACCACCATAACATTCAACAGTTATCCCGTTGTTTGACTTAGTTTTATACGTGTCAAACAAATATTGGTTAACTATACCCATCTCAACAGGCGTTATAACTCGGTCCATGAAATTATCAGAGTCGAGTATTATTTCAGGGTGGTCTAAATCAATATCAATATCAATATCATATTCATCCAATTCTGGTTCAACAGGTGGTTCAGGGTCTGATAATAAACCTATATTATTAGGTTTATTAGTTTTTTCAATACTAAATTCATTTTCTTTTTCACTATCCATACTCATTTCTTTATAAATTTAATCTTTATATATTATAAACCTTTTCTTTTTTTTGCATAATAACCCATAGTTAAGAATAAAAATAGTACACTAAAGAAAAATGGTATAGCGTAAAAAAATGTTACCAGACACATAACACCAGCTAGAACCATAGGTACTGCGTGAATATTAAATTTCGGTAGTTTCCTCATCGTTTTCTTGGTTTTTACCGATAAAAAATGGTTTTGACACTTTACCACACTCACATGTTGACATAAAGAAGTTGCCATGTTCGTTACCACCGACCCACTGACTACTATTAGTTAACTTATTGCTTTTTGAACAACCAACCAATTCTTTTGGGTAGTTGTTAACTATTTTTAATAATTTACACTGTTTATCTGTGTTTACATTAACTGACTCGTCAAAATTATTTCTCATGGTAAAAGATTTAGTTTTTTAACCATCTCGTCACCTAAAAAATCTTCCAGCTCGGTGGTTGATGTAAAGTATTTAGCTAGTTTGGTTAATAGCTTTGCCTTATATTCGTCATCTAACGTTTCCATTCTGACACCCTCAAAACCATACTCAATGAGTAGGTTAAATATTTCACTTTCAGTCATCCCATCCAAATAAGCATAAACATTGTCATGGGCAACATCCACATAATCATATTCAATAAAGTCATCGCTATAGAAATAAGGCGAATCTTTAATCGCTTGACATAAATCTCGATACTGATTTGCTGTGAAGTCTGTGGTTAATATCATATCCGCTAGTTCTGAAACCGCATCATCAACACCCTTACTTGAGTATACTTTATTTTTATCCATTATTTTTATTTATTTTGGTTATAGGTATTGGTGAGCCATCGGCATCTATCCTAACAAATATAACCTTTGTTTTACAAACCAACGACTCCTTACTATTGTAAGGGTTATATACTCTAGCCTCTATTTGAACGGTTATCGATGTTGTACCAACCGCAATTGTGTTACCATATATTTTTACCATCCTACCAAGCTTGACAGGTTTGATGAATTCAACCTTATCCATGGCAACTGTTACCATGTTCGTAGATGCCGCCTCTTCTGAAGCATAAACAGCCCCAGCCTCGTCAATCCACGATAAAATCGTACCACCAAATAAGTTTCCGTGAACACCCAGATTAAAAGCCTTTACAACGTGTGTCGCAATCAGTTTCATTGTTATTTGTCAGAATTAGGGTCTAAATTTAGATGTTTAATGACCGCATCAATTAGAACATCTTTCTTATGTATACCATTTAAGTCGGCATGTCTTATTAAACTAGCCAAACCCTCGGTTAGCGTTTTAATATCGTTAAAAATCAACTCGTTCTTATCATCAACATTTTCTGGTAAAACAAAATCCTGTTGTTTACCAAGTATTAATGGGTTTTCTTTCCTATCGGTATCGATATCTACAATTACTATATTTTTCATACCACAAGTATATAAATAAAATCTTAATAAATCAACACCATTTTAATTTTTTTAGTAGGTGTGGTGGTAGCGAACCACTTGGGGCTTACCACCCCTGATTAAACGGAGTTGCACCGTTAACGGCCCGTTTCGTCCGCACACCCAATGAATTAACTATGTTAATTTTACTCGGAAACCTTTCCCTCTTTAAGTTCGGTAACCATATCCCTTAATATTGCAGCCCTTTCGTAATTCTCAATATGTGGCTGTAGGCAATAGTCTATTTTGGTTGTTAATAAACTAATACGTTCTTCAGTTGTCATTTCCATATCCAGCTCTAGCACATCGTTTAATGGTTGTTCGAGGTTGGTATAGTTAGGAAGTTCAGTGTCATCACTAGATAAGAATAATTTATTAATCAGATTACGAGCAGTTTCCGCGTCCATATCATTATCGATATTTGTTGAATCAACTATACTGACCTTACCCGTTGGTGTATCCCACGTCTTTTCAATGAAGGTGTAACCACCTTTTTCAAACTCTCTAGTGGAATCTGGTTCACCTAAATCTTCTTTGTGTTTAAAGTGATGTTCTCTTAAACCCTTTAAAAATGAATCTAAACCACCAAGATTTTTTAACTCGTCATCATCCCAAAATTCGTCACCGAAAGTATCACCAAAAAAATCATCATCTCTATCTTTCATATAATTTATTTTTTTTCAAATATATAAATATTTTTATTAGTTACCAAGTAATATTAAAAAAACTTTTTACTATTAACAGTGTTTTTTTATTTCACCAGTGAAATAATTTAAGGGGTTAACATTAGATAAGTAGAAAAACAACCCAAAGAATAGTGCCGATAGGCAATAAAAAATTAAAGTTGTAGTCCAGTAATCCCCTGTCCAGTTTAGAATTGTTGCAAAAGCGACATCGAAACCGAAGGGATTCGCCCAAGTCGCTAGAATTAGACAAATGGTCGCTATTTTTCTGTTTACTGTCATCGTCAGTAATTTCCATATAATTTAATTTACACACAATCCGATATCAGTCAGAATATTTATTGAATACGGATTCTTATTGTTTTCTATAAATATGTTAAAAACACATAATAGATTACTGTCAGTCAATCAATCTACTTGATATTAGACAAGCAGCAACCCTTATGTAATTAAATGTTATAGAACCTCTTAGATAGCTCCTCTGTATCAATTGGGTTACCTAAGTAATCTAAAATTAATAGTATTTCAGACTTGCTAGTTCGCTCTGTTGGATTAACCCTACTTATTTTACAACCAGAAATAAACTTATTCCACGCATGTAATACAGACCAAAGAATTTGACCTTTGCTTAGGTGATATCTATCGTCATTTTTAACCCTTAATAATAGGTTTCTTAGAGCAATTATTGGTGAGCCAATTTGCATACCTAACCCATCACCTAACCCCTTAATGAAGTAGTCGACTTTCTCTTCAGAACCAGACATTAATAATATATTATGAATCGAACCTGTTTGTGATGGGCTTAATAATCCCTTTAAACAGTATCTAAGTTCATACGCAATATCAATACTATCATCAATTGTTGAATCATTTTCATAAAACCACTGCACATCCTCATTGGTTAGCCCTGTTCTATCTGCATATTTTAAAACATTTTCAGATAAACCTAAATCGTGTAAATAGGCAAACTTCTGTTTAACAATACTGGCAACCATAGATGCTTTACTGATGTTGTTTTTCTTTAGTGCTAGTGATGAGTTCCTAGATGGTTGAATGTCGTGGTATAGTATTGATTCGTCACTAACACCAATCATGATTGCGAATGGTACGCTAACACCCGATGCTATTACCGCCATCAATCTTTGTTGACCATCACTCTGAACACCATTCGCACTAATAACTATAGCATCACCATTAAATGGTGCCTCTGATTTATCCTTATACTTTTTAGAATTCTTTGTAAATGATTTAGCAATATTACTAACATGTAGTGGTTTTATGTCACGGTTGTTAGTGTTTAATTTTAAAATGTTTTCAGCTATCGTAGGGTTAACCTCAATTATGGTAGTTGTAACAAGTCCGTAACCACTTAAGTCATTATCAACCAAATCATTAAGTACCCTTACCTTGGTATCGCCAAATAGTTTAGTTAGTGTACTCTTTTTTATATTTGTTTTTTCAAACAGTTCGAATAATTTAATTTCAGTATTTTTCATGATATATTAGACTAATGATGTATAATTTATTTCTTTGCTTGGCAGTCTCAAATTGACACAAGTTTCATTATTCTTAAACTTATGCCAAGCTATTATCGCGTACCTAACAATGTCTCGTTCATTCAACTTATGGTTGGTCTTTTCTTTTGACTTCATGGTCTTAGTATTAAACACCTTAATTGGAGAGCCTTCTGTTAGATTTATACCGACTAAGCCATCCATAAATTTTTCAGCTAATTCAGGGTCGGATTTATGAAAAATATAATAAATAAAAATAAACAGTTTACGGGATAGCAACCTACTACCGTTGTAATACTTAGAATGACCCAAACTAGTAATATGATTTAATAGTTCTTTATCCGTAATTGACTCATAGAAATCCAATAGAATCATCGGATTCCTAGGACCCTTTCTATTACCGTTATAGTAACCATCCTCATAATCCAAAATTGACCTAACTAATACTGTTAACGGCTCTATATATTTAATTTCCTGATATCTGAATCTTAGAGCATCTGGAAATGTTCTCTTAGAGTTTAAATCATATGTGTTTATTGTTCTCGGTGACACATTTTCAACCGTTGCAAAGAACTGAGGTATACCGCTTTCAATAACGGCATATAACCTAGTTACACCATTTACAACCTGTCCATTAAAATCAATAGCGATAGGGCTACCAGTTAATTCCCAATTATCGTTATTCATATCATTAATATACTGAGATAGTTTAGTATTGGGTGTATTATCATACATTGTTGTATTATCCAATAGCGTTTGACAGTCTTTTGGTGTGTACGTTTTAATCGAATACTTGATATCTTCAGTATACTCAAATCGACTTAGGTTCATCTTATCTTTAACAGACAAGACTTCAGACTTTATCTGGTCTCTAGTTTCAGTGTCGACCTTAAAAAGTGTTGATTGTTCTTTCATAATGTTTCGTTAATATTAATTGATGTTATCAGATACCACAAACTTTAGTGATATTCTATGATACAAACATACCAAATAAATTTTAATGAAACAAGTTATATTAGAAAATTCTTTTACTTGCGCTTACGAGCCTTAGTACTCTTGGTCTTACGCTTGACTGGTTTTTTTGATTTTTGCTTGGTTTTACCCTTGGGCGATTTACGTGGTTTAGACACTTTTCGTTTCTTTTTTTTCTTTTTAGAGTTTTTTTTTCAAGATAACGGTTCTTACGTTTTTTAACCCTAGCAATCTCCTGAACCTCATCAGAAGACATATAACCACCATCACCACCCAACTTTAAGTTAAGGTATTTAGGGTCTTTCAACATTTCAATATTTACAACACCACGCTCAATTTCAGATAACATTTCCCGATTATCAGCGAACTCTAATACCTCACGTACATGATTTGCAGCACCATGTTTTTTAATAGAATCTTTCAACAAAACACCAGAACCCATATACCCATCATCTAAGTCGTTCGTTGAGTGAATGCCTATATAACGTTTATCGGTTACCTTACAAGTTGTGATATAGATGTAATGATATTTCTTATTATCGTTTGACACAATAATAAATATCCCAATAATTTAAGAAATGTAAAGTGAGTTTTTAGTTCTTTGAGTGGTATCTATCCCTTATTGGGGTACCATTTTTTATATGGTTGTATAGCTTACTTTGTTTGTCGGTTAGCTGAACCATACCATCCTTAGAATTATTAATCCAACCTTGTAAAACCTTTATATCCCCACGGATGGTTACGTTATTTAGCAAACCCTTTAAGTAACCAACAGCGACACTTTTACCACCACCATTTTCAGTTATTGTCACTGACTTATCGTAAGCTTGTGTTTGCATATCATTTAATTTACCAATGAAATCGTTTCTTCTTAGTAGTTTGAAGACTATATTAGACGGGGAGAACTCACCACCAGTTTCAAGGCCAGCCTTTCGCATATTACGAATCTTTTCCTTAAACTTAGTGATGTCATCAATAACACTCTCTAAGTCATCACCTTTTTTAAATTCTTTTTCTATATCACCAATCCGTTTGGTTAGTGTGTCATATTTCTTTTCTATTGTTGGTCTATCCAACTCAGCAATACCCCTTACAGGTTCTTTAACCCAATCAGAATTGGTTATTGAATACACACCAGTTGAGTGGTGTGGCTCATATTTGTCTTGTAAGTAAAGTTCAACATCGAAACCTTTAGCTGTTATATCGTGGTCAGCATTCCATTTTCTTGTTTTTGCATCCAACAAACCTTTAATCAACTCTGGGTCACCATCAAGTTTATTGGTATCAAACAATATATGTAAATCAACGTCTGAGAACTTTGACCAATTATAATTAGCTAAGCTACCAGTCATTGTAACCCCATCATAATCAAAACCAAGCTCCAAGGACTCCCAATAGTCGTTGGCAATCTTTAATAATACTTTATGTATTGGGTCCTTTATTTTATCACCGACCCAGATTTCAGTATTAAGCGTGTCGTTCAGCTTGAAAGCCGATAAGTCAACCTCATTCAATACTTCTTCTAAATTACTAAACTTGTCAATTTCGGTGGACTCATTAAGTCTTTGTCGCAATTTTACTCTAATACTATTATCCATATCAATAAATATAGTTAAAAGTGTATAACACACCAAATACAAAAAAAACCCGAAACATTAATGTTGTTCGGGTTTAAGATTAAAAATGTAAATGAAACAGATTCTGATAAGTTAAGTTTATCACTCTTTGGCTAACTCCCAAAGGGTTAGCCTTTCTTGGTTGGTTGGTTTATATAGGATTGTTTGCTGTAACGAATCTTTAACCATTTACAAATTTTCGACTTAATCTACACAAATATATAACAGATTTTTTAATAATACAAGTCTTTTTAAAAAAAATTTACTTTTTATTTTTATTACTTATAATTTTTGTATGGGAACTGTATATCTATTAGCTGAATTCACTAATAACTCACGATTTAAAATCGGCATTACAAAGAATAATGTTAATAAAAGGATTCGTGAACTTTCCACAGGTAACTCAAACGAAATTATACTAATTAATAAGTATGAGTCTGTGAACTATCGAAAGATAGAGGGTTGGTTGCATCAAAAATTCCATATGACTAGAGGTAGGGGTGAGTGGTTTGATTTAACTCACGAACAAGTAATCTCATTTACCGAATCAGCAAAAGAGGCCGATGAAATCATAACCCTTCTTCTACGTGAAAATCCGTTTTACAAATAAGCTGGTTAGTCTAACTCGACACCAAAAAGATATGTACTGTAAAAGTCTAACATTGACCCAAACTCTATTAACATATCAAATTCCTTTTGATTCGTATCTGAATCAACAACAATTAACATCTCTAATGTTGAGATGATGTAATCGGCAATGAATTGTAAGATTGGTTTAGTTATTCTAGAACTACCACTGACGAGTTTCATCTGAAAATAGGTTTTGGTTTTGTGTTATCCATGTGTAAAACATTCGCTGCATGTCCATTGGTACTGGAAATCCGTTCATATAAACAACGTCAATCACAATCTCAAACTCCTGACCCTTTTTAAAATCAAAGTCGGGTCTGGGCGCCGCATCTTGGTTTAATTTAAAAACTCTACCTGTTATCATATCACTTTATATTATATTTTCCTTTTATTTCTTGTTCAACTAATCTAATCGCTTCAACAGCTTTTTCAATACTGATATATGTATCACCATCAAAGAACCGTCCACGCCTTTCTGGTTTTCTGCTGTAGTGTTTCTGATTTAGAAATAGTTTTTTATACCCAGAACTAGTTTCTAAACCAAGTTCCTTAACCGCATCGACCCAGTAGTTATCTTTATTTCCTTCCATGTCTTACCCGAACCATTTAACATTAACCCATTCATTCCAAGAATCCCCACATGTGACGTCAAATCGTTGCTCATACCTTTGTAGATAAGACGCCTTCTCTAACCAACGAAATTCACCGTTAATTGATTTAGGTAACCATAGGAATTTATTTTTTATCATAATAGCGTTAACGGGTGTCTTATTTTTATTTCTTGTTAATCTCATAAAACAAATGTACAATTAATTAAATTAATAATCAAGTATCTACATTATCACACATATTCAAAGTCTTTAGTCATATACATTTGGTCTGCATATACTTTTTTTCTTTTTGGATAATGAAAATGTACAATATGAAAGACATAATCATCCTTTAACATAGCTTCGCGAAAATCATGCATATTAACATCCCAGTGTTCTAAAAAGTATTCGGTTTTTTCTGAATCGGGAAAGATAATACATAGATTCCAATCTTTAAAGGTGGCATTATGTGGTGCATTAAAAAAATGTCTATTAAATTCTTGTGTACCAATAGCTACAGTACTACGATTTGGTTTTGGTGTAGTGTCATTTTTTTCACCAATAAATTCTACGTTCCAAAGAGTGGTTTCACTGTTAATCATATAACTAATTTTAAATTAGGTTGTCTATTTATACCCCAAATATACAAAAAAAATAAAAGGGTTGCAAGTTATTTTTTTGTTCGACTATTGTTACCCCTTGATTGAATCGTTTTATTTTGTATAACCCTACTACCAGAACTAGGTTTAACACTTCGACTACGAGATTGCGTTGGTTTACTACTTGGTCGGTAGCTTGGTCGGTTTGACGTATTAACTCTAGGTCTGGGTTGAACAGCGCTTGGTTTGTTAGGTCTAACACCCCTAATCTGAGGACTAGCATTTCGAGTATTCGTTCGTTGTACTGGTCTACTTATTTGAGGTTTAGCTCTATTAACAGGTCTACTATAACTAGATGGTTTTTTATTTACACCCATATTATTTGGTACTCTAGGGTTTACCGTAGCACTTTTTACTGTTACCTTTTTTCGCTCTCTAATTACTGGTCGTTCATTTTTAATCTGACTTTGCGCATACTTGGAACTAACCTTTGACTGGGTTGTTCTAGGTCTGTATACTGTACCAGCTTTTGCATAACAAGTTCGATAATTGTTCACATAAGGTCTGTAGTACGTGTATCTAATAGGTCTATAGAATTGTCGGTATGGTGTCGACCTAACAAAACAAAGTGTTATTGCTGGGTGGGCAAACGCGACATAGAATGGTCGATATACGAAGTATGGGTTCCAGAAATTTATGAAACCTGTATGATAAGCATAGTAACCCCTTCTATTATAGAATACTCGCAAACCACCAACTTGACACACCCTTCTATGTCGATAACTTATCGGTACATTACCAATTTGGCTAACACGACCATAGTAGTCATAGTATATCGGTACATTCTCTACTTGAACGACAGCACCAAAGTCATCATACTGAACATAGGGGTTATAATTATATCCAGAGTTAAAGGTTGAATACCCATAACCCGTTGTTGCAACACCGTTAAGATTATTAATGTAAAAATCAAACTCACCATCAGGATAAACTGAAAATGTAATACCCATTTCGTCAAACACAAAGGCATCTGCGTAACTATTAATTCTATAACGTCCGTAATCATCCGCTAGAGATTGTAGAGCAACCACTAAAATTAGTGTGATAAGTAATGTTAGCTTTTTCATAATTCCTAGTTTTTAATGTTAAACGTCTAGTATTACTAAAACAATGCCAAAAAAATTAGGATTAAAGATTACTTATAGTGAACTACTTGATGTGGTTCATTGTGAAGTTTTCCAAACGACCATTAGCCACTAGACCGTCCCCCCACGCTTGGAATGTAGCAATATGCTCACCCCTATCATCGTGAAGCACAACATCAACAATGTTCGGATTACTAGATAGTACATCATTAAGGTAATCTATTTTTGCGGATAGTGTATCGCTCTTGTTATTATACAAATACATATCAAAACCTAACCCGTAGTGGTCTAATATAGCTCTTACCTCATTAGATAACTTTCCACGTCTACCAGTTAACATAATTTTCATTACGTCTGGGTTATTCTTTATATTATCGTATGCGGATTTAACTTCAGGAACCATTGGCAAATCAAAGGTTCCCATATCTAAACTCTCCTTTCTACCCCACCAACCAGTTATTTTACGATTTTGCTCAACCTCTTCCTCAGACTTAGATGGGAATGGAAATCCATGAAATTGTTGCCAAATAACCCTACCCTTTTCTGGTAGTGGTGTTCGAATTAATGTATCATCAAAATCGAACACATATAGCTTTGTTGGTACGTCAACAGACTCCAATAACATCTTCCTCAAATTATTTTTAATATTAATATCCATCAGATTACACTTTATATAAGTAAATATAATGTCAAAACCTTAAATCATGTGTTTCATTAATACCAACACATCTAAAATCACCAACTTGTATTATAGGTCCCTTTTTACCTATGGTGTTAATCAAATACCGTAGATACGTAAAATTACCATGTATATCGCCAAGTATGAACATTTAAATCGTTTTTAGTTAATTTGTATTGCAAATATACATAAGATATTTGGATTAACGTGAGCATTACTCTAAAAATATCGCTAAACTTTCATTACTGAATCCCTCAACACCCGTTACCTCTGCAACGATAGCGTTTTCTATATGTTCTGGTATATCAAACGTATGGTTTTCGCTCGGTAACTCAACTTCAGCCACCACCATTTTAATATTAACAAAATTATCAATTTGCCAAGTTAAATCACCATCTATTAATTCATATCTTAATTTCAAAATCTCACTTACGGCTGTTTTTTCAGCCTCTTCATACTCAACCTTAGTAACCTCAGTTTCAATTTCTTCGCGAGTAAAGTCAGTAATGTATTTCTTAAGTGTTTTAATATACCTAACATTGTCGTTGGTGTCTGTGACGTATCGATACCTTACACTATAACCATTATCATCCTTCGGTAAATAAAGTTGTGTTATCTGTAACAAATTATCAAAACCACTTATAAGTGGGTTATACTTAAGTAAGTATTTCCTTTCAATTTCTAATTCACTAGTCATAATTATTGTTTTATTAATACGAAAAAATATCAAAATGTGTCCTCGCAAAAGATTGGTGTTCCCTCACCAACATACTTGTCACTAATATTAAAGTTAAAGTGTTCTATGGCTTGTTCCAATAACATTTCATTATCTGAAATTAGTATCTCAATACATTTCTCCACAGAATAAATCAAACACATGGTTGATTCGTCTAGACCTATGATTGCCTCGTCAAACCCACCAACAATAATAAACGTATCGGTAGGGTGCGCCTCTAAAATTCTATCTAACATATTAATTATTTTTTATGGTGTGACTTCAGTAACTGTACCAGTGACCATGAAATTTTCAACTGGACCCCAATCAGTTATTTCATTTGACATGACGGGTTTACTTAATATGTTACCGCTCATCTATTTAATATTTATAACGCAAAGATACTAAAATTAATCGGATTATACAATAATCTTCTGATTTTTAACCGAAGAAGACGTTATCAAGGTGAATCATCATACTAATCTTCAGCCGTTATGTGGCTATGAGAATAGAATAAGTGAAAGAGATATTATTTAGTTCTGATTTCTCGTACTTCTCCACTTACATTAATGGGTGTGATTTTAGTCCAATTTTCTATTCGGTTACTGTCGTAGGGTTTTCCACCGTCTGAAGTATTAACAGCCAACGTTATATGTGGTATCTTGTTACTTGACAAATAACCATCGACACTTACAGCAATAGCTTTATCCGACACCCCTAATGATTTAACTGTTAGTGTAACCTCTTTACCTAAGTCACCTTTTAAATCTTCTGGTAAGCCTTTACCAAAAACAATTGTCATGTGATGAGCAAACGTTTTCCAACCTTCGGGTATTGAATCATCAAACTCCACTAATAATCTTTTAGATGATTGTTCATCTAAAACAACTGCGGAATATAGAATCTTTTTTGGTTTATCGGTAGCTTCTTTAGTTTCAATAATATCAGAAACACTAAGGTTTTTATTAGCGTTATATTTACTAATCATCTGCTTTATTTTTTCCAACGGAACACCATGAGTATTTCTATTAGCTAACTCTTCAGCTAAGGCACCACCAGTACCAACATTCTCTATACTAATATTATTATCACCGAAGCCCATTTCCAATGCGGCATTAATATAGTTTTTTGATTCCCATGGTTCCAAGCTGGTATTGTCAATTATAACTGGTGAAGCACCACTCTTCATTGAACTAATCGCATTTTTTAGATTTGTCTGATGGGCCTTTGCCAGTGGTGAAAAGTCTTTAGTGTCAATCATTTTCTTGAAAACCTCATCATAATCACCAATTGACGATATGACATCATCAGTTGAGTGTATCACACCACCACCAACCAATTCTTTGGCCCTTGTACTTTTACCACCACCAGAAACACCACGCATTATAATGAGTCTCTGGTCTGGTCGTGTAATCATATAACCTAAATTGTTTTTTTCCATATGGCAAACATATAAATTTTATATGATAGTTACAAGTTATTATTATTGAAAGGTACTAACCACACCACCGCTAACAGTCAAACTGTTTGTATCATTACGATACTCACCATCACCCCTAGGGGTTTTAAGCTCAGCATCCTTAAATACATTAGCACCAACACCCATAGTTGTACCACCAACATAATACATCACACCATTCATCTCAGAACCATCAAATTCTGTGAAAACGAATCTACCAGCATCACTTACCAGAGTCTGAACCATATTTAGCTTTTTTGTATATCGTTTGAACAGTTTCGGTTGGTTTAACAAATCTAGTATTATATGCTCTTGGTGCTGCTTGACCATTCATAATTAGATAAATAATCCGATTGGTAATCGCACCTAAAGCCATTGGGTTATTTCTTAGCTTAAGTAGCTCAGCTCTAACGTCTTTAACTAATGCTTGTGGGTTAGTTGCTAATTCTTCACCCAAATAACTACAGCTAGGTAGCATTACGTAATCACCTTCACCAATTGGTTCCGAACTACCATCAACTGGCCTAACCTCGTGCAGCACTCCAGTCGGCTCAACGATAAACTCCCATATTGTTTCAAAAGTATCGTCCTCACTACCATAATATGCACCGTCAGCGACTGGAGAAAGGAAAGTAGCATCGTAAAATATAAGGCTTGACTCTGGACTTCCACTTGTGAATAAGTTTACTGTAGAACCACCAGAAAAGTTTTCTGATGATGGGTCACCTTCTTGGGTTGATAGAAAAATTGTCGTATACATCTTTATTTATTTATTTATTTATTATTTTTATTATTCTCTTGTTACTGTTCATTATAGAATCTAGTTGTCGTAAACTATCCCTAACTAACTCAACAGTAATCAATAAGTTTTCTTTTTCTTGTTTAATCTTTTCAATTTCATTCATATGGTTAAACAATGTGGAATCATAGTCGTAACACGTTTGAGATAATAAACCTTTTAATGCTTCCTTATCATTTTTTACCACTTGTATTGTTGAGTCTTTTTTAATAACGAAAGATTTAAGTTTTTCTATTTCTAAACTTTCTGAGTTAACAACCTCTTTTAACTTGTTAATCGATTTTAACTTTTCTTTTCGTTCTTTACCTCGCTTTACAATAACTGAATCAGCTAAACTTAAAGTTCTCTCAATATCACCAATTAAGTTACTATCCACTTTAGTTACGTGTTCTACTGGTACGACCTTTAGAATCTTTTTTTCTGGAAAGTTATTTACATACATAGATATAAAATAGCAAAGGCACCCAGTAATGACAACAATAAATAAACATTTCAATCCTCCGCTAAACATTCCATTAATTTTTCATTCATTATACTTAATTTCTCTTCGTACCGAATATTTAATTCTTCAAGAGATTCTATGCGGTCTTTGTGGTCGTC
>Ga0098052_1000485_pt1 | contig 25183 bp, 37 predicted proteins | sample 15_taG_FD_81591 | JGI IMG/M metagenome (GOLD analysis project Ga0098052, IMG submission 81591) | Marine viral communities from the Subarctic Pacific Ocean - 15_ETSP_OMZ_AT15312 metaG | ecosystem: Environmental > Aquatic > Marine > Oceanic | place: Pacific Ocean | collected 2015-01-18
CGCGCGTCGTGTAGAGGGAGAAGCCCACCCCGCCCGTTGCGGTCAGGTGCCCGCTGTCGTTGTCGCGGACAACGCCGTCCGCGTCGATGGAGTACCCGCCCCCGCCGTCGGTGACCGTCCCGCCGATGATCGTGTTCTCGAAGAGCTGGACGGTGATGTGCCGACCGCCGACCGTGTAGCCGTGGATCTTGCCCGTCAGGTAGGGATCGCCGCCGGAGTCGGTGATCGACAGAGAGATGTCGACGCCCGCGTCCAGGTTCAAGTTGCCGACGCCGCCGCTGATGACGTGCTTCGCCATGTCGACCGTGTAGGTCAGGCTGGTGCCGTTCGACTTCGTCCGCTGCATGATCGCCGTCAGGTCAGCCGTCGGCGAGGTCGAGCTGGCCGACAGGACGAGGTGGTAGCCGTGCAGCCATTCGCCGAACTCGGTCGCGACCGTGCCCGCGTTCGTGATGCCGTAGCACTCCTGCACGCGCGCCGAGACGACGCAGCCACGGAAGCCGCCAGGGATGGACTGCCCCAGCCCGGCGCTGACGCAGCGACGGACGAAGGTCGCCCGCACCGAAACGTCAGGAGTCGTCGGCGACCAAGTCGTGACGAAGCTCCGGATGCTGTTGTCGCCCGTGCCGCTGCCGTCGGTGTTGGGCAGGCAGGCGACGCCGTCGGTGAAGCCGGGGAGGTGGCTGCTCAAGTAGCCGTTCGCGGCTCCCGTCGGCGCGGTGCCGCCGCTCGGCGTCTGCCAAGTGTGCGCGGAGAGGTACTGCCACTCGAACGCCGCGTGCTTGAAGGCGGTGCGGATCCAGCCGATGCGGGCGAAGCTCTCGTCAGAGGGGAGGGCGAGCATCAGTTGCGCCCGCCCTTCATCGTGTTGCGGAAGCTGGTGTTGTTCATCATCGCGTCCTGCACCAGCGTCCTGATCGTGCGCTGCCCGCTCGGCTTCGAGAGGACTCGCTCGACGTCTGCGCCGTCCATCGCCGAGATGCTGATGTTGACCTCCGCGCCGCCGCTGCTGCCGTTCAGGTTGACCGGGATCTCCTTCCCGCCGGGCATCGGGACGACGGCCTCGTTGTGCCGCCCCTCGCCGATCAGCGCGACATGGGGCTTCGTCACGACCTGCGGCGTGAAGCCGCTCGCGTAGGCGGGCAGGTCGGCGAGCATCCCGCCGTTAGCGCCAGCCGTCGCGGGCACCCCCCCGCCGATCCCCTGGGCCGCGCCGCCGTCGCCGCCGAAGGGGCTGAAGGAGCTGATCGCGTTGAAGACCTGCTGCTGGATGATCATCTTCGCAATGTCCGCGAGGAAGCCAGCGGCGAAGTCCTTGAAGGCATCCTTCGCGCTCTTCGCTCCGCTCGCGACGTCCATGATCGCGTTGGTCAGCCCGTAGCCGAGCGACTCGATGCCGCGCTTCGCGAAGGCTTCCTGCTGCGCAGCCGTGTCGCCGATCTGATCTTCGAGGTCGGCCCACGCTTTCTCGGCTCCTTTCGGGCCCTCGTCCAGCGGCTTCTTCCCGCCCGGCTTCATGAAGACGTCGAGGCCGGGCGGAGCCTGCGGGATGGGTCCGGTGTAAGGCCCGGTGCCGTAGATGCCGGTCTCGCTGCCGACGGGGTTGGCGGCAGGTGACACGGTCGAAGGGGACACTCCGCTCGCCGACGGCCCGGGCAACGGGGCTGGCATGCCGGGCGCGGGCGCGATGCCGGGGATGAAATCGCCGATCTGCTGAAGCGTCTGCACGAGCCCCTGCGCGTTGAGCGTCGCGGTGTCGGTGAAGATGAAGAAGGCGGTGTTCGCGTCCCAAATCTTTTCGACGACCTTCTCCAGCTCCTGGGTCATCATGTGCCCGCGCACCGTGTGGTCGACCATCGACTCGGCGTTGTTCCGCACGATCTCCTCGAAGAGCATCATGCGGTTCTTCGCGTGGCCGGTCGCCATCCCCAGGTCTTCCATGACCGGGATGATCGAACGGTATTGCTTCGCAAGCGCATCGAGCAGCAGCGGGTCACCGGTCTGGTCGAAGAGCTTCTGGGTCTCCTCGATCATCGCGAACCACTCGTTGAACTCGGACGTGTCCATGCTGCCCTGGACGGCACCGAAGATGTCGCCCCAGCCCTTGACCGCCAAGCCGATCCCTTCGAGCAGCGGGGCGAAGTTCTCGAAGGTCTCCTTCAGGCGCTTCGCTGCAGCGTTCGCGTCGTCGAGCCCGCCGGTCAAGCCGTCGCCGCCGAGGAGGCCCTCCATCAAGGACTCGCCAAGCGTGCCGAGCCCCTGGCGCATGCCTTCGAGCGCAGCGCTAACCTTCGTGTCGGCGGTCTGCGCCATGCGCCCGAGCGCCGCCTCGTAGGACCCGGTGCTGTCGGTGACGTCGCCGAGGATGCTGTTGAACACCTGTGCCTTGTCGCCGGTCAGGCCGAAGATCGCGAGCATCGCTTCCTTCCGACCGAGCAGCTCGGTCAGGCCCTCCTCGTTCCCCTTGTACGCTTGGCGCAGGTCTTCGAGGATCGGGATCAGGCCCTCGTTCCGCAGGCGCTCCAGGCTGAAGCTCTTGCCGGTCTTCTCCAGCGCGGCGTTGATGTCGCCGCTCTTCTTCAGCAAGCCCGAGAGGGCTGCGCCGACCTGGGTCACCGCGATCGCCGTCGGTGCACCGGAGAGGGTGATCGTGGCGACGGCTGCGTTGACCTCTTCGAGCGAGACACCCAGCGCCGCAGCCTGCGGCGTGACCATCGACATGGACGTCGCCAGCTCGCCGATCGTCGTCTTGCCTCGGCGGACCGTCGCGAACATGATGTCCGCGACCCGCGAGGCGTCGCCGCCCGCTTCGCCAAAGGCGTTCATGGTGCCGACCAGCAGGTCGGTCGTGTCGGTCGTGTCGGCGATGCCAGCCTTCGCCAAGCCGAGCGCGACGTTCAGGGTCTTGAGCGCCTCCTGCGGATCGGATACGCCAGCCGAAATCGTCTGGTAGAGGCCCTTACTGACCGCGCTCTCGGCCACGCCGAAGCGCATCGCGAGATCGCTGACCGACGCACCGACCCCGTCGATGTTTTTGGCGACCTCGGGCGAGATCGTCGCGACCTCGGCGAGCGCCTTCTCCGTGTCGAGGAAGACGCGCACACCCTTGCCGACCGCAGCCGTCGCGGCGGTGAAGCCGATGAGCCGCACAGTCGTCGAGCGCAGCGCGTTGCTCATGCCCTGCAGCGGCGTGCCGAGCTTCTTCATCGCTCCGCCCATGCGACCGAGCTTCTCCTTCGACACCTTCGCCTTGTCGCCGAGGTCCTTGACCTCCTTCTTGGACTTGCGCATCCCGAGGGTGAGCATGTCCTTGTAGACGCCCTCGATAACGATCTGGTGGGTGTTCTTGCTCATCGTCTTCTGGGCTTGGCGGGGGAGGGCGGCGGGCGCTTCAGGTCGCGCTTGCGCTTGTCGGATCGGATCCGCTCCCAGCGTCCGCGCTCATGGTCGACGACGTCGACGATCTGGGCGAACTGCGGGGACTGGTCCTCGAAGCCTCCAGCGTTCGGAAGGACGCTGCGGCTGTCGAGCTGGATGTAGGCGCGGATCGCGCGCCCAGCGGCGCGGCGCTGGGTGTCGGGGTAGCTTTCGATGACCGCCGTCGGACAGCGGTCGTGAGCGATCAGGCCGTCGTCGCAGTCGGGACAGTCGTCGCCGCCTCCGAAGCAGCGCGAGCATCCCGTGACGAAGACGGTGCGCTTGGCCGGGGCGTCGCAGCCCCACGCCTTGCGCTCGCTCTTTGCATCAGGACGACGGCAGCGACTGCAGTCGGGCAACGGCTTGCCGACCTCTTCGGCGATGTCCGTGCCCCATGCCTTCGCTACCATCGCCCTAATCAGTTTCCCTCGTCGGCGGTCAGCTCGGCGTTGTAGCGGATCTCCTTCGCCAGCTCCGCGCGGAGCGCCTCCGGCAAGAGGGAGAGACGGTCCATCGGGGCCTCGGGGACAGCGACCTCGTTCCCCTTGCGGTCCTTGAGGTTGCGCCAGCCGACGAGACCGAAGAGCAGGATGGTGACGACCTGACTCGCCGTGCGGAAGGTGACCTTGCCGCCGAGCGTGTCCTGCTGCATGCCCATGTCCGTGACGTCGGCGATCTTGCCGGGCGACAGGGACTGGAGGAGGAAGACCGTCCTCTCGTTCTCGGGAACCAGCGGCTCGCCCTTCTCGTCGGTGGCGAGGTCGCCTTGGCTGATGTATTCCCACTCGCGGTGGGCGTCGATTGCGATGACCATTTTTGTCTCCTGGGGTTGGGTGATGAATGTGCGTTCCGCCCGGCGCGTCACCTCGTCGCGCCGAGCGGGGTGAGGTGTTAGTAGAGGACGATCGTCAGCTCGTTGTCGTAGCCGCGATCGTCGTAGTAGTACGTCGTGGGGGTCCTGCTGTCGACGCTGTCGCCGTAGAGCCCACCCGTCAGGGTGGCCGTGATCTCGTCGATCTCGACCTCGTCGCGGTCGCCAGGGGCGACCCCGTCGATCTGCAGCGCCGGAGCGCGGAAGAGGGCGCTCTGGCCGTCGAGGCCGGAGCCGATCTTCCACTCCGCGCGGACGCTGGTGCCCTCGACCCACTTCTCGTAGAAGTCGAAGACGCCAGCGGCGGTGGTGCCACCGAGGACGGCGTCGGGGTTGAGCGTCATCGTGGGGTTGCGCCCGACGATCTGCGCCGCCTTGAAGCCCGCCGCGCTGTTCGCGTCGGTGCGCAGCGCGATCTCGTTCCCGATGTCCAGGGACAGCGTCTCGAAGAGCGCCGAAGTGAACGGGGTAGTCGAAGCGTGCTCGGCGAGCGACAGGGTCGCGTCGTTGAACGTGCCGGGGACCGCATGGCCAATCGCGATGGCGGCGGTCTTGCTGCCGTTCGCGACGGACGACAGGACGCCCTGCATGGTGAAGGTCATCAGCACGCGGTTGGCGCTGACGAACTCGAAGGCGACGTTGCCCCGGCAGCCCTTGAGGGTGACGAGCTTCCCGGCGCGGTAGAGCTGGATCGTGCAGGAGCTGCCGTCCCCGTTGCCCTTGGTCGTGTTCAGGCAGTAGGCGAGGCCGACGTCGACCTCGCCGCTGGACGTCGTCGCCTGACCGCTGCTCACGACGCCGTCGACGACGTCGCTGCTGCTGGTGCCGCCGTTGTCCTCGTAGTACAGGAAGCTGTCGCCGTTGAAGTGCGTGCCGATCGCATAGCCCGCATCGGCAGCGGAGACCTGCAGGCTCTCGCGGTTGAAGTAGGGGCCGCCCGTGATCGCGCCGATCGCGGCGCGCTTGACGCCCGTGACCTGCTCGAAGCCGCAAGCCTTCAGGAGCGAGTCGAACTGCGGCGCGGTCGTGACCGGGGTCGTGCCCGTCTTCATCGACCACTCGACCGTCATGGTGATCGTGCCCGAGCCGACCATCGCGCCGTCGGTCAGGCCCGTCGACGAGTGCAGGTCGGGGACCTTCGTCATGCCGGGACGGACGAGCGGGCGCTCGTTGATCGTCGGCTCGAAGGTCAGGTCGATATCGGCCTGGGTGTCGACGTAGTTGGTGCCATCCATCGCGATGACAGCACCCTCGGTCGTTTCGGTCTTGGCGAGGATCTGGCGGTCGAAGCCGTAGTAAGTAACCATGTCAGGGGATTCCTATGTCGAGGTGTTGAGGTCGCTGCGCGGCGTGCGGAAACGGACGCGAATGCTAAGGTCGGTGAAAGCGAGCGCGTCGCGCTCTTCGGGGATGGTATGGGTCGAGGACCCGATCGAGGTCTTGACCACCACGCCGCCAAGGGAGACGTCGGCGAGGATCGCCGTCTTGACGTCGCGCTCGAAGCGCAGCAGCTTCTCGACGGTGTCGGTCGCGGTGCGCAGGATCAGCATCAGCCGAACGTCCATGTCGTCGAGCAGCTCGCCGACGTTCTGACCGCCGGGGTCGTCGTAGTCGCTGCCGCCTGGGACGATCGCGATGAGCGGCGAGATGTTCGAGTTGACCGCGTCGCTGTCGTAGACCACGACCTTGCTGACGTTCGTGTAGTAGATCGAGCCCGCGCGAATCTTCGCGAGGGTGTCCTGCAACGCATGGACGACCTGGACGCTGACGGGTTGGCCGCTAGGCATTGGTCACTTCCTCCAAGCGAACGGTGAAGGCGTAGCGCGTCGGCGAGCGGCGCGTGATCGTCGGCGTCCCGAGCAGGCGCACGGGGATCGCGCTGCCGTCGGGTGGGGTGTAGGAGATCGCCAGCGCGCCACGCGCCGAGTCCTCCCAGGCCGTCAGGTAGTCGTCGCGCTCGTCCTGCGTCGCCATCGTGTAGGTCTCTGTGAAGACCCGCGTGAAGGGCTCGCCGGAGTCGACGCCGACGCTCCGCTGGACGTCGATCCTCTGGACGGAGCCAGCGCTCGCTGCCGTCACGATCGAGCGACGGTTCGCCACGACCTCGACGGGGAACTCTGGATCCAACGTCCAGGTGCTTGCGGTGGTGACCATCAGGGGAAGGCCCGCTTGGTGGCGAGTACGAGGCGGCGGCGGATCGCGTTCCCACGGGGGCCGTCGAGTCGGACGGCATCCCAGGCACCGAGCCGTGGACGGACGCGGACGCTCTTCTTCAGGACGTAGAGCGAGTCACGCTTCAGGTTCGGCTTCTTGGTCTTCGGCTTGACCGCAACAATGAGGTTCCCGCGACGGCTGCGGTAGATGAACGTCTCGCCTCGGTCGGTCTTGAACACCCTGCGGATCTTGCCCTTGCGGGTCTTGCGCAGGCCAGCGGGACGGATGCGGGCCGAGCCCGAGATCGCGCCGCTGGCGGTCTTCGCGTTGGACAGCGGGACGGTCAGGTACTTGCGCCGGGTGGGGCGCACGGTGCCGCCATACTCCTGTAGGCCCGCGTGCGGCGCGCCCTTGCCGCCGACCATCAGGCGCACGGCCATGCGGGACTTGTTGAGCTTGAAGCGCACAGAGCGCCGGAGAGCGCCCGTGCGGTTGTGCAGCCTGGGGCCGCCCTGGTTGGTCTTGCCGCCGGGGCCGATCGACTCCTTGACGTAGCGCTCCCAGTCCGCACCGATCCCCCGCAGCGCGTCGACGACATGGGTGCGCATCTGGTAGGGGACCTCGGTCACGGCCTTGGAGGCAGCCGTGATCTTCACGTTGACGTTGGCGACGCTCACAGAGGGAACCTGATCATGCGATGCGGGGAGCTGGTCTCCTGCGCGGCGCGGGTCAGGCCCATCGTCTCGGTCAGCTTGACGGACGCGCCGCCGAGGCTGCGCTCCATCGCCTGCGGGTCGTCGATGCGGTGGTAGAGCGCGACGACCTGGAGGTCAATCGCACGGGCGACCAGGGGGTAGGCCGCGATCAGGGCCTCGGTCGTCGCGGCGAGGCCAGCGGAGTAGGTCACGCGCCAGCAGTTGAAGCCGAGCGAGGGCTGGTTGCGGAAGCGCAGCTCACCCGTCCGCAGGTCGAGGATGTAGATGTCCGCGTCCTGCGTCGACTCGTCGCCGCTGTACTGGCCCGTGCTGTCGTACTCCAGGGAGGTGATCGAAGCGACCGGGGCCGCTTCGAGGAAGAGCGACTTCTGCCTGGGGTCCTCGACCTCATGCAGCTCGACGAAGGTCTGGATCAGGAACGGTCGACCGATCCACGCCTCGACCTGCGCGCTCGCCTCGGTGATGAGGAGCGAGAGCTGGTCGTCGTGCGTCTCGTCGGTGGCGTCCTTGAAGAGCGCCAGCCGGATCCGCTCAAGCGTGGTTCCGTCGATCGTTGCCATCTGGACCTAGTCCTTCTTCGGTGCCTTGCGGCGTGCCTTCTTGCGGGTGACCGGGGCCTCCATCGAGCGGTCGCTGCGCTCGACGGTAGCGGGCGGGGCGGGGCAGACCTTGCCGTGCTGGCCTCGCAGGGAGAGCTGCGCAGCGCTGCGGGTGGACGGGTCTGGGCTGTCCAGCGCGATCTCGAAGACCTCGCCGGAGTCAGCCCAGACGGTTCCGTCCTGGCGCGTGAGCGTGCAGCCCTCTCTAACCCGCATCCTCACGCGCCCTGCTCCTCGCGAGTCACGGCGACGTCGCCGTCCTCGTCGATCAGCACGACGTCGGTCAGCTTGCAGTCGGCGGCCTCGGCGATGGCCTTGCGCATGACGCCGACCTTCGCGTGCGGGATCGCCAGCTTGTCGCAGATCGCCTTCAGCGGATCCGCCTTCAGCTTGCCCAGCGGCACGGCGTCGACGGGAGCCTCGGCAGCCTCGGGGCGCGCGACAGCGACAACCTCGCCCAGCTCTTCGAGGTAGTCGATCGCGGGCTGGTAGTCGATCGGACCCTGGGCCTCGATCTCCTTCATCGCCTCGGCGCGCTCGGCCATCGGCACGGACACCAGGACGCCGTTGTGCCCGCCGCAGAAGAACGCCTCGCCGGGCGCGTCCATGTCGATGACGAAGCCAGCGGTCGCGCGCACGACGCGGTTACGGTTGCGGAAGTTCACGCGACCCAGGCGGGTCAGCGTGGAGGTCTCGGGGATCTCGACGAGGGCGGCGGGCCACTTGAGGTCTTGTCCCTGCTTGACGCGGTGAAGGTTCATGGTGTTCGGTGTCTCCGGCTGGATGGGTGGGGGTGCAGCGGGCGACGACGATCGCCGCCCGCTGCTTCAGGTCAACGACCTACACCTCGAAGGCGTAGGTGTCGGCGTTCTGCTTCGACTCGCTCGCGCCCATCAGCTGCGCGATGACGCTGATCGGGTAGTCGGCGGTGCCGCCGCCGAGCGCCGAGAACTTCAGGTAGCGCATCCGGGCACGGAGCTGCAGCGACCCGACCTGGATCGCGTCGTCGTTGGCGGTCGTGATGCTGGTGAAGTCCGCGTCGGTGACGTCGGTGTAGGTGCCGCCGCTCGTCTCGCACTCGGTGATCTTGATCGCCGTGATGGAGGAGGTCGTACCGGGGTAGGGGACGAGCGTGAAGACGACGTGACCGCCGTCGTACTGGGTCGTGTCGAGAGCCGTGCCGAGGACGGCGGCGGCGGGGGTGCCCTGGTAGTGCAGGACGGTCCCGATGCTGGTGCTAGGAGTGCGTTTCATGTCTGGATTCCTTTCGGTTCGTGGGTGGTGGTGGAGCCCGGCCTAGACGGCGAAGGCGGTGAAGGCCGAGGGCTGCACGCGGTGCGTGTCGAAGCGCTTGATGAGACGGATGTGCGTCTCGTCCTGGCTGAAGGCGTCGTCGGCGACGTCGCTGACGCGGATCTCCAGACCCTTGAAGTTGGCGATCAGGGCCTGATCCCAGGCACCGAAGACGCCGGAGTTGGCACCCGTCGCGGCGGCGAAGGCGGTCGAGGTCTCGATCTTGTGACCGAGGACAGCCTGCTCGGGGCCAGCCGAGAGGCTGCGCCGCTCGACGTCGACGTTGGTCGCACCGGGGGCGACCATCATCTCAAGGCGCTGGGTCGGGTGGACCGCCCAGCCGAGGTTGCCGAAGTACGCTTCGGCGACCATCAGGTCACCGAGCGCGTCGACGAGCTGGACGTAGGTGACCGCGCCCGAGGACGTGGTGAAGCTGCCGATGTCGGGGTCGTTCATCAGGCCGAGCGGCTCGCCGCTGGAGCCGGAGCCCCGCAGGACGAGCAGGTCCGACTTGATCGCCATGTCGCGGCTCGCCTGCATGGTGAACCAGGACTCGGCGGCGGCGGGAGCGTTCTCCAGCATCAGGTTGTGGACCTTCACGCGGACGCCGCAGGTCTTCGGCTCCAGGCTGAACTGCTCGATGGACAGGTCGCTCGCCGGGATGGCGTCGCCCTCGGAGGCGATCGAGCTGATGGTCGTGCCGCTCGCCACGCGGTTGAAGTGCATCGCGCCGCCGACGCCGGGCAGCTCGGTGAGGCCGAGCGTCGCGCCGTTGAAGATGGTGCGGCGCTGGAGCATCTCGATCAGGCCGGGGACGAGGTTCTCGGGGACGAGGAAGCCGCCGCCCGAGTCGGTCTGCATGCCCATCGTCTTGATGATGTCCTGCTCGTACTCGGCCTTGCTCCAGTCCTTCGTGACGATGGACTGGATGCAGCGGGCCATCGAGAAGCCCTTGCCCGTGACGGGGTCGAACTCGTCGCCGCCGTCGACGAGGAACTTCTCGTTCTCGCGCTTGGCCTCGGCGGCGGCGGCGATGCTCTCGACGATCTCGTCGAGGCGCTTCTCGATGGCCGCCTTGTCTTCGGTGGCGGCGGTCTGGAGGTCGGCTTGCGCCTTGGTGAAGTTGATCTCCATCGCCTCGACGGCGGTGGTGAGCTTCTCGATGTTTTCGATTGCGGACATGGTCTGCGTTTCCTTTCGGTGTGGGAGTCGGGAGTCGGGGGAAGGGGTGCCTACTTCGGCGAGGACGAGAGCGAGCGGGTCGCGCGCTCCAGGGCCGCGCCGAGATCGGCGAGCGCCTTCGCCTGCTCCGCGTCCTCGTCACCCGCATCGGGATCGGCCTGCCCCTCGGGGGCAGTCGGTCCATTGGGAGTCGTGGCGCTTCGCTCGGCGAGGTCGGTCAGTTGGTCCGAGAGCTGCCGCATCGCGGCCATGCCCTCGGTGATTTGGTCGACGGCCTTCGTGGTGGCCTCTGCCAGCGCCGTCATCGCGTCCATCGCACGCTCAAGGCCCGACGGGACCTCGGCGTCCTCGGGCGCGTCAGGCGGCGTGTCAGGGCCGTCGGTGGAAGGAGTGCCGCCGTCCGCTTCGTCAGGTGTGGTGGGGGCGTGGTTGCCCCCCTCGTTGTCCAGATCGGTCGGCGGCACTGGTTCGGGGGTGGCCTCGGCGTCGCGCTGCTCGTCGGCGACCAGCAGGCGGCCCATGTCGACGACGCTGCGGACGCTGGCCTTGGCGCGCTCCAGCGCGGCGTCGGCGTCGCAGGGGTAGACCTTCAGGAAGCGGGCGGCGTCGGCGTCGCTGATGTCGCCCTTGCTGATCATGCCCTTGAGCCCGCGCTCGATCTCGCGGCTGCCGGGGTTGGCGGGCAGGCTGACCAGCGAGAACTCAAGCAGCTCCTGCTTCTCGTAGACCACGCCCCACGGACCCAGGCCCAGCTTCTCGCGCTCCTTCTGCGGGATGTCCTCGCCCCAGCGAAGCTCCACGGGAGCGAAGCCGACCGAGCCCGTCGTGACGATCCCGGCCTCGACCATGCGCCAGATCAGCCCGGCCTCGGGGTTGACCTCGTCGTCGGCGAGCGTGACGTCGCCGATCAGCGAGCGCATGCCGTCGATGCTCTTCACCGAGAGCTTGCCGCCCGTGCCGATCGGCGGGGCGTAGGAGTTGTGCCCCCAGAGGATCGGGCCGCTGGCGCTCTTGAAGTTGTCGGTGTCCCAGCCCCGCTGCCGGATGATGTCGCCCTGGCGATCGACCCGCTCGTCGCTGAAGACGTAGGAGCGGGTGCGCCCGTCCTTGGCCTTCGATGCCTTGGAGACGGCGCGGTAGTGCGGGACGGCTGCCGACTTGGCCGCGATGACGGCGTCGACGCCAGCCTGCTCCATGTCGAAGGTCGAGGCGGTCCCGGCTGCGATCGCGGAGGCGAGCGACGGGATGAGGGTGGGCTTGGTCATTTGATCAGCGGGATGGTGGTGCAGCGGCAGTTGATGAAGTCGCCGGGGTCGGCGCTCCCCGAGCCGTCGCCGGGGTACTTGAGTCCGTAGCCGAACTCCTTGCCGACCTTGACGGTCGTCTGGTCTAGGTTCTGGTGGGAGTCGCGGACGGCCCCATCGCGGGAGCTGACCCAGGTGTGCTTCTCGACGTCGTCCTCTTTCATCTGCGCGGTACGAGCGTGGCTCGTCGCGCTGTTCACTTCGGTCCTGGCGATCATCTCGGCGCGCGCGCCCATCTGGTTGACCATGACCTTCATGTCGGCTTCGAGCGCTTCGAGGACCTCGCGGATCGCCGCCGACATGCTCGTCGCGTCGTGCGCCCCGGCCAGGACCTTGACGATCCGCTTCTGGACGTCCTTCGCCAGCGTGGTCATCGAGCCCTCGGCGAGCGAGACCTCCTTCGCGGCCATGAACTCGGTGATGGCCGGGTCGGTCACGGTGAGGACAGCGCCCTCGCCCCCGACCTGGGAGTGCAGCGCCTCGGCGGCAGCGATCAGGACAGCCTCGATCTCGGGCAGCGCGGCCTCGGCCATCGCCTTCGCCCACTCGGCCTGATTCATCGCGAGGGCTCGTTTGACCTCGGCGTCGGTGGCGACGTACTTCTGGACGGTGCCGTTGGCGCTCTTGCCGCCGATCTGCCGGAGCTTCTTGCGGACGGCGAGGACGTAGTTCTTCAGGACCTTGTGCGCGGCCTTCTCGACCTTCGCTTCGTGCTTGCGGAGGAAGTCGTCGTGGGACTTCCAGACCGCCAGCATGGCGCGCTCGATCTCTGCGGCGTCGGCGGCGATCGCCTCGGGAGTGCGCTCGTCCTCGTCCGCGTCCTTCGTGACGACGGGCTCGGCGTCGCGGGTGTCGGCGGTGCCGTCCTTGCCGCGCGGCGTCTCGGGGTCGATGGCGATGGCGTGCGGGACGCGGTCGCCCTTCACCCAGCGGTCGTCCATGCCCTCGACGCTGTCAGCCATCTCGGCGAGTACGGCCCAGTCCGCGACGACGGCGGCGTCGCGGAGGCTCAAGCCTGCCTCGACCGCGATCTTCAGCACGCGGTCGACCTTCGAGTCCAGGTCCTCCTTCAGCACGCTGACGCCGGAGACGTCGAAGCGCACGCGGTAGTCGGAGCCCATGCCCGCCGTGCGGCGCAGGAGCTTGTGCCCCATCTCGTCCTCAAGGAACTCGACGATGGGCAGGACCGTGATCTCCCAGAAGACGCGGAGCGCCTCGACCGCGTTCGCGCGGTTGACGTCGTCGGAGATCGCCAGCACGGTCTTGGTCACGCCGAAGACCGAGAGGATGGTCTGGCGCGACCACTCGCGCATGGAGCCGAACTCCATGTCCTTCGGCGAGAAGCCGCTCTCCTTGAACTCGGTGCCGTGCGTGAGCAGCGCGACCTTGCCCGTCTTCTCGACGCCCGTGTAGCTCTGGTTGAAGTTGCTGATCAGCGCCTTCGCTTCGGGCTTGGTCAGGTCGGCGTTGGTCGACAGGAAGCCGCCGGGCCTGCCGCTGTTCTTCAGCAGCGCCTCGTCGTAGCGGTCGGCCTGGAAGAGCTTGGACGCCTCGCGCATCAGCACGGTGCCCGGCCCCATGCCCCGCGTGCCGTCGTAGGGGTTCGCCTTCGTGATCGGGACGACCGAGCCAGCGGGGAAGGTCTGCCCGTTGCTGATGCGGTACTTCGTCGGGAGCGCACCGATCTTCGCGTCGCAATCGGGGCTGACGTTCTCGCCTCGGATGGGGTAGATCCAATGCGGCACATTGAAGACGCCGCTGTAGGTCGTGTCCGTCCCCGCCGGGCCGCCCTCCTCGTTCAGCATGACCCAGTAGCTCTCGCCGTCGAGGAGGTGGAACTGGACGACCTGCTCGATGAACTTGCGCTGGCTCTGGCGGGGGTTCGGGAAGCGCAGGCGCTCGGCCATCGGGTGCTTGTCGTCCCGCTCCCAGCGGACCTCGCCGTTGCGCTCGGTGCGCTTCTCCAGGCGGATCGGCAGGCTGCCGATCGAGCTGGCGATGCGGTCGACGCAGGCGTAGACCCAGGGGCTCTGGGCGTAGACCTGCGTGATCGCGCGGTCCCCGGCGAGCGACATGATCGCGACGCCGCCGAGGGCCTTGCCCAGCGACTTGATCGTGTAGCCGCCGCTGTCCCCATCGCCGAACGGCTGGGCACGGTGGAACGCGCCGCGACCGGAGTCGAAGCTCTTGGCATCGGCGGCGACCAACGTCGGAGGGCCGGGCGGCTTGGCCTTCTTCTTGGTCATCTGGCGATCGCGCTGGATGTGGAGGTATTCGCTTGCAAGCTGATGCGCCCACGGTAGGCGCGGGCGCGCGAGGCACAAGCCCTTTCCCGCCACCCAAGGCGACCCCAAGGGCACCCCCGGAATCTCTTTCGGAAAATCGCCGCCGGGGCGGGCGCGAGTCCCCGCGTCGCGCGCCGCGCCCGCCCCCTGGCCCTGGGGGCGCCCCAGGGGGCGGGTGAGGTTTTTTGGGGGAATCCCAGGAAAGGACTGGACGGGAGCGCGCGGGTAGCCGATGATCCTCTTGTCGGGGGACGAGACCCCCGCCCACCACCACCACCCCGAACCACCACCCAGCCATGTCGAACACCACGAACAACGCCGCCACCTGCACCGACACCTTCTCGACCTTCAAGGTCGGCGACCCCGTCAACTGGAACGCTGGCAGCGACATCGAAGCGGGCACCGTCTTCCGCGTCACCAAGACCCAGGTCATCGTCCGCCGCGTCGAGACCACCCTGCTCAACGCCTCCGACTCCGGCGAGGCCGACGCCCTCCACGTCGCCCCCGGCGGGTTCGCCGCTCACGTCTCGGGCACCCAGCGCTGGGCCTTCGGCGACATGACCGGCGGCGAGATCGTCTTCTCCCGCCGCGTCAAGACCATTCGAGGCGACGAGGAGATCATCGCCAAGATGCGCGGGACCTCGATGAAGGGCTCGATGCACTCCTGGGGCATCCTGCGCCCCGGCCACCTGCGCCACTACGACTACAACTACTAGGCCCCACCCGCGCCACCCGCACCGCCACCACCACCAGCCCCACCACCAAGCCATGACCACCTACACCGCCATCGCCACCCGCACCGAACACGACGGTCTGATCCTGACCGACAAAGAGACCGGCACGACCGTCGTGATCCCCGGCCCCGTCGAGCCCTGCTGCACCGAGATCGAGGTCAACTGGACCTTCGGCGACGACGATGTCGCCGAGGACGCCGAGACGCAGATCACCGTCGGCGACGGCGAGATCCAGATCGTGCGCCTGTACCACTACGACCGGCGCGACCAGATCACCGCCGCGCTGCCCGAGCCCGAGGTCGAGCCCATCAGGAACGAGCGCACCGCCGCCGCCTACGAAGCCGCGCTCGCCGGGCTCGAAGGGCTGCGCCGAGCGGTGGCCCTCGACCCGGCCACCGTCCTCGGCCCGGAGCACGCGATCGTCTGTGCGGCGGTGTCGACCCTGCAGGCCATTCGCGACGCCCGCTAGGCTTCCTGCGAGAATCCCAGGAAAGCCCTTGACCGCCCGGCGCGAGCCGGGCACACTTCACGCATGAAGAACAACAACACCAGCAGCGACGCCGCCCCCAAGACCTTCACCCCCGGCGGGATCTACTTCGCCACCCTGACCTGCGCCCACTCCTCCTTCCCCGTGCGCGTCATCCGCCGCACCGCCAAGTCGATCTGGATCGAGCCCGCCGACGAGGACCGCCGCAAGCGCTACCCCGTCAAGCGCTGCGCCGTCCGCAGCTACGGCGACAGCGAGTACGCCTCGGCCTGGAGTAGCTGGCACCTCGCCGCCTACTCGACGACCGACAACGGCTTCGACATGCAGACCATCTAGACCACTCACCCCCGGCTCGCGGCACACCGCCGCGAGCCTTCACACCCTGACCCGAGAGACACCATGAAGATCATCGCCAAGGTCGAGCGCGCGCTCGACCGCATCGAGGACTACGCCGTCCAGCACGCCGACGAGGGCTTCGACGCGAAGCGCAAGCGCCAGCTCCAGACCAACGTCGACAACGCGAAGCGCGTCGTCGTCGCCGCCGTCACCGAGCTGGCCGAGGAGCTGTCCGACCGCGTCGCTCCCTTCGACACCCCGATCGTCGAGGTCGTCGACCTCGACGCCCTGCCGCAGCGCTTCGACTTCGGCGGCATGAAGCACGCCTGCGACGACGTCACCCTGGGCACCGTCCTCGCGATCGACAGCCTCGTCGGCGAGCAGAAGGCCGACGCGATGCGCTGCACCGTCGGGCTCGCGATCGAGGCCGAGCGCTGCACCATCCTCGGCCCGTCGTCCTCGCTGGTCGGCGCGACCGCGCCGGAGGCGAAGTCGTGAGGGTCGCGGGCAAGCTCGCCTGCGACGCGACCACGCAGCGCGAAGGCGTCGGCGACGGGAAGCCCTGCAAGCGGCGCGTCGTCGTCGAGCAGCGGCGGGAGGTCGGCGACGCCGCCTGGACCATGCACTACTGCGAGCGGCACAGGGGCCGCAAGCCCGACGCGCCCGTGCGCCTGCTCGGCGTCCGCGAGATCCCCCTGGGGCTCGTCCCGTGAGCGGCCCACGATCCCCGAGGCCGCCCTCCTTCGACGGCCTCGTCGTCGCGACGGTCCTCTTCCTGGCCGTGACCCTCATCGCCGTCGAGGTCCACACGGCGCGGCAGGGGGCGGCAGCGGCGAAGGCCCAGGCCGCCCCCGCGACCCCCGTCCTGTGCGACGAGTGCGGGGCTGGACATTTCCTGGGAAAAGAACCGGGAACGCCTTGACGGATCCCGACGAGTAGCGCACAGTACGCCCATGAAGAACACGACCAACGCCGACCGCGCCCGCCAGATCGAAGCCATCGCGACCGAGACCCTCGGCCTCGAAACCACCGCGACCCGCAACAGCGGCGACCTCGACTTCACCGAGATCGCCGCCTGGAACGCGAAGGCCGCCCTGGAGCAAGCCCACGCCGCCGGGCGCGCCGAGACCGCGACCCCCGCCGCCGAAGCCCTCGCCCTGCTGGAGCGCGTCTTCGCCGGGAACCCGAACCCGCCCGCCGAGATCGCCGCCCTGCGCGACGCCCTCAACGCCTAGCCCGCCACCCAGCCATGTCGAACACCCTCAAGCTCACCTCCGTCGGCGAAGGTCGCCACCTCGCCCTTCTGCCCGACGGTCGCCTCCTCCTCGTCGAGCATCTCCGCTGGCGCGGCAGCCATTGGAACGACGACGGCTGGCAGGCCCTCGTCCTCCCCGCCGCCGATGTCACGCTCGACGACGACGGGAAGCCCTCGCGCTGGACTGACCTTCGATCCAGCCGCGTCGGGAAGGAGCGCACCATGACCCGACTCCGCGCCCTGCTCCGCGACGAGCCCGAGCGCCTCGATGCCGGATGGTCCGCTCCGACCCGCCCCCGCTAGACCACCACCACCCGCCGGGGCCTCGCGCCCCGGCCCCACCCGGAGACTCACCATGACCAAGATCCCCAAGACCACCGTCAGCATCGGCGAGCGCGCCGACCACCTCGGGCGCTTCCGCGTCAAGAAGGGCGTGAGCCCCTACGGCGGGCGCATCCTGCCGGGGCGCTGGAACAAGGGCCGCACGCACGCAATCCTGAACGCGCCGACCAGCGCGGGCAATGGCCCGATGGGAGCCGACGAGCGGACCTACCGAGCCGACGAAGTCGAAGAGGTGACCTCGTGAGCGCCATCCCACCCACCGTCGCCGACCTGTACCTCGCCGCCGTCGGGGACCTGAAGGCCGAGCGGCAGAACAGCGCCCGCCTCGCCGACGCCCTCATCGACACCCTCGGCTCGCTGCGGGCCATCGAGTCCTGCAGCCCGCGCCTCGCCGTCGAGCGCGGCGAGGGTTCGCTGGAGGTCCACCGCAAGCGCAGGGCGCGCCAGCTCGACGAGGACGAGCGACGGATCGACGAGGCGCTCGAAGCCCGCAGGCGGCGGGAGGCGACGTCGTGAGCCCGCGCGCCCCGCGCCCGTTGAGCGCCGCCGCGCACGCGGCCCTGGTCGCCCTGCTCGACCACCCCGACGGCTGTCACTTCTACCCGGCCCTGCATCGGCAGGGGGTCTGGCGGTCGACCCTGCGGGCGCTGGAGCGGCGCGGGCTGGTGACCTGCCGCCAGGACACCCTGACGGCCCTGACGCCGCAGGGGCGCGCCCTGGCGACGGGGGAGCCCGCGCCCGACGAGGGGGATCTGTAGGACGAAGCGGGCCTGCAGGCCCCCACAGGGGGGGGAGGATCTTTTCCTGGGATTCTCCCCCTAAACGCTTGATGGATCCCGGCGGGTAGGCGATACTCAGGTCATGGAAAACAAAGCCAACGCCACCGAGATCCTCAACGAGTCCGACGTCTGGGTCAAGGTCACCAAGTTCTGCGCGGCCCGCCGCCCCTGGGCCTTCGACTTCTTCCTCCTCGCCGACGGCTCGAAGATCCGCGCCATCGACGTCATCGCCTGGAGCTAACGCCCCACCCCACCCCCACCACCCCGAGCCCCACCCAGCCATGAACATCCAAGACCTGATCGAAGCCCTGACCGACGCCGCCGACCAAGGCATCACCGACGTCGAGATCCACACCCAGCCCAACTACCCCCTCAAGGGCGGCATCGCCAACGTCCGCGTCCTGAAGGGCAAGGTCACCCTCGCCACCACCGCCTGCGGCGAGTACGGCGACAGCGCCGCCTGGAACGACGCCGACCTCGACGACGACGACGAGACCTGCCCCGACTGCGGTCGCGACTGCGCCGACCTCGACGACGACGAGCCCAACGGCTGCCCGACCTGCGAAGGCCCCTACGCCCCCCGCTAGATTTTCCTGGGATTCTCCCCCGATACGCTGGACAGGCCCCCGATCATCGAGCAAGATACGCCCATGAAGAACGCCCCGACCAACGCCCCCACGATCCTCTACACCTTCGCCGACGCCGCCCCCAGCGACACCACCGACGACGTCGGCGTCCGCTGCGCCGCCTGCGGCCTGGACGACTTCGACGTCGAGGAAGCGATCGAGGACGGCGGCCACATCCCCTGCGGCTGCTGCGAGCGCTGATCGCCGACCCCACCCCCACCCTGATCTTTTCCTGGGATTCTCCCCCGATACGCTTGACGCCCCGCCCACCCCGAGCTACAGTCTGACCCATGAAGAACAGCAACGCCAGCGACACCGCCATCCGCCTCAAGTCCTGCGAGGACGCCCTCGCCGCCCAGGAGGCCCGCCTCCAAGAAGAACTCGACAAGCCCTACGCCGAGCAGAGCCGCGAGGTCGCCGCCAGCCTCGAATGCCTGATCGCCGCGACGGTCAAGCGCATCGCCCAGCACCGCGCCGCCCTCAACGCCTAGCCCACCGCCCCCACCATGAAGAACACCAAGAGCGTCTCCCTCACCCGCGCCGCCTGGACCCAATGGAACCATGACGGCATGCGCACCGCCTCCCTGCTCGTCGACGGCGCGAAGGTCGGCTTCGTCATCGAGACCCGCCGCCGCGTCGGCTGCCGTGGCGCCCGCAGCTACGACGTCTCGTGCGACGGCATCAACCTCGACGGCCAAGGGCGGATCGAGATCCCGATCAGCGCTGGGACGCCCCGCGCCATCAAGCATGTCGAGCGCCTGCTGAACGAGGCCCTCGTCGCCGAGGCCAAGATCGAACACGCCACCGACAAGGCCCGCGCGATCCTCGCCGCCTGGGAGGCTTAGAGTTTCCTGGGAGAATCCCCAAGAAGTGATTGACCCCGACACCGATCGAGCCGATACTGAAGTCATGAAGAACAGCAACCCGATCCCCGCCGCCGTCCGCCGCTCCTACCCCCTCGCCATCGAGGCCATCGTCACCGCCGCCTTCACCCCCGGCAAGGGCTGGGTCCTGACCCGCACCTCCGAGCGCATGACCGCCAAGGTCGCCGACCGCATGAAGCGCGAGGGCGTCACCGCCGTCGCGCTCACCGTGACCTGCACCGACGGCATCGCGACCTTCGACCGCCATCCCAGCTTCCAGGTCGCCGAGCTGGCGACCCCGCCGAAGCCGAAGGCCCCCTCGAACGAGGCGCTGGCCGACCTGACGCCCGACGAGCTGCTCGGCGTCCACAAGGCCCACCCCCGCAGCGCCCGCGTCTGGGACGCCCTGATCGCCGCCGTCCTCGCCGACGACTCGCCCGCCCGTCGCGGTCGCCTGACGGCCTGCGACAACGGCCACTCGAAGGGGCTGATGCGCCTGACCAGGAAGCCTCGCGGCGGGATGCGCTACCAGACCTGGATCCGCAGCCGCCAAGCCTGGACCAAGACCACCTACGCCTCCCACGCCTTCAGCGTCTAGGACGCCCCCAGCGCCCGCCTAACGGCCCGACGAGTCCTCGCGACCCGTCGGGCCTCTTCGTGCCCAGGGCGCAGCACGCGCCCAGCCAGGACGCCCAGCGGCCTCCTACGCCCAGCCCTCGCCGTCGGGGTCGTAGTCGTCGTCGTCCGCCCCACCGAAGTAGGCGGGCATGCGCTGCCCCGACCGCGAGAACGACAGGACCCAGGCGTCCGTGAAGTCGGGCGAGCGCCCGTCCAGCCGCTTCTTGATCAGCTCCTTCGGCTCGATCTAGATGACCTCTTTCGGCAGGTACTGGATCCGGCACGCCTCGCTCCAGATCTGCCGACGGAACTCCGACGGCACCGACGCCCGGCCTGCGCGGAGCTGACAGCGCGCGACCCAGAACAGCTCGGCCCGACGGTTCCGCACGCGGACGCTGCGCCCGATGACGTCCTTCGAGTCGCCCTGGGGCTTGGCCCCGAAGTTCACGCCCTCGACTTGGTAGCCCGCCTCGCGCAGCCTGTCGACCACGCCCGCGCCCAGACCGATGACGTCGATGTGGACGTTGCGCGGCGGGACCTTGTAGTCCTCGATCCAGGTCGCGACCTTCTCGGCGGTCAGCATCAGGTCGCGCGAGTGCCAGCCGAAGACCTCGACCACCCGCCCGTCGTCGACCAGGACCATCGCGTTCTGGTCGGAGTCGCCGCGCGCGATGTCGACGCCCAGGTGCAGGCCCGACCCGTCCATCGGGAAAACGTCGCGGTTGCCCTCGAAGTCGGACAGCGGGAAGACCATGTAGTCCCCGCCCGCCGACGGGAACTCGGCCAGCACGCGGACCTGATACTGCGGCGAGTCGGTGCCCCAGTACCGCGCCTCGCCCTCGATCCACTCCGGCGCGATGATGTTGTCGGGGACGTCGAAGGCGCTGATGCGGAAGCGCGCCCAGCTCGGGTCGTTCGCCGTCGCCTCCCAGACCTCCTTGAACCAGCCGTTCGGCTTGGTCGTGTTGCCCGCCGCGATGAAGTAGGTGTTCCGCGTGGTCAGGTAGCCACGCACCGACTTGAACTTGAAGTCCTGCGCGGCGCTGGCCTCGTCGATCACCGCGAGCAGGCCGCCGTCGTCGCCGGGCTCGTCGGTCAGGCCGGACGAGTGCAGGCCGAGCATCGTCTCCTCGGTGTCGGGGCTGATGCCGTCGTAGATCCAGAGCGGCCCCAGCTCCCAGCGCGGCGTCTTCATCGGCTCGCCGGGCAGCGGACGCCGGGAGAGCTGGTGAGCCGACCGGACCTTCTGGTGGACGTTCATGACCTGCGGCACCGAGCCAGCGGTCAGACGGATCCGAGCGTCGCGGCGCGAGGTGAAGAACCAGGGGATGACCATGTCGCCGAGCAGCACGCTCTTGCCGCAGCCGTTGCAGCCAGCGAGGAGGACGCGCCGCTTGTCGCGCAGCGCTTCGAGGACCTGGACCTGCCCGACGTCGGGGTTCGTGGCGCTGACCCACGGCTCGATGCCGCGAACGTCGCGCGCCCAGCCGACCGGGTCGAAGCGGTACTCGGCGAACGGGGCCTCGCCCTGCATGCCGAGGCGTGACCGCGCCGCATCGAGCGCCTTGCTAAAAGCCCTCGCGGTCAAGCTCTTGTGCAATCCGTTGAGCATCTTCGGCCCCCACCGTGCGAATGCAGATGTCGATCACCCGCGCCATGATCATCTCCAGGTCGCGCTCGTTCAGGGCGTGCGCTGCCTTGAGTCGGACGTCCCAGCTCTCCTTCTTCCGCGTCGCCATCGAGTCGATCGCTTCGGTCATGTGCTTGAGCGCGCGGTCCTCCCTGACGCCGCTGTCGAGGAGCCGCTTCAGCTCCTGCAGCTTCGCCGCCATCGCGGCGTGCTTGTTCTCCGCGCCCAGGACGAAGGCGTCACCGAGCAGCGCCCTGGCCCGCGACCGGAACTCGGGGACGTCGGCCTCCTGCGCTCGCTCGATCGCCCTGGTCAGGACAACGTGCGACAGCGCCAGCGTCTCGGTCAGGTCGTAGAGCATCTCGTCGTTGGCGCGCGCGTTGTCGTAGAGCGCGGCGCGGCGCTTCTGCAGGACCCGCGAGTAGCCGCCGTGCTTGACTGGCCCGCCCGTCGACTTGCCGCCGTGCAGGTAGCAGACCTGCATCCCCCTGATCGACGGCTGCCCGCAGCGCTCGCCCGTTGACTTCGCTGCGGCGTGGCAGCGGTCGGGCTCGGTCGGGTCGTCCGCGAACTTCGCCTTGGACTTGCGCGTCTTCTGCGGGCGGGGGGGAGTGCGGTTGCGCGTGCCCTCGCTGATCTTGCCCTTCTTGCGCTTGGGCTTCGGCGGGTCGGGGAGCTGGGGCTCGTCGACCACGACCTCGGCGGGGGTGATGGGGGTGTCGGTGACCGGGACGATCTCGACGGAAGGGGTCTCGACGGAGGCGGGCGTGACCTTCGTCGCCTTCTCCATCGCCTTCTTCTTGGTCGCCTTGCCGACCTTGCGCGCCTTCGCCATCTAGAGCTTCACCTTGCGGGGCGCGGTCGGGTCGTCGGGCCTGATCTCAATCGTGCCGGGCTCGACCTCCGGGTCGGCGACGATGTCCATCCCGGCGAACTCGCCGATGACCTCGCGCCGCCTGACGGGGTCGACCTCGCGGGGCTTGCGCTCCTTGCCCAGCACCAGCAGGTCGAGCGAGACGTCGAGCGCCTCGGCGATCGCGACCAGCTGCTCGGTGTTCGGCGTGTTCGTGCCCGAGGCGTACTTCGACACCGAGGACTGCGCGACGCCAGCCCTCTCGCCGAACGCGCCTTGCCGCTCCCCCGTCTTCACGAAGTGAGCGGTCAGGGCGCGGCTGACGTTGGCGGCGACGAACGCCTTGGCCGTGGTGGGTCGGTCGGTCATCGGTTGGGTCGGTGGCTGCGGAAGATGTCGACGACGATCCAGGCGACGACGGCGACGAGCATGACGGCGGCCTTGATCATAGCGGGTCCTCCGGCGGGACGGGGATCAGGTAGCCGCCGCCGCTCGGCTGGTTGATCTGCACGAACCCGCCGACGCGCTCGATGGTCGCGCCGGGCTCGGCCAGCTTGCGGACGATCCTGCCGAGCGCTGCCTTCAGCTCGGCGATGTCGGCCTCGTACTCGCGGGAGGACTTGGCGGGCGGGAGGTACTGCGGGTTGGGGGTGTGCGTCACGACACGACCTCCCCGTCGACGACCAGCGTGCCGATCGGCGTCGCGCCTTCCTGGTGGTTCAGCACGACGATCGGGTAGATGTCGTTCAGCAGGTCGTCCATGTCGTCGAAGCCGTTGACGCTCAAGCCGTCCAGCTCGACGCGGAGCGCGCCGGAGATCAGGAAGGGGCGGCGCTGCTGGGGCGCGCGCTCACCCATGACCGTGAAGCCGGAGACGACGAAGCGGGTCGTACCCCAGCCGTGCAGGTCGCCGTCCTCGATCGGGTTGTAGATGTGGCCCGTCGGCGTGAGCATCCAGGCGCGATGCCCCTCGGGGTTCGCGTCGGTCTTGCTCTGGGCAACGGCCTCGTTCCAGCAGGCGACGCTGCCCGCGTAGGGCTTGGTGCTGCGGCAGTCGATGAGCGCGTAGACGTTGCCCGTGTGACCGTGGCAGGTGAAGTCGCTGCCGCCGCCCGCGATCGGGTTGCCGGGGTGGACGACGCCGTGGCTGTCGATCCAGGCGAGCTGCCCCTCCCAGCCGCAGCGGACAGCCTCGCAGTCCTTCCAGACCACGCTGCCCGTCGACGCGGCTCCCCCCTTCGGGAAGTCCTGGGGCACGCGGTTCGCGTGCTGCTCGAAGGTCCGACCGTTGCCGAGGACGCGGGTGTCTCCGGCGGCGTCGGTCAGCAGGCGGGTGCGGTTGGTCGCGCCCTCGGCGAAGAGGTCGACCGTGTTGTGGTAGTAGAACGAATGCTCGCGGGCGGGGTCGGCGATGAAGCCGTCGAAGGTCGCGCGGCAGGTCTTGAGCAGGACCGCCCACTTGATGCCCATGCCGTCGTAACTCTTCCATCGGTCGTCGACCTCGATGCTGGTCGCGATCGCGACGAGGTGCAGGCCGGGCATGTGGTTGAGCAGCCGGAGCGGCGCGAAGTCGCCCATCGTCTCGCCGTTGTGCATCGCCTCGTCGGAGTCGATGATGACGGGCTCGGCGTCGAGGTCGGTCTTGACGACGCCGTAGGTCCCGTCGGGCAGCGGCTTGACCGTGACGTCCATGTCGTCGGCGCGCAGCACGGGGTTGACCAGCCGCAGCTCGCCCTCGATGCCGCCCTTGCTGTCGCCGATCTTGAAGCCGTCGACGCGCGCGCCGGGCATGAAGTCCAGGCAGAGGTCGCCGAGCGGAGAGCCGTCGGCGTTGGAGATGGCGTAGGCGTGACCGCCGCCGATCCAGAGCCCCTCGATGACGCCGGAGACCATGACGACCGTGCCCGGCTTGACGGTGCCGCCGGAGTCGGACCCGCGCACGGCGTTGAGGATCTCCATCTTGGTCATGCTGGCGTCGATCGCGACGACCGTGTGCGTCGGCCAGCTCGCGCTGTAGCGGTCGGACGCGGAGGCGAAGTCGAGCGGGTCAGGGTCGACGGGCTCGGGCTCGGGGTCGACGGGCGGGTCGGGGTCGGGGTCGACGGGGATCTCGGGGACCTCGTCGATCGCGATGTTGAGCGCGATCAGGTCGGCCTCGGTGCGCGCCTCGTCCTTGATCCAGGCGACGATGGTGTCGAGGTCGAGGACGGGCTGCGGGACGACGAGCCGCGACAGCAGCTCGGACCCGACGACGGTCAGGTCGATCGTCGCATTGTAGGCCGAGCCGAGGATGGTTGCGGCCAGCGTCGCGAGGTGGTCGGTGTCCCATCCAGACAGGTCGGGCGTCGTGGCGGGGGGGGGCGTGCTGGAGTCGCTCATGGCATGGGGTAGGCTTGGGACCTATGGGGGGCGGTGGGGTGAAGGCTATGCGGTTGCGGTCGGGTCGAGGCTCTTGGGGCTGACGCCCGTGCGCTCTGCGCTGACCTCGTCGAAGGTCCTGCCGTCGTCGCGGAGGATGGCGGCGCGACCCGTGAACTTCTGCCATCGCCTGACGATGACGTCGACGTAGCGGGGCTCCAGCTCCAGGCCGACGCATCGGCGGCCCAGCTGCTCGGCGGCGATGAGGGTGGTGCCGGAGCCGAGGAAGGGATCGAAGATGGTGTCGCCGGGCTGGGAGGCGTGGCCGATGGCGTTGGCGATCAGGGCGACGGGCTTCATGGTCGGATGCTCCTCGGAGGCCGAGGGTCGGACGAAGTCCCAGACGTTGGTCAGGGTGCGGTCGTCGGTGAAGCGCGTGCCGTCGACGACCCAGCCGAACCAGCAGGGCTCGTACTTGTTC
>Ga0098052_1000486_pt1 | contig 25150 bp, 35 predicted proteins | sample 15_taG_FD_81591 | JGI IMG/M metagenome (GOLD analysis project Ga0098052, IMG submission 81591) | Marine viral communities from the Subarctic Pacific Ocean - 15_ETSP_OMZ_AT15312 metaG | ecosystem: Environmental > Aquatic > Marine > Oceanic | place: Pacific Ocean | collected 2015-01-18
ACATCTTAAATTTTGACTGCTGATCTGGCCTCTGGATCAAAGACTAGAGGAACGCTGGGAGAGTCAACCCAGGGGAGTTAAAACTCGGAGGTCGAGTCGCCCTTCGTCAAATAGCCTGTACAGCTTAAGAGCTTAGCCGTGGAAATCTAAGCAGACTCACATGCCGACGTGATAGGAATTGGTAGACTTGTCTCCCTGAGGTGGAGATGTTCGAAAGGGCGTAGGGGTTCGAGTCCCCTCGTCGGCACTTCTCATCTTTGACAAATGATGTAAAAAAAATTGTCCGAGTGTGGCAGAATGCACTCGCTAAAATTTAACTTCTGTTCCGTAACCTCTCTTTCGGAAATCTAAGAGAGGGGCTGTCTCGATACGCAGGCGTTTATGTGTCGACTGTCTTAGGGCGGACAGGTGGAGGAGATATCCTCTTTGGGTGAGCGTAGAAACCTCACTCAGCTCTGACAAGCTCCCTTAGCTCAGCTGGATAGAGCATCGGCCTTCTAAGCCGACGGTCGAAGGTTCGAATCCTTCAGGGAGTACCATTCAAAGAAGGTTGACAGAGCGGTAATGTGCCGGCTTGGAAAGCTGCGGCCAGGGTAAAACCTGCGGGAGTTCGATTCTCCCACCTTCTGCCATTTTGAAGACGTAGGATAAATCAGGCGTTGTGCTGCAGCACTTCGACCTCGAGCCGGCCAGTCTAGAGACATGATCATCTCGCGGACGAAGACGGTAGAAATCCGCTGCCTCTTTAGGGCTGAGTTGCTGGTTCAAATCCAGTCGTCTTCACCACTTCATGGAAGATTGACAGAGTGGTAATGTGTCCGACTTGAAATCGGTAGCCTGGCGAAAGCCAGCGGGGGTTCGATTCCCTCATCTTCCGCCATTTGCTCGTGTAGCTCCAGATAAGAGCCAGACCACTGCATAGGTATGCAAGTGGTCAAGGAAAACCAATGCTCTCACCCTGTAGAAGCTGCAAAACCCCAACTCAGAATCGTGCTTATTGCAATAACTCTTGTCAAAGTGATCATCGCTGGTCAAAGCGAAAATTACTCATTGAGTCTGGCGAGTATAAAGGCGAGAACAGGCCGCTTATGCGGTATCTCGTTGAATCTCGTGGACGAAAATGTCAATCATGTAATCTCGACGCTTGGTGTGGTAAAATAATCCCGCTCGAAGTTGATCACATCAGTGGCAACAATGATGATCATAGCTTAGACAATATTCGACTACTATGTCCAAACTGTCATGCTCAAACACCTACATGGAAGAGCAAAAACAAAGGGAAAGGTAGAGAGTATCGTCGTAAGCGATATCGAGAAGGAAAAACGTATTAAATGCTGGTGTGCCCGAGTGGTCGAAGGGTCCGGTTTTGTAATCCGGTTGCGAAAGCACATCGTGAGTTCGAATCTCACCATCAGCTCCATTTTGAGAGAAGACAATGAAGAAAGTTCTGTGTAGCCATCTTGGCTGCAGTGATCGTAGAGTTCACCACACGAAGCCCGATACGATGAGATCTCATCGTACAGTCAAGGTTGATGATAACTTCTGCGACGGAGATCCGATGTACTGCAGTCTCGAGTGTGCAATGCACGACGGCGCGTTTAGCGTAAAAAACGGTTGGCATATCGAGAAACGCAAATCGAAGTCTTCTTGAATTTAAGCCCGGATAGCTCAGTTGGTAGAGCGGTAGGTTTACATCCTGCGTCAGCGGGGGTTCGAGTCCCTCTCTGGGCACCATCACATCAATCAGGAGGGTCATCATGGACCTTAGAGAAAGAAGGGGGATGCAAAAAGAACTGACTCGGATCAAGTTCCGTGCACGAGTTCTTTCAATGCCTGGTGGATCAGAATGGCTCTGTCATATCGGTCGTCTTTTCGGGTTCAACTCGAAGTTTATGAGTCCAGGAAATTTCGGCTTCCCGCCGAAGCTTGCGCTTCTTCTCTTCGACTTCATTGCTGGCAGAAAAGATTGGTAAAGCATGCATCTGCTCAGAAGGGCAGAGTATAATGGACAAGATTTTGGGGCTATAGCTCAGTGGGAGAGCATCGGCTTTGCACGTCGAGGGTCCAGGGTTCGAATCCCTGTAGCTCCACTCCGGCTCAGAGGAAGTCGTTAGATTCAAGTCGGGAACAAAGCCGTTCCCGAGCCCGAATTCGGGTTCATCCTCGCAGGGGGCCTTAGCTCAATAGGAGAGCACCGCGCTGGCAGCGCGAAGGTTACGGGTTCGAGTCCCGTAGGCTCCACTTTTTCTGGTAAGTCTGAACAACGGATAGTTGGAAGACACGTTGCTGTGCGCGGATCGTTGGTTGGGGCACACAACACCTGGTGGGTTGACAGAGTGGTTAGTGGTAATGTGCCGGTTTCGAAAACCGTGGCCAGGCGAAAGCCTGCGGGGGCTCGAATCCTCCATCTTCCGCCATTTCGCCTCCTTAGCTCAACGGACAGAGCATCGGTCTTCGAAACCGAGGATGTGGGTTCGATTCCCTCAGGAGGTACCATTAAGCCGTCTTAGCTCAGTTGGATAGAGCGCAGCGCTACGGACGCTGAGGTCGAGGGTTCGAATCCTTCAGGCGGTACCATTTTGCTCGAGTGATGTAACGGTAGCCTTGCCGAGTTCAAACCTCGGTGTCCGAAAGGGCGTGAGGGTTCGACTCCCTCCTCGAGTACCATTTTCAAACAATCGTACCAGCTCAATGATAAGTACTCTGGAGAGTTGAGGAGAGATTTAGCATGAAGCTTTCAACTAGACGTCTGCGCCAGATCATCAAGGAAGAGCTGGGTCGATTAAATCCAATCTCTCTGGTTGCTGACTTGAATGCGCATCTTCAACTAGACTGGAAGGCTAAGCTAGGACCCATCAAGTTCGGGCACAAGTCAATTATCGTTATGTCGTCGGACGGCGTGACATATCGCTTCGGAATTCGCATACTCCCATCAGGAAGTTACAGTGTAATTCTGATTGACGCACCTATCGAAAGGGAAGCGCCCGATTACGAGTCTGGCGGATATCGATCAACGATCAATATTCCTCACGAGATTGAAGAAGCTTTCAGCGAGCTGGGTGTCAGCATTGAACACTTGGGCCCAGCGAGAAACAGACTCAAGTCACACGGTGAACAAACTCACGAAGACTGGGACTTTGATTCGCTAGACTACGAAGACTGAACGCTTTTAGAGAGTAGCACGTCGTTAGCAGGGAGCTGGTAGTAGTCCGGTCGGTAGTGGAAGAAGCACATCGCTTCGCTTGGACCACCCGGATCGGTAGGTAGACCCTGGCGTGGGCCCATAGCAGCACGGTGTTACCCGTTCTCACGTGCTGCTGGAGGTTTGAGACGACAACCAAGAGCGGCGTGCTTATGCGAATATGGTGGAATGGTAGACACGCCAGTCTGAGGGCTGGTGGGGAGAAATCCCCGTCTCGGTTCGAGTCCGAGTATCCGCACCATTTTGACCCAAGCGCTGGGATAGCGGCCGAGGATTGCAACCCCTCGGGGGAGATTTCGATTATCTCTTGGGTTTCCATTTTCATTCTAAGCATTCTCAGCGTACGATGGTCGTGTAGCTCAGCGGGAGAGCGTCTGGGTCACATCCAGAAGGGCGTGGGTTCGATCCCCTCCACGGCTTCCATACTTGGAGATCATTATGCCAGCAGCTGAAGTAGTAAGTCTCGTGCTTATCGGACTTTCATTCATTCTCGGATTCTTCGGGTACACTGATTGGGTATCGCCTCGAGGACCGGCCTGGCTGGCAAAGGCTTGGGACATTGCAACTGAGCCCTGGGCTGCTGGCGGGCTTTTCATGGTAGCAATGGTGATTCTTCTCTTCTTCGGTTAATCTACACAGCGTGGTGAGCGCGGTTCCTTAGCTCAGCGGTAGAGCGCCTGGTCGACATCCAGGAGGTCGCAGGTTCGATCCCTGCAGGAGCCACCATTTAAGAAAGGCGCACCTTTTGAGTGCGCCTTTCGTGTATAGCAATCCCGAGCTGGGTTATGCTGTTCCAGCATTCAGGCAGCAACGCTTCTAAGGCAACTTGTAGAAATACTTTTGTACATCTAGAGCAGCTGGCCTTAAAATGTAAAGGTTCAAACAGCGTCCGAACGGGGACGTCCCGTCAGCAAGAAAGCAGGGTGTGATCCGTTAATGCATACCCCTGGAGAGTCCATGTCTCGAGATTACGACGAAGCCGCTCGCGGTCGACGCAGCGCAGCTTCCAACGAACTCGTTCTGAGTGACGGCACTTATGCCTTCACCCAGGACACCACCAAGGGCAACATCAGCATCCATACGGGTCCGACTGTTGTCAATGTCACCGGACAGGAGTACCCGGTTGTCTTCGATGCTACAAAGCGCCTCTTCAGTGAGGTTGCGCTAGATCTCGCGATTCAGCGCAGTGTCATGGTTCCTCAGGGTTCCTACGTGGTTCTCGACAATCCGTCAAAGGATAGCACTCATCCCAACGAGCGAAGTAAGCAGGCTGCGGCCGATCTTCGTATCGGTGAGCGGGTGAACATTCCGGGTCCGGCCAACTTCAGCCTCTGGCCTCGTCAGAGTGCACAGGTTGTCAAGGGTCACCAGCTGCGAAGCAATGAGTACCTGTTGGTCCGCGTATATGACGAAGAGTCTGCGAAGACGAACTGGAGCAGCGCGGTCATCAAGCTCGCGACGCAGACCCCAACTGAGTCCGATGACGAGAGCAGCGAGACGAACGAGGCGGCCGAGGTCGTTTCTACTGTCACGGCAGATGCTCCGAACGACCTCAGCGTTGGCTCTCAGTTCGTCATCCGCGGCACTGAGGTTTCCTTCTACATTCCACCTACTGGTGTTGAGGTTCTGACCGACGACGCTGGCTCCTACGTACGTGAGGCACTGACTCTCGAGCGACTGCAGTACAGCATTCTGATCGACGAGAACGGCTCCAAGCGATACGAGCGCGGGCCGCAGGTTGTCTTCCCGACTCCGACTGAGACCTTCTACCGTGTGGAGAGTAAGGGCGGTGACGTCCAGATGGCTTTCCGACCGGTCGAGCTCAACCCGATTCAGGGTATCCACATCAAGGTCATTGCTGACTACGTTGAGGATGACGGCACCGAGCGCGGTGAGGGTGAGGAGATCTTCATCACTGGCAAGGAGACTCAGATCTACTTCCCTCGTGAGGAGCACAGCCTCATCTCTTACGACCGCCAGAGCAAGCACTACGCCACGGCCATTCCGGCCGGCGAAGGGCGCTATGTCCTTGAGCGAATGACTGGACAGATCAACCTCGTGAAGGGCGAGGACATGCTCCTGCCTGACCCGCGGTCGCAGGTTATCGTTCGACGAGTCCTCAGTGACAAGCAGTGCAACCTTTGGTACCCGAAGAACTCGGAAGTCCTGGAGTACAACCAGGATCTCCGGGGTCTTCAGAAGCGCACGCCAACCAGCCGGTCTGGTTCGGTTTCGGAGGGAGAAGTTCGTCACAGTCGAAAGCTTCGCTCCAGGGCTACGACCAATCTCGATGGTGCTCAGATGGCTTCGAGCAATGTGGGTGCTCCCGCTCACGCTGCCCTGGCTGACGAGTTCTCTCGTGGTTCGTCCTACACTTCGCCTCGCATGGTCACTCTGAACACGAAGTTCCAGGGTGTTCCGCGTATCGACCTCTGGAACGGCTATGCCGTGATGGTTGTCGACAAGAAGGGTGGACGACGGGTCGAGCAGGGTCCTTCGACTATCCTCCTGGGATACGATGAGGAACTCGAGGTTCTGCAGATGTCGACTGGCAAGCCGAAGAACACGGATGCCTTGGTGTCTGACGTGTTCCTGCGTGTCAAGAACAACCAGGTGTCCGACATCATCGGTGCTGAGACCTCGGACCACGTGCAGGTCCGGATGAAGGTGAGCTACCGCGTGAGCTTTGAAGGAGACGATCCGACAAAGTGGTTCGAGGTCGAGAACTATGTCAAGTTCCTGTGCGACCACGTCCGCTCTGTTCTGAAGTCTGCGATCCGCAAGGTGTCCATCGAGGAGTTCTACTCCAAGAGTGAGGACTTCATTCGTGACATCGTCGTGGGTGACAAGCCCAAGAAGGGCTCTGATCGTCCGGGAATGGTGTTCGTCCAGAACGCTATGCGAATCGTTGATGTTGAAATTCTCAACGTCGAGATTCCGGATCGTGAGATTCGCGGCCTCCTCGAGATGGCGCAGCACAATGCGGTTTCGGCCAACATTGAGCTTGCTACCGCACGTCGGACTCTGTCCGATGATCTCGCGAAGGAGGAGATTGCTCGCGAGCGTGACGCTTCCCGTGAGGAGACTGCTCGTCTGAAGGCCCAGCTGCTCGAGGTTACTCGGGCACATAAGGCAGAGCTCGAGAAGGCCGACATCGATCGGAACCTCAGTCTCTCTCTGGAGCGACTCACCGCGAAGCAGAAGCAGCAGGAGCAGGATGCCCTGATTCAGAAGGCAACGGATGAGATGGCAGCAGCTGCCAACGATGCGATGCTGGCTCGGAACAAGTCTTCTACTGATGCTGACCTCGAAGAGATGAAGGCTCGGTCTGCAGTCGAGCTGGAGACTCTCAAGGCCGAGACGGATGCCATCGTGGCCCGCTTCAGTGCCGGTTCGGAGGGCTTCTCTGAGGCGCTCCTCGCGGTTCAGAACCAGGAGACGATGATCAAGATTGCTCAGGCTCTGTCCGTGCAGACCATGATGGGCGGTGACGACTTCGTGTCGGTTGTCGGTCAGGTCTTCGGGGACAACCCGGTCATCACTCAGATGCTCTCGGAAGCTGTCCGCAAGGCTGGTGTTCCTCTCCTGAGCTCGCTCGGTGGTGGACCGGTGGCTCAGGCCAAGTAGCTTAGATTCTCTCTCGTAGAGGTTGCGCCCGGGCATTGCGCCCCGGGCGCATTTGTATCTGCTACTTGACAAGAACTCGAATGGGTTTCCACCTTAATGAGTTCTCCCGTGCAACCAGGATGACTTGTGTGGTACACTGCTGGTATTTCGGGGTATAGTAGCATGATACGATTAGTGCGCTGGAGTCCGTTTTGAATAATTGTCGAGTGTGTCCTACCTGCGAAGGAAAAGGACAAGTTTCTCCCGAGTTGTACGATACGACACCAGACTATCTCAAGCCTCTTCGATATGAAGGCGTTGTAGAATGCCTCACATGTCATGGTCATGGAATTCAAAACTTGACAGATGAAAGTGCTCCGATCATGATGCTCGGCGCGGGCTCTGCTGGAGCGGCACCAGCCTACGGTGATTCAAGCTACGAAGCACTAATGGATAGCAATCTGATTAGCAATCAGGACAAGCTTAGCATGCTTGGTGGCCTTGCACGTGAATATGTGACGACTGCTCCTGGCTCACGCTACGAAAAGCGTGGTGTCTTTCGGGGCGCAAGAACTCGAGCCACTGTTGTTGAAGAAAATCCTTTCGTCCCAGGAATGAATAACCCTGACGGGCAGGATGATTATCTGCACATGGATCGATTCAGCAACTCTTCTCCCCTTGTTATGCGCGGAGCATCTGGTGGGAATCTCAAGGGCTACATGGCAACAAACATTAACCGGAGACTCTACAATGGATGATGAAAAGATCGACAGGAAGGACACCCAGATCTTCCGCACCGCTATGTGGCTCTTTAGGGCAAACGCCGCTCTGCTGACTCTGATGATAGGATGGGCAATTCTCACAAGTTGAGTCTCGCAAAAGTCATCTCAGTTAGCACTGCCCATACTTTTGACCTTTCTTTTTAAGCCGCGCAAACTTTTTTGAACTTTGCGTGCACTGTGCGTGCACATTTAGCTCCCCAAAGACTATACTTACATCATAACGCGGGGCGCAACACGGCGCACTGCAAACTCTCAAAACCGCTGAGGCACACAGCCATGCAACGCAATCAGACCAACGATACGGTCCAGCGCAGCATTACGAATCCCAGTGATTCGGTCAGGCATCAGATGCAGCCTCCCACCCATAATTGGCACGGGAAAAATGATACCTGGCCGGAACCGATGGGGCGAAAGCCTGGAACGGAACCGGCGGGTATTATCGAGGCCTAAGAAGCCTCGCCCAAAAACCGAAGCTTCTAACCCGCCGAAAGGCGTGTACACCCGACCGGGATGTAGCTCAGTGGTTAGAGCATCCGCCTGATAAGCGGAAGGTCGGAGGTTCGATTCCTCCTATCCCGACCATGGGACCTTAGCTCAGTAGGTAGAGCGGCGGATTCTTAATCCGAAGGTCATGGGTTCGATTCCCTTAGGTCCCACCATTTTCAAGCCGACAGACCACCGGGTCGACAGGCTTTGACTCTTTGACATCTCAATATGTATGGAAAGTTCTGGCAGCCGAAGGCTGCTAGTGCCGGCAGGGAAGCCAGTTCCCGTGGTCGGCCACTTGCCCCGATAGCTCAGTTGGATAGAGCGCAGGTTTCCGAAACCTGAGGTCATAGGTTCGATTCCTATTCGGGGCACTTATGGTGTGTCTAGTGTAGTTGGTAACATACCGGACTGTGAATCCGGAGTCCAGGGTTCGAACCCCGGTCACACCCCATCATGCTCCTATAGTTTAATGGTAGAACGCTGGGTTTTCAGTCCGGTAACCGGGGATCGATACCCCGTGGGAGTACTTTGTTGCGGAGTGGAGCAGTCTGGTAGCTCGTTGGCCTCATAAGCCAAAGGTCGAGTGGTTCGAATCCCTCCTCCGCATCTTTTTCTGCAGAATGGACTGGAGTCTGGTTCCAGCACAGGTTCATACCCTGTACGACGGGGGTTCAAATCCCTCTTCTGCATCCTTTCGAAGTGGGTCCTTAGCTCAGTAGGTAGAGCACCGGACTTTTAATCCGAGAGTCCCGGGTTCGAGCCCCGGAGGTCCCACCATGCTCCTGAAGTTCAGTCTGGTAGAACAACCCCTTCGTACGGGGAAGGTTGTCGGTTCGATGCCGTCCAGGAGCTCCATTTTACCTCAGTAGTCGTGGTGACCCACTGCCGCATGCACAGTGGAAGGGTTCGAGCCCCTTGGTTAACCCGGGATCGTGGCCCGGCTGAGGTGCTTTCCGATTCAGGTCACTGTTTCGGTGCGGAAGCAATATTTCCGTGATAGGGAACGCCCCCTGAGCAGGCGTGACAGCTGGAGAGTCAGCTTTTGGGGTTGTGGCGCAATTGGTAGCGCAGCGGATTGTCTATCCGAAGGTTGCGGGTTCGAGTCCCGTCTTCCCCGCCATTTTTAGGGTTGTTAGCTCAAGTGGGCAGAGCACTGGACTCTTAATCTAGTAGATCTCGGATCGTGGCCGAGGCAACCCACCACTTCTTGCGCGCATGGTGTTTTAACGGTCTAGCATCTCTGGCTTCCACCCAGAAGGTCCGGGTTCGAATCCCGGTGCACGCTTGCTTACTTTATCGAACTCGTTTGATACATAGAGGTATGCATCACTACGTCTACGAAGTTCGAAACATTATCAATGGTCATGTCTACGTCGGAAAGCACACAACTGACGATCTCAATGACGGTTATATGGGAAGTGGAACAGCTCTCTCTGCGGCTATCGTCGAGTTCGGGCTTGAGTCATTTAGGAAAACTGTACTATCTCATCATGCCTCTGAGGACGATGCTTTTGAAGAAGAGGCTCTAATCGTTACCATGGAGTTCGTTGAGAGAGACGACACTTACAATCTTCGAACAGGAGGCCGAGGTGGTCGATGGGGCTCCGAAGCTCAGAGAAAGGGCGGGAGCCGCACTCTCAAGAAGTTGTGGGCTAATGATGACTGGCGAGAAAAGCAACGAAAAAGGGCGTCGGTCCGCTTCAAGAAGATGCACGAAGACGGAATCATGAAGCCTTATGACTTGTCAGGTCGACGACACACAGATGAATCAAAACGAAAGATTGGAAAGGCAAACAGTCAACACCAAAAGGGCTCGGGAAATTCTCAGTTCGGCAAAGTGTGGATGTACAGCCTTGAAGAGAAGAGGTCTACTAAGGTCTCAAAGGACAGGGTCGATGAGATGATTCAACAAGGATGGACTCGCGGTCGAAAGATGAACTTTTCAGAGATTCAGTAGATGAGCAAATACCCATCTTAGAGTTGAAAACAGCTCCAGAATCATAGGCTGCGATGATGCAGCAACCACTTTTGGCCCTCGTGGTGTAAAAGAAACATACCTCGATTGTGACGAGAAGTAGACGGAGCGTTACCGTCCGGCCCAGCATTTTTTTCGCGATCAGTTCATACTTAGTCTTGGAGTTAAAGTACAATGTCTGAGACCTGGTCCGAGTGGTACAAAAAGAACGGTCGTTGGTCGAAGGCTCGGCGCTGGAGCAGGCAAAACTTCAAAAAGGGCGAACAACTTGCTCTAGATCTCTACGATTCCGTTGACGATGATATTTGGGAGCGCCTGGTCGATTTTGATATCCCAGCGATTCTTGGATCAAAGTGGTATCATCAGACGACAATTGCCCCAGGGGTCGTGATTCCTGGCACATTTGCTATGAAAGACTCGTTTCCGTCACTGGGATTCTCGTCGTCTATCTCTGGCAAGAGGGTTTTAGATCTTGGCTGCGCTGACGGAACGTTTTCTGTGGAGCTTGCTAAGATGGGTGCTAACGTTGTAGGTGTTGATGCTTTCGACATTCGGATTCGAAATGCGGAGTTCCTTGCAGCTTTGCATGGACTTAGTGATAAGATTGAATTCATCTGCGATGACATCTCTAATATCGAAGAAGAGATTGGGACGTTCGACTACATTGTCATGTCTCATGTCCTTTGTCACCATAGCCCAGTGCACCGTCGACAGACTACTAAGACACTTTCAAAGTTGCTAAGAGAGGGTGGTGTCTTAGTTCTCAACACTAACACAAAGAAGCGAGATCTTCGGACGATTAGTACACACTTTGCCTTAGTGTCAGAAAATCGAATCCACCATCCAAAACTTCCCTCTACTGTGATGCGCTTCATCCCTCTGCATGTGGCAGAGGCTGCTGCAAAAGAACGTGCTAAGCCCCCGACGTCTACAGAGGAAATCCTTCCGTGTAGCACCTGTGGTTGCACCTGCAGTCAGCAGACAGCATAATGACACCCGCCCAGCTTCCAGGAGAGATCACACCATGCCCTGCTAGATGACTAGCAGGGAAAACAGTGGAGAGATCTCGTGGCAAACTTCAAGCGCGGACGCGCAAAAAACCGTCGAGCTGGATGCCTCATGTGCAAGCCGCATAAGGCAAACGGTTCTAAGGGTTCGTTAAACAGTCAAACACGTCAGGAGAAGGAAGCTCGCCTTCGTGAGAAGGAGCAGAAGCAAGATCTTCGAGACGACTCATAGGTCCTTGGTGTAATCGGTAGCATGACGGATTCCAAACCCGTCGGTCGGGGTTCGAGCCCCCGGGGGCCTGCCATCTTTGAGAGAGTACGTAGTCATTCAGCACAACGTTTAGAAGATTCACATTGAGTGAACGCTCCTCTTCTGCCTCTATAGTTCAATGGGAGAACACTGTCTTGGTATGACAGAAACGTCGGATCGTAACCGTCTAGAGGCTCCATTTTCATTCCTCCTTAGCTCAGTGGTAGAGCAACCGGCTGTTAACCGGTGTGTCACTGGTTCGATCCCAGTAGGAGGAGCCATTTTATAGCCGACGTCGTCGTAAAGGGGGCGGCTCCCACCGATAGGCAGCACAGCCTCCGGGTCGATGTAAAAACTTCTGCTGGTGTGCTCTGGCATTAGGTCGCGGTTCGATTCCGCCGTCGGTGACATTTCATGGGGTGTAGTTTAATTGGCAAAACGCCGGGTTCTGGCCCTGGAGACGTGAAGGTTCGAGCCCTTCCACCCCAACCACTTCAGACCCACCAGAGAGATGGGATTCTGGCACGCCTTTGGGTAGGCGTGGTTGAAGATGAGAGCTCTCATCTTCTTCGAAACATCGTTAGCAAGTACTCTGTGCGGGATCGATATCGTGCAGAGTCAAGATTTCTGGTGTAACCCACATGTAGGAGAGTGGCGCAATGGCAGCGCAGCTGGTTCTGAGCCAGAAGGTTGTAGGTTCGAGTCCTATCTCTCCCACCATTTTCGAGTGCACAGCGGGGTGCGGGCGGGGCCTTGGAAGCTTCTCTTGCCTGGTTCGACGCCAGGGCATTCGACCATTCTAACGGGAACAACGCGCGGGGTGTGCGGTCTGCTTTGGGAGCAGGAAGTGCTGGGTTCGACTCCCGGGTTCCCGACCATTTTTCTGCTGCTAACCATCCTGCGGCGGGAGTCGTGCTGATCGAGCGATATTGCAGGTTGAAGCGTCTGTGCATAGGCGTGAATCGAAGGCGGACTGGATTTCAACCGGAAAGCCCTGCGACAAACGCTCTGCTTCAAAGGTCACGAAGCAGAGTCGATCACATTATTGGGGTGTCGTTCAATGGCAGGACACCGGTTTTTGGCACCGTGAATCTAGGTTCGAGTCCTAGCATCCCATCCATTAATGCTGAGTAGCTCAACGGTAGAGCAGACGGTTCATACCCGGAAGGTTGACAGTTCGAATCTGTCCTCAGCAACCATTTTGCTGCATTCGTCTAGCGGTCTAGGATGCTGGTTTTTCAAACCAGAAGACAGGGGTTCGAATCCCCTATGCAGTACCATTTACTTTCCATGCATGTTGAGATTGAACTTCGTTCTCTGTCTGGTGTACGATGCCTCATATGAGTTGGGCAACACCACACATCGAGAAGCTCTTAGCAGGTGAAACTGTCAAGTTCCGGCCGTCAGGTCACTCTATGACAGGCATTGTCAATCATCGGCAACTCGCGACAGTTGATCCCGTCACCGAAGAGACAGCACTCTCCAAGGGTGACGTTGTCTTGTGCAAAGTCTCGGGCAGAGACTACTTGCACCTTGTCAAAGCAATTGGTGCAGATGGGCGCGTTCAAATTGGAAACGCTCGTGGTAAAATCAACGGCTGGGCACGCAGTGTCTACGGTATACTTACCAATGTGGAGGACTGATGAAGTCAATCATTGTTGAAATTCGTGCCGGAGAGGGTGGAGCAGATGCTCGGTCCCTAGTACGTGAGCAAGCTGAGATCTACCGTCGCCTGTGCGAGCGGAGGTCCCTTTGACTACTCAGAAGTCTCTGTAACTGAGGGCATCCTAACACTAAGGGTGAGTTCTTCGGGACCGTTGCGACCCTCCCAGGTGTTCCAGAATGAATCCGGCGGCCATCGCTGGCAGCGTATTCCGCCATCAGAGAAGCGTGGCAGAGTTCACACGTCAACTGTGACTGTTGCTGTTCTCCCTGATGATGGACAGCAGTGCCTTGTGATTGATGAGCGTGACTTAGCCTGGAAGACAACCAAGGGCTCAGGTCCCGGTGGCCAGAATCGTAACAAACGCGAGAATTGCGTTGTTCTTACACACAAACCCACGGGAATCACCGTGCGCGTGGACTCGAAGTCGCAGGTGCAGAACCGTGAACGTGCACTCGCAGAACTCACAGAGAGGCTGCAGTCGCGGCACTCTCAGAGTCAGCGCAAAAAGAGGAACAGCTCTCGACAGAGTCAAGTCGGGTCTGGGATGCGCGGTGACAAGGTCAGGACGATTAGAGTCCGCGACGGGATCGTGACAGACCATCGAACTGGTCGGAAGCTCTCGTTGAAAAAGTATCTTCGCGGTGAGCTGCCATAAAAAGTTTCCTCTGTTGCATCTTCACAGTATGATATTGCGAACGGAGAAAACATGGCAAGCACAATCGGAGTTAATCGAGTCTTTATGGCTGTCTATCTGGACTGCCGCGGGCTTGATCCAGTCTCAATCTCGGATTACGTTGAAGGTACTCGATCAAGTCTCGAGCTCAGCAAGCCCGATGATGTTCACTTCTTCTTCATTCCGCAAACGGACTTTCATACACGCATTGAGATGCTAAACCCATCCCCTTTGATTGTGGACGATCCAGGCTTCATTCGCAAGTACATGGAGAAGCTAGACACCCTTTGCGAGACACTGATTGACGTAGTAGAGGAACATCAATGAAACGAATGAAGACTGTGACCGTTGAGCTCACAGATGAGGATGTCCAGCGTGCTGTAATCGCGCTAGTAGGACACAAGTTCCCAGATCTCAAAGAACATCTGAGGTCAAACGATGCACGTCTAGACACAACGGGTGACTTCCACGAAGGTCAGTTCACACTTGTTGTCGATGGCATGATGTCTGACGACTCTGGGAGTGAATAATGTCGCTCACTACATTCAATGATGTTGCTCAAAAGCTGATCAATGAGGGCGGCGACACGGCTGGACGAATTCTCTATTCGTTTTTGTCGAGTCCCTATCCAGAAAATCAGATGATTGCCAAGGGCGTTGCCGGTGCTCTTGCCAACATTGATCCCGACTTTAGCCGTGAAGCGTGGAGGGTTTGCAACAATCTCATTCTTGCAGAGATTGAAGCCACTCCTCTGCAGGGTCCCTTTGGCGAAACCGATACAGAGCTCAACTAAAAAGTTTCACTAAATGTGTAAACAGCCCTGCAGTGTGGGTATAATACTAACATCAAGAGGACGAGATGACCACTTACACTTAGGTACACCAAGACACGCGCCAGAACGGATCTGGTCTGTCTACCAGTGTAAAGTACATCTCCACAACACCCTCAAGGGCATTCCTTCGGACTCATAATGAGTCTGTTGGGGCCCTTGAATCATTTGGCGCGGTAGCTCATCGGCAGAGCATCCGAGACTTGTTCTCGGAAGGTAGGTGGGTCAGTACCACCCCGCGCCACCATTTCGCGGAAGTAGCTCAGGTAGAAGAGCAGCTGATCTCAGATCAGTGTGTCGGTGGTGCAAATCCATCCTTCCGCACCATTTTCCGCCGGGATCCTGCTGCTGACGAGGTCGACGGACCTCTTGCATTAGCTGTCTGGGACTTAGCAGCGTTCTGTGACAACAGTAGTGAAAAGTGCGCGCTACGCACTACTGGAAGAACAGTCTGGGGGTTCGAATCCTCCCCGGCGGACCATTATCGGGAGCGTAGTTCAGTGGCAGAACCGCTGACTCTAAATCAGCTCGTCGAGGGTTCGATTCCCTCCGCTCCCACCATTTTCCCGTCGGTAGCTCAGATAGTAGAGCAGCCTGCTTAACAGCAGGAAGGTCGGAGATGCAAGCACTTCCCGACGGACCATTTCCAATCAAGGAAGAACAAAGAGAACAGCATGGCTTAGTACGAAATCAAAGAAGGCGACAAGCTCTACATTGTGACGCGAAGGGATCTTCGTCCAGGTGCCCAGGTGGCACAAGTGGCACACGCAATGAGACTCTTTTCGGAGGAGCACCCAGAGCTTGACCGAATGTGGTATCAAAATTCCCGTTACCTGGCCTGCTTGGCTGCACCCAATGAAGACGAGCTAGTCAAATTGGCAATGCGGTGCGAGGATAGAGAGTTGGCATATTCAATCTTCCGAGAGCCAGATTTCGACAATGCGATCACTGCGATTGCTATTGAACCCACGCGCGAAGGCCGTCGAGTTACGAGCAATTATCCTCTAGCTCTTCGAGACATCAAAAACTAAACATCGAGATTGATTCAAGATAGGATCGTGGCGACTGGAGGCTCACTTGGATGTGTGGTTCTCGGGTCCTCACGGTCCTCTTGATCTTTTGGCGGCTGAGTGGATTCGCCAGACTAAGAGCACGTTGTGGGTTGCGTGCTACCTTGAACCGCGGGGTCCCGTTGCGATTGAGCTTGCTCGTTTAGCAGTGGGCGGAAAAGACGTCCGCGTGATCATGGACGCCGACGCAACTCGTCGAAAGACTAATTGGCCGAGCTTCTACGTTCAGAAGCGACCCAAGGGTGGTCGAATGCATCACAAGTTCATGGTCCGCGACGGATCAGAGGTGCTGGCATCATCCTACAATTTCACGCAAGGGAAGGGGAACGCTGACTTCATGATGACTGTCAGGTCTCGGCCCGTGGTAAGTAAATTTCACCGAGAGTTTCTTCGTCTCGAGAAGCTTCCTGATGTAGCCGCACCGCTCAAAGGCAAGCGTGCATCGAATCTGATTCGTGCAGCCAAGCGAAAAGCAGGAAAGAATGCTTTTATCACGCAGGTTGAGACTCGATTTAAGCAGCGCGGATTCTTGACAGAAAGAGAAGCAGCAGCTCTCCGAAAGATCAAGAAAAAGAAATAGCGTGTAAATTGTCCCTTGCGAGTGGTAGAGTATCACTATCAGCCCCGTTAGCTCAGCGGCAGAGCAGTCGACTCTAAATCGATGAGTCATGGGTTCGATACCCATACGGGGTACTTTCAGAGAGAAGAATGATCATCACTCATACAATCAGCAACGTCTCCTCCTCAGGCACGAAGTACGACACGTATGAGATTGATGATCTGTCACCCACCCATTTTGCCGAGTTTGTGGAATGGGTGGGTGACCTCGAAGGTGACGTAACTCGTCTTGTTGTCAACGGGACTAGCTTTATCCTGTCTAACAGACAAGAGCGTAACGCCTACGCCAATGGATTCGAAAAGGCGTGGGAGATCTACCATGAGTCGTACTGCCCCGTCGACATCGAAGATGGCTACCTTTTCTAAGGGAGCATTCAAGTTCGGAAAACGATTAGTATTCGCTGTTCCGGTCATTCCAATGTGGACGGTCGCTTATGTCGGCCTTTTTAGCATTGTCCTTGCAGCTACCCTTCGACCAAATCAAGAGAATTAACATGCGTCAGTTTGAAGCACATTATTGTCACCGGCTAACTGGTGAGAACAAGTTCGAAGTGATTGAAGCACTCACGTTCGAAGAAGCCGTTGCAAAAGTGTATGAGTCTCGGGCTATCAGTCTCGGATCACCCTGGATTTGGGAGATTAAGCACGTTAAGGTTGTTGAGTCTTAGCGTGTAAGTGTGTTGCTCAGCGGGGTATGATTAGTTTCTTCCCAGGAGTAATTCATGGACTTCGATCTCGAAAAACACACGATCTTCAAGACGCTTGCCGGTTCTCGATCGTACGGAACGTCGACACCTACGTCTGACACAGACTATCGTGGCATTGCAATTCCTCCAATGGAATACATTGTGGGTCTGCGGGGCTTCAACCAGTACGTTCGTAATGAACCTGACGATGTCACCATCTTTGCTCTTCGTAAGTTCGTAGATCTTGCTTTGAAATGCAATCCGAATGTCATCGAGCAGTTGTTTGTTGATGAGCGCCACATTGTCAAAACTACAAAGTGGGGTGAAGAGCTCAGAGAGAAGCGAAAGTTGTTCCTGTCAACGCGTGCTTTGTACACCTTCACAGGCTACGCGATGTCGCAGCTTAAGCGAATCAAGCGTCACAAGGGATGGCTGATGAGCCCGCCGAAGGGCATGCCTTCGCGCCAGGATTACGGACTGCCTGAGCACACGCTGATCCCGAAGGACCAGCTCGGTGCAGCAATGACACTGATGCAGCGACACCTTCATGAGCATGTCCCGTCGTTGGCTGCAGCTGATAATTTTGGTCGTGAGCAGTTCTGGGAAGGTCTTGCTACTGTTCTCAGTCTTTACGCTGGTACTCGTGGAATTAGCTTTGCAGAGACAGAAGACTGGCCAGACGTCCAGGAAGAAGTTCTTCTGGCTGTCGGGCGTGATCTAGGGTTCTCAGCTGACTTCTTGACACTCTTGGCCAAGGAGAAGTCGTACTCGACTTCCAAGCGAGAGTGGAAGCAGTACAGTGACTGGGTCAAGAATCGGAATCCTGCTCGAGCTGCCCTTGAGGCACGCTATGGCTATGACTGTAAGCATGCTATGCATCTCGTTCGACTCATGCGAATGGGTCGCGAGATTCTGGAAGATGGTGAGTTGATTGTGTTTCGACCTGATCGTGAAGAGCTCTTAGAGATCCGAAACGGTGCCTGGTCGTATGAATCTCTCATCGAATGGGCTGAGGGCCAGGACAAGGAGCTAAAGAGGATCTCCAAGACTTCTGTGCTTCCCAAGACGCCCGATGAAAAAGCAGTACAGGAGATGCTGATTCGCTTCTCCCTCGAGTTTAACGGTCAGTGAGAGTGAGAGCGTGTAATCGCTCGCAGCTTTGGGGTATTATTTACCTCCCTTGGCAGGGTGGACTGGAGGATTACCAGCGAGGGGTTCATTCCCCTTCTGACGCAGGTGCGAATCCTGCCCCTGTCACCACTTTCTGTTCGAGAAGATAATGCGTCACATTGTTGTTGGAGACATTCACGGCTGCCTTGAAGAGCTCGAAACTCTGATTGATCGCGTAGATGTGCGCTCAGAAGATATCTGGGTCATTGCGGGCGATGTTGTTGACAAGGGCCCCGATAGCGCGGGCTGTGTCAAGCGACTTCGTGCCCTCTCGAAGGAGACCAGCGTTGTCCTTTTGCGAGGTAACCATGAGCTCAACCACGAGAAGTATCTTCGTGCTCTCGATGCACAGCAAAAGTTCGGTTCGAAGATCAAGATTCCCCAGCGAAAGCTGGATGTAATTGTTCCCATTCAGGAAGCTCTCTCTGATGAGGATCGTGAGTTCTTGTTCTCGGGTCCTTTGTACCACCGGATTCCAGTTCTTGATGCCCTGGTTGTTCACGCAGGGATTCTGCCTACCACTCCTGCACTGCCTGCATGGGAAGATTTTGAGGACTTGGACAAGTCTAAGAGGTCAGCGATCGAGCTCCATGTAACCCGTGGTCGTTTTGTTCGCGGCGAAGATCGTGTTGTTTTGAAGCTGACGGCCAACGTCAGCTCACTTCTGGACGTGAGCAAGCTCGAGGCTGGTGAAGAGTTTTCGATTGAAGACGCTCCTGGAACGATTACTTTTCGCGTTGACAAGAGTCACAAGCTGCCCGCAGGTGAGTTTGTCTCACTTGGCAAGGAAGAAGAGGGCGACAAGTTCTGGGCTGAAGTGTATGACGGTCGTTACGGGCACGTCTTCTTTGGCCATCAGCCCTTTCTTCGGGAGAGTCCCGTAAAGTTCCCGCATGCTACTGCTCTCGACCTGGGCTGTGTCCACGGGAACAAGCTAGCTGCTGCAATCTTGATTGAGGGCGAAGAGCCTGACATTGTGACGATTCGCGCATCCAAGTGTTATTCTCGCCCGCTGAACGCCAGCTGGCTTCCAAAGGTTCCCGGCTTCGAAGGAGAAGAGTCATGAGTGACAATATCGTTTCTGGACAGTTTGACATCAAGGCAGCACGTGAACTTGCTTTGCCTCATCACATTCTGACTGATGAGATCGTAGCAATGTACGACAATCAGATCAAGGCAGCTATTCGTAATGGCCGCAGTGGTGTTGTTCTTAAATTTCAGCAGGCACGAAGTGGCATCAGCCATTAGCCATAGCATGTGCGGATTTCCGAGCGGCATGTCGCCTCGTCGCGGTCTTGAGTTTCTGCGGGAGCATTACAAGGCTAAGGGCTTCACTGTCTCCAATGTCAAAAGCCATACTAGTGATCAACGAGATGTGCGTGAAACATCTTACACCTACATTGAAGTGGGAGGTTGGGTGCCATGAGACTTAGTGACCGAATGAAGAAGTACGAGCAGCTTGCTCGTCACTCTCTGATGCCCAAGGTTCCTGTTATCTTGCGCGTTGACGGAAAGGCTTTCCACACGTTCACTCGTAAGATGGTTCGCCCCTGGGACAGCAATCTCGAAGAGTGCATGTGGAGTGCCGCGATGCATCTTTGCAAGCAGATTCAGGGTGCTCAGTTCGCCTACGTTCAAAGCGACGAGATCAGTGTTCTCATTTTGGACACGAGAAAGACGACCTCGTCCGCTTGGTTTGACTATCAGGTGCAGAAGATGGCTTCTGTCGGTGCTTCGCACGCTACGACTGGATTCAATTGGCAGTGGATCCAGCAGTACATGTCAGACACGGGTAATTTTCCTCCCGTCCCATCAGCTCTTCCCGAGTTTGACGGACGAGTGTCCAATTATCCTGATCACGAAGTGACTAACTACTTCGTGTGGCGTCAGCAAGACGCTGTGAGAAACTCAGTCCAGATGCTGGCTCAGGCTCACTTCTCGCACAAGTCTACTCAGGGGCTCTCAGGCAGCCAACTCCAGGACAAGCTGATGCTCGAGAAGGGCATCAACTGGAACGATGTGCCGACAAACCGGCGCCGAGGTGCTTGCATTGTCAAGGAGGCATACGAGCACACGCACGGGGCGCAGGTCACTACGAGGACTCGCTGGGTTGTGGATCGGGAAATCCCGATCTTCACGAAGGATAGAGAGTACATTGAAATGTACCTGGGCGTGCCGCTGCTGAATAGGTAGTGATAGAATAGCATTACCACACGGAGGCACGCATGAATCAGGGAACTCTTTTTGAAGCTTCTATGATGGATGTAGCAATGGACATCGCGCAACGTGCCCACTTTGGTCAGGTTCGTCGCGGTGATCGTTCGCCTTACATCACCCATCCTGTAAGGGTTCGAGCGATTGCGGCTCGCTTTGGATACTCTAAGATCGTGCAAGTCACAGCAATTGTGCACGACTCGGTCGAAGATTCTCAAGATCCAGATGCTACAAGCCGTGAGATCAAGGCAAAGCTTCCTGCCATCCACCCGATTGTTGTGTCGATGACGCATGCAAAAGGGACACCCTACCTCGATTATGTAGTGGGTATGGAGGGCGAAACACTCCAGGCCAAGCTCTCAGACATGCTCCACAATTTGATGGATGGGCCAAGCCCGCGCCAGCGGCAGAAGTACAAGCGCGCGCTGGCTGCCATCTTTGATCGTCGAGGTGGTCCGCCCACCGAGATTCATCCGGCGCACTGGGCTGAGATTTCCCATCAGGTCGGATTTGATCCGGAGCGAATCGGTGAATCTCTTTTGCGTGAGTTCATTTCTGGCACTCTGGTAAACGTTGTCTAGCGGGCCTCACGCACCCGATTCAATCAACTGGGACCTTTCAGGTCTTGCCGACGACGTTCTCGCTGAATTCAATGATCGATTTGCGTTAGCAGTCGATCACGGTGCAGACAAAGTCATTTTCCACTACAACGGATGTGAGTGGAATTTTGAGTCTCGACGCAAAGCTTCACGAACTGATGTATCAGGCCAGATCAGTCAGGAAAGTTTGAGTTGGCACGATTTTGACTTGTCCGGAATCGAAGTTGTTGTTGATCTGGCCTCTGCTGAGCCGCTCATCGATGGATACTTCGACTTCGATCCTGCTGATCCTGACGACACTGGCGGTATCCGCGTTTATCTGAGTGTCACTGAGTGTTCTATTGATACTGTCAGGATTGCTCGGCAAGTTCGAGCAACACTTGTTCACGAGCTTTATCACGCCGGTTGTCGTTCGTCGAAGCCTATTGACTACACCGGAGGCCTGCTTTCCTTCGAAGACCACCTCACTGACTCAGAGGAGATTGGTGCTCGGGTTGAGGAGGCAATGGCGCTCATGGCAGTTGATGAAAATCCTGCTCACGTTCGCTTGTTTGAGAAGACGCTTTGTAGCCTAATCGAATGCTACTTGACACGAAATGGAGTAGCTCTCGACGACGCTCGTTTTGAAAGTCTTAGCTCTGAGATGTTCAAATCTCACATGACCGAGTACCGTTGCGTCATGGGTTTCTTCGGATAAGGAGCATTCGTGATCTTCCCTGATATCAACGAGTTCAAGAAGCATTTCGACGCAACGTATGATGACAACACCTTGATGGTGACCACGTCAGGAGGCTTTGATCCCGTTCACATTGGTCATCTTCGATGCCTCAGGGGTACTGTTGCTGTGGCTGAGGACATGTCTTCGGGTGATGAAACAGCAATCGTTGTTGTCATTGTCAACGGTGACGGCTTTCTCATTAGGAAGAAGGGGCGACCCTTCATGCCTCACAGTGAGCGCATGGAGATTATCGACGGCTTTGAAGGGATTGACTTTGTTGTAGGTTGGGATGACGGCACCCAGACTGTCGAGGGCGCCATTAAAGCACTAGAGCCTGATGTTTTCACTAAGGGTGGCGACAGGACTGACGCCTCCAATGTTCCGGAGTTTGGAATCTGCACTCAGGTCGGGTGCGATATCATGTTCGGTGTGGGCGGCGGCAAGATTCAGTCGAGCAGTGATCTTATTGCTGCAGGCTCTGATCCTGACAACTTTGATATCACTCTCGAGCCAGATCATATCTGGATGAGTCGGTTTAGCCGTCGCGTTGAGAAGCCTTGGGGTTCTGAGGAGATTTTGGTCGAGACCGACCGGTACGTTGCCAAAATTCTTACAATTCTATCGGGCCACCAGCTTTCTCGACAGTATCATGAAGTGAAAGATGAGACAATCATGGGCCTTGAGGGCATTTGCGCCGTAGAGATCGGCCCCAAAGACAATGTCGAGACAGTTTTCATCGAGAAAGGGACAGTTCGCAGAATCCTTCCTGGAACTATTCATCGGTTCAAGCATTGGGATGGTTATGTCCGCCTTCTTGAGATTAGTACTCCGGAGCTCGATGATGTCATTCGTCTAGAGGATGACTATAGTCGCACCTAGTTAGAAGAGCGAGGTGCTAATGTCTCTTCTTCGAGAGTACGTCAAGCTCATTCTGACAGAGAGCGAAATTGTTGAGCATGACGGTGCCGGAATCATCGTCGTTCAGGAATTTGATGGCGAGTGGAAAGTTCTCGGTCTGGAAGACAGTGAGGGCATGGACTTTCCCAAGGGGCATGCCGAGGACGGCGAAGATCCTTTGACAACTGCGCGCCGAGAGACTGAGGAAGAGTCTTCATTGGCTGCTGCAGATCTGGATTTCAGGTGGGGCAAGGATCCACTCATCATCGACGGTCACCTCTTTCTGTACTTGGCTGCAACTGAAGCCGAACCCGAGATTCAGCGCAATCCTGAGACTGGGGAGAAGGAGCACACGGGCACGAAATGGATGACGTTTGATGAAGCAGAAGAGTCAGCGCTATATTACTTGAAGCCTGGTGTTGTTTGGGCTCGAGAGAAGATTCAGCACGTCGACGAATAATTCGATGAACACGGTCAGCTGTGTAGCTGTATGATATCCTCGTATCTGATTGCGAGAAGGAACGCTCACATATGTCGACATTTCGCACACACAAGACATCAGCTGATAGATCAGCTGCTGACCGTCGTCGTCACCGCTCAAAGATTGAGAAGGCTATTCGAGACGGTGTCCATGACATCGTCTCTGATGAGTCAATCATTGGGCAGGATGGCAAGAAGCGAATCAAGATTCCCGTGCGGGGAATCAAAGAGTATCAGTTCGTTTACGGGAACAACTCGAAGCGGACGGGCTCTTCAGCAGGAAAGGATCTTCACCGAGGTCAGGTCGTCGGAAAGGGCAAGCAGCAACAGCAGCCTGGCCAGCCCAACAAGGCAGGTAACGATTCCGGACAGGAATTCTACGAAGTTGAAATCTCTCTTGATGAACTAGCGGCATATCTTTTCGATGATTTGGAGCTCCCTGATCTCGAGAAGAAGCGATTCAAGACCACCCTTTCAGAAAAGCCGCAGAGAAAGGGGTTCCGAACACACGGAATTCGTCCTCGGCTTGACAAGAAGCGCTCCCTGCGGAGCAAGCTCCGTCGTAAGGCAATCGTCGAAAGAGCTGCCGCTGCTGCTGTTGAAGCTGGTGACGCTCCAGAGACGCAAGAAGAGGAAGAGGGTTTCTCGTTCAATGAGCGGGACTTGATGTACCGTCATTACGCGCCCAAGCCGAAGGAGAACAGCAATGCTGTTATCTTCTTCATCATGGACACTTCGGGCTCAATGGGAAAAGAAAAGAAGTTTCTGGCTCGCAGCTACTTCTTCCTCATCTATCAGTTCCTGCGCTGGCGTTACGAATCTGTTGAGATCATCTTCCTCTCTCACGACACGTCGTCGAAGGAATGCGATGAGCAGCAGTTCTTTACTAAGGGTTCGAGTGGCGGAACGTTGATCTCACCTGCACTCAATCATGCTCTCGAGATCATCGAGAAGCGTTTTCATCCTGACAGCTGGAACATCTACGGTTTCCATTGCAGTGATGGAGACAATTGGGGCTCAGATACACCTAAGGCTATTGAGGCGACCATTCGTCTCAAGGAGATCTGCCAGCTCTACAGTTACTGTGAGATTACACCTGATGATGGGCCTGAGTGGGCTAAGGATCGGGCAACCGAAATGATGGAAGCATACACGCCGCTTGAAGATCGGAAGTTCAAGATTACTCGTCTGGCCGACAAGCTCGATGTGTGGCCTGCATTCAAGCGTCTTTTTGGAGGAAAGCTCGATGTCTGATTGGTCGTTTGATGAACTGAAGAGCTATGATGATCGCATTTGTGAGATTGCTCGCAAGGCGGGGCTTGACTGGCACCCTATTGTCTATGAAGTCTGTGACTACTTTGAGATGATTGGGCACATGTCTTATCATGGTCTGCCGTCACATTACTCCCACTGGAGTTATGGAAAGTCTTTTGAGAGGACTCATCAGCTGTACAATGCTGGCATGGAAGGCCTGCCGTATGAGCTGATCATCAACTCCAATCCCAGCATTGCCTATCTGATGCGCCAGAATCCAATGGCACTCCAGATTCTGATCATGGCGCACTGTGTGGGACACTCTGACTTCTTCAAGAACAACATCACATTCGGAAAGACGCAACCCGACGTTATTCTTCCTCGAATTCGAGGAGCCAAGCGACGGGTGCAAGAGTACATTGAAGATCCCAGCATCGGAATTGAGCGCGTCGAAGAAGTTCTAGATGCTGCACACAGCGTCAGATTTCAGACTGAGCTGTTGGGGCGGACTCGTGTTCCTCACGAGGTTCAGAAGGCAGAAGCTCTGCGAAGAATGCAGAGCGTGGAAGATCGGAAGTGGATTGACCACGTCCTAGATCGTGTGCCTCTTGAGCCTGATTATGACATTTTGGGCTTTCTCATTGAGCACGGACGACACCTTGACGACTGGGAGAAGGATCTTATGACGATCGTTCGAACAGAGTCGATGTATTTCATTCCTCAGATTCGAACTAAGATGCTCAATGAGGGATGGGCGTGTTTCTGGCATCACAAGATTCTTCGTGAGCTCAATCTTCCACAAGAATACCACTTGCACTTCTTGAAGTCTCACAATCAGGTTGTTCGACCTCACCTTGGTCGCATCAATCCGTACCACATGGGATTCTATCTCTTCAATCGAATTGAAGAAGAGGAAGGGCTGGAGCAGTGCTTCCTGGTGCGCGAGGCAATGCATGATGCACAGG
>Ga0098052_1000490_pt1 | contig 25010 bp, 49 predicted proteins | sample 15_taG_FD_81591 | JGI IMG/M metagenome (GOLD analysis project Ga0098052, IMG submission 81591) | Marine viral communities from the Subarctic Pacific Ocean - 15_ETSP_OMZ_AT15312 metaG | ecosystem: Environmental > Aquatic > Marine > Oceanic | place: Pacific Ocean | collected 2015-01-18
GTTGGGGCATCAATCCAGATACGGTCATATAGACCTCCAGATGTTACCATAGCCTCTGCTTGGTGATGTCCACCACCTATACCCCTCATTCTAGCTGTTCCGGGGCTTGTATTAAGAGATTGACCATCACTGGCATTCCCAATCACATTTATTGTATGTGCTTTTATGTCATCAAACTCTAATTTTTTACATCGGTTCTTTTCAAATATAAGTTCACCAATTTCTAATCTAGTATCTGTACCACCTGATACATCAGTACCTTCAATAAGCATTACTTCTGCCTTACCAGATGGTAGTGCTGAGTTACTATATACTGTACCTACGGATACGTTTTCTATTTTTATTTCTCTAACAGGTGTTGTACCTAGAACAATACGCAATGTATTATCATCTTCGTTTTCTTCACGCCACCTCATTGTAGCCTCCAAAGTTTCATCTGGGGTATTATGAGGAGCGGCATATATTCCAGCATCTCCATTTTGGAAAGACCTTTCAGCAAAAACAGTTTCATTTACTACTACACCAGTACCGGCTGTACCACCAACAGCAATTAAACCTAATGCCATTTGTGGACTAAAGCCCATCATTCTTAGAAAAGAGTAAGGAGATTTCATAACATTGAAGGTTCTTCTCCACTTAGTGGACTCTTCATTTAGATACGTCACCTTTTCAAGTATCCAGTCTCTCCATACTTTAATTTTTCTGTAAGTATTTATTGGGGCATTTGCGATGGCTCTTGGAGTAGCTTTTATATTTTTCCACCATGTTTTAAAATTTTGTACATGAATCATTAATCCTAAGATTATAACAGTTGCTGAAACTGCAGCAGCGAGAATTGGTGTTGCTTGCCAAGCTTTAATTTGTTGGAAAGCCTGTTCTCCTGTAATGTTCACCCAAATTCCAGACCATAAAATATTATTTAATTGGATTGGAAAGTAGTGTGCTACCCAAGGGATAGGATTGATATAAGCTAGAAATAACCCCATGCCACCCACCAATACCATAGTACCAGTTAAAGTGCCAAGAAATATTTCCAAAGATTTCCTAAAAATCTTACCTAGATGTAATTTTTTTATTTTCATGTTTTTGCCCCCATGAATATTTATTCAGTTTTATAATAATCGCTTAACTCTTCCCATTGAGAATCGGCAGTAGCTTTTTCTTCCTCAGTCCATGCATATCTGTCTGATTGAGGTTCATCTAGATATAGATGAATTCCTTCGTCTTCTTCATCTTCTTTAATCGATGATTTCAATAAAGAAGTGGAGTTTTTAATCTCATCTAAATTATTATACTTAGTCACATGTTTTTTTTGAGTTTTTAAGACCCATTCTAATGCATTATCTCTTCGTCTTTTTAGAGTATCCATCATTTTAAATTTACTAGCGGGGGCAATAGCAGAATCAGTAACTAAATCTTCTATTACAGAATCCTTCATCTGAATTAATTTATCAGTAGCAGTTTGCCATTTATTAGTCATACCATCCCCACCACCAAAAACATGTGCTGTTGTAGGGTTTATTTCTTTGTCTAAAAATCCATCTAACTCAGATAAATGTTCATTTTTCCAATCATGAAAATCATTCTTTTTTCCACTTAAACCAGTGTGTTCTAATGCACCACCTTGGTCAAGTCTATAAAATTTACCTTCGTGTTCTAATATGTTTCCATAAGGTTTTTCACTTCCTGCCCCAATAACATCTCTGTTTGCTAAGACAGCATCAACTAAGAAACCATCCTTTATATCAGATTGGTCTTGTAGTACTGAGCCACCTTTATTGTATTTACCACCTGATAACCATTTTGATTTTAAAGCAGTTTTGTCTTTCCAATTAACAAGTTCTGTTTCTGGAACATTAAAACCTAATTTCTTGTAAATAGTGTTGGCAAGTTGTTCTGATGCGTGTTTATCATCGTAATCATTCTTAACGTAATAGTGTCCACCTCTTTCATCAGAATACGTACCACCTGCATTTGTTCCTAATTTACCAGCAGGAACTTCATCACTTTGTTTAACAGGTTTTAAAGTTTCATGATAATCTGTGTCTGGGTTTGTAATCCCTTTAGATTGAGTTTTTCCAAATATTTTTTCTGGGTGTAGTCCATTAGTATCTCCACCTAATTCCCATTCTCCCTGCCATACCTTACCACCATTGAATATAGCACGAGCTTCAGATTCAGGGTTATTCATAACAACCATTTCATATTCACCATTATGGTCTGTGGTAGATATAGCTGGCATCATAAACACATCTCTTTTGTTTACTTTTTTAATAATTGAATATTTACCATCCCAAACATTTGGGTTAGTTGAAAATCCCCCTAATGCTGCAGTATGTATGTTTACCTTTAATCCTTCGCCTTTTTCCTCGGCTTCTTTTATTAGTGGGTCTAGCGTAGCAGAAGATGTTTTTGTTCCAGAAGGACCAAAATCTCCACCAATTTCTCTAGGTGATTTTGTTTTTCTACCAACAAAAAAATGACTTGTATTTGGATATACTTTGTCTAAAATATGTTTATTTAGTGAATGAGCATGTTCTATATACGTATCAGTTAATTTGTGACCAGCATCAATTGGAGACATTGGAGAACCATCTTCATTTTGAAAATTCTCTTGTTGTGGTGGAGTCATTTCCTCATACAATTGATTCATAATAATCTTGCCTTTCATTTCAGCTTCTTGTGCAAGGGTGTCGTTCCAACCTTCTTCTTTTTCTATTTGTAGAGCTTTTTTATCTCTTTTGTATCTAAAATCCCATGAGTTATATGTTTTTTCATCTTTCCCTAGTTTTGAGGGGGCAGAAAATTCTTTTTTCACATCAAAGTTAACGAATTCTCCATCAGACAGTTTAACATGATAAACATTCTTACCATCGTTAGTAAACTCTAGATTTCCAGCCTTCCAATTATCGTAAGCATCAATATATGCTTGTTTATCTTCATAACTTCTATAACATTGTTTACCACTAGAATCGACTGATGGTGGTACAGGAGAATAAAATTTCCATGTGTCTCCTAGATTAAACATCTTTGCTAGTCTATGATTTACTAAATTTGCCTGTTTATTATACTTTAAGGCATTTTCACCCCAACCACCCATAAATTGAGAGTGTAAATCACTTAGCATATCATAAGTATCATCAGTTAAACCATATTTTAAATCAAATTTTTTCATGGCTTTACTAGAAAGAGTTTTCAAATCACCATCATAATCATTAGGATGACTTACATGCCAAGCTAAATTATCGAAAGCTTTTGAATACTTAGGATTTGTTGTGAAGTCGTCTGGAAATTTTCCATCTTCTACAAATCCATTCATAGCATACTCAAATGCTTCAGATTCATTAATCGTAGCTGTTTTTGAATGTTCCATCATTTTAGCAAAAGCACTAACATTCTTTTTTTCTTCGTTGTGTTCGTGAATTCCTGCTGCAATAGCATCTTTATCTCTTTTGGCAGACTCATTGTCTATACCACCTAAAGTTTTATATGCTTCGTCTGGAGACATCCATTTAACTGACTTGGTTTCATCTCCAAAGTCTTCTGATGTTGTTTCAGCTTCCATGACAAAAAACTTGTGATTATCTCCACCAGACTGATAGTGTCCGGGAATTTCTTTAGTAATTTTACACTTCATACCTGTTTCTTCCTCAACTTCACGAAGTGCTGCTTCTTGTGGGGTTTCTCCTTCATCTGCCCCACCTTTAGCAAGTGTCCATCTGTTTCCATATGATGCACTACTAGGTTGTCTCATAAGAACTTTCCCTGTGTCAGGGTCAATAATTACACCACCATATCTAACTGAACCATCTGTCTTAGCGTGATGTTGTTCATAAACGGCTGGATGTTTCTTTTGAATAAGTCTTTTATCAACATATTGCCCCTTTTTCTGCCCAAGATAGACATGTAATTTTAAATCTTGTGGTGTTGAATCTGTGTTAGGAATTTTACCATCTGGAGTTAAATATAATCGTTGCTCTGATGGAAGTTGGTCTAACCCTCCGGGTGCTTGTGGAGTTGCAGAAGGCATACCTGATAATTTACCTTGTTGAGCCCCAATCTTCTCTTGTTGAGCAGCAAATGGAAGACTACCATCTATTTCAGCTTTGTAAAACTTTTCTTCTTTGGTATTTTCTTCTTTAGTTAAATCTATCAATCTTTTAATTAATTTATTAGTAGTCATAATTATATAGGTTTCTTTGTTATTAGTTAATTATTTATAATCTTTATATAATAATTATATATTATAATATATATTATATATAATATAAGTTATATAGTTTATTATACTATAGCTTGTCAAGTTCTCGAAGTTTACCTTCAACATAATTGACAAATTCTGGAGGGGAAAAAACTAAAGCAAATTTTTCAAGATAATAACGGTCCTTTTGGTTTCTATCATCCACAGCAACACAGTTATAGGGAACTTTGTAATAAGTTGCTTTAGAATAAAAAGGTAATTTATATTCTTTGAAAAGTGCCTTAGCAATCATTTCTGCATACTTTTTCCCACCATATGACCAAATACATACCCTAAAAAGATTTTTGTCTAACCCTTTTTTCAGTACGTCAATTAAATTATGATTTATTTTAAAATTTCCATAGTATGGTAGATTTGGGTTTTCCCAAAATATTAATGTCTCATCTACGTCTATATACACTTTTGTAAGCATTTCTTCTCCATTTCTTTCATAATTACATTATATACCATCAATGTAAATTTGACAAAATTCATGGGATGATATAATCTATCTATATACACAAGTATAAACAAGGAGAAAAAATGATTATTGATTATATAGATACAACAGAAAAAATTTCTATAAGAGATTTGCTCTATGATAACTGGGAAAATTTGGTAAAAGAGTACGTAGTTGGGAGAGATAGAATGTTCATACTTAAAAAAGATTATTACGATTATGAATGTTGCTTAAGGTGTCATTTGATAAAGCAAAACTTTCATTCTGGGTTGTTTGGAATATACTCTTATGATAATTGTATTAAAAATTTGAGAGAAGATTTATTCAATATTTTAAATGAAAAACAAAATAAAGTGATTTTAGATATTCTTGAATCTAATTTAAAAGATGACATAGATACTTACTCAACTGAAGATTTACCACCTTGTTTTGGTGTAGAAGATTTAATTGATGATGGTATATGTGAAATTGTACATGATAGTAAATCATCACCAATAAATAGGATTAATAATCTCAGAAAGAGAGTTGGATATATAAGAGAAGAAATTTTAAGTTATCCAGAATATTTTAAAAAGAAAAACAAACAACTATCCAGTAAAGGAATAAAATAATGATGCAGAGAAAGATGTGTAGTAACTACGAATGTAGAAACCAAAACGTTGTTGAGGGGTATCAACTAAAAACAATTTATGGAGAAAACAAACATTGGTGTAAAAATTGTTTATTAAAATATACTAAATCAACCATAAAACCAAGTTGGGATAAAGCAATACCACGGTTAACAGATACAAACATGGAAGAATATTTAGAAATCCAGAGAGATTCTCGGTTTATTCCTGCAGCATTTGAAGATAAGGCGGGATATTTTTATTTTGAGAGTAAAATAAATTATAATGAAAAATAAAAAGGCATGGTAAAGAGAACAAAAATAATACGAATTAATACTACTTATTTAGTAGAAGTTAACGATAAAGATTTATCAAATATAAAAAAATATAGTTTAGAAAACTTTTTACTTAATGATTTGCTTTCAAAACGTAAATTAGTAGTTGATGGAAAAAGTACGATGAGAGAATCATCTGAGGCTGTATGGAAAACTGAAGAAAAGAAACAGGAGGCAGAAGGATAATGATAGATAAAGAAGATAAAATATGGAAAATATTTTTGGAATATAACACCTTAATAGCTACCGAAAGTAAAGAGAGAAGTATGGATATGTATGGTACTGAAATAATCAGTCAAATGGCATTATCTATGACTATGGCACATTTTCTTGACCAAGTAGCAACTAGATTGAAAGAAAACAATAAGCTAAACTTACGGAAAAACTAATGCCAAACTATTCATATAAGTGTTTAAAATGTAACTTAGATGATGTTAAAAGATTTCTTTATAAAATGAATCCTAAAACAGGTAATATAGATTTAAGAATATGTGAAGATTGTAGCGAACCTGTAGAAAGAGTATGGAAGAACCCTTCAGCAGATTGGTATAGGAGTATAAGAAGTGATAGAACTTAATTTTGGACAACAACTTACCTTATTTTTAGCTGGATTTATCGTTGTGTTCGTTTTGATACGAGTTTACTTCAAGCGTTAATAGGTGTTTGAAAAACTTCGCAAAACATAGTACAATATATTAACGAAATTATTTTTTGGAGCAACTAGATGGGAAAGCAAAAGAAGGCAAAGCAAATTGGAGCAGGAGTAGCTATCGGTGCAGCAATAGTTGGTGGGCTCATAGCATATAAGAATCGAAAGAAGATAAAATCTTCAACTGATAAATCTGTCCGAAATGTTAGGATTAACGTAGATAAAAAGAAATATAATGCATTAAGATGGAAAGACCAAAAGATTTGGGATTTTTGGGGAAAAATAGAGGACTTTGGTAATGACCGTAAACTTAAAAGTACTAGTATCCGTGACATAGCTTGGGGATAGTGATATACTATATTTAAAGTAATAGAAAGACACTATATTGGAAAAGAAGAAATACGAACTCAATAAGAACTTTACACACGATGTTAAGGTTCAAGAGATTAGAGAAAAAGCAATAGGAGAACTATTGCAAGATAAGACCATTGAAATAAAGACTGAAATGGGTATGTGGAAAGACACAGGTAACATTGCAGTAGAAGTAAAATTTAATGGTAAACCTTCTGGTATTGCCAAAACTAAAGCAGAGTATTGGTGGCATAGCCTAGAACTAGATGGTAAATCCTTCGCCCACATCGTATTCGACACAGAAACCTTCAAAAAACATGTTAAGAACCTTCGTAAACAAGGTAAAGTTAAAAGAGTAGAAGGTGGTGATGATGACCTCTCTCTTATATACCTCATTAAATTAACTGATTTACTAGACCCTAAAAATATTTAATCATGCAAATGGTTAAAAGAAATGTTAATACTCGAATTAAAAGACTTAAAGAATGTATTAAGTGTGCTAGAAAAGGCATACGAACTAAGATAAGGAGAGAAGGACTTAAGCACCCAAATGATTTAATTTATAATCAACACTATCTTATGAAGTCTGGATTATGTGAAGATTGTTTTGAAGATAACGACTTAAGTCACTTAGAACCTAGTGTTAAAGCAGAAATACAATGTCAGAATTGGGGTATCGAACCCACTTGTTGGAGATATTATCATATTAAAAGTGTTAGAACATTCCAAAAGTCTTTAGGAGGACCTTATATCGAGAAGTTTCCTGTAAATGTAAAAAAACTTCTTGCTAAAGAACTGTGTGTTATGTGTTATTTATTAGGTTATGATTAAACTATCACTACAAATAAGATGATGCCAATACATAAACCATTTGATGTAGACAACTATGATGCTAATGATGCTTCTGGAAAAGAAGCCGTTATACGTTTTCTACAAACACAAGGATTGTCTGCTGAAGAAAACCCTGATAAATATGGAATAGACTTAATAGCAAATGGTACAACCTATAATGGACAAGTATTTGATAATGTACCTGTTGAAGTAGAGAGAAGAATTATATGGAATAAAAATTTTCCTTTTTCTACAGTACATGTACCTGAAAGAAAAACTAAGTTTCTTAAACATTATATGTTATATGCAGTAGTTAACTTAAATTATGACAAAGTTATGTTCTGTACTTCAAATATCATTAAACAATATGAACCTATAGAAGTACCAAATAAATCTATAGCAAATGATGAATACTTTTATAATGTTCCATTAAATCTTTGGAAAACTTATGATATTAATTAAACTATCACTACAAATAGACCCATAAGTATTATTAGGAATATAAAGACGAATAGAAACATTTTAATTTCAGAACTCATATATAAATTATACCAGTTGTTATAATACTAACATTCGTTCTAAGGCGATTTTTGAGTAAAGTTGTACTGAATCATCGACTTTTATTTGATTTATAACAATTCCAGCTATTAATCCCTCTAAAACCCATAGTAAATATGCTGGGTGAACCCTATACATAGTAGCACAAGGACAAATCATCTCATCCAAACAAAAAATATTTTTCTCCGGGTAAGTATGTGCTAACCTCTTAACCAAATTTATTTCAGTACCTATAGCCCAACTAGAACCATTAGGAGCATTATGAACCATGTCTTTTATATATTCTGTACTTCCAACATAATCAGATATACTAACAACTTCATTTGTACATTCTGGGTGAACAAGGATATTAACTTCTGAATTTTTTGTTCTAGCCTCGTTAATTTGATTAACAGAAAATCTAGTATGAACGGAACAATGTCCTTTCCAAAGAATCATTCTAGCCTTATCTAAATCATAGTCAGAAATACCACCACCTGTTTTATATGGGTCCCAAATAACCATCTCATCTTCTGGTATACCATACTCAAGAGCAGTATTCCTCCCTAAGTGCTGGTCTGGTACAAACAGAACCTTCTCTCCTTGGTCGAACGCCCAAGATAGAGCATGACCAGCATTACTTGAGGTACATACTAAACCATTGTTCTTACCACAAAGAGATTTTATTTCTGCCGTAGAATTCATATAAGTAAGGGGAGTAATAGGTACCCTAACTTTTTAGTTAGATAATCCCAACAGTCTTCAACTTGCTCTGTACTAGCCATATCTGCCATAGAACAACCCGCTGCCATATTAGGTAATATTACTCGTTGATTAGAACCACTTAGTATCTCCGCAGTCTCTGCCATGAAGTGTACTCCACAAAATATAATTACTTCGGCATCTTGCTCACTTGCTAACTTAGCTAACTTATAACTATCTCCCTGTAAATCAGAATGCCTTATAACATCCTCCCTTTGGTAATGATGCCCTAAGACTACAACCTTATCCCCTAAGACAGCCCTAGCCCTATTTATAGCCCCATTTAATTCATCCACAGGTATCCTTAAGTACCTAGATGGTATCTTCTGCCATCTTACACCAGATTGAAACTCTTCTCCCAGTGTCTTAGTCCGAAAATTACCCTCTGTAGTACAGAATGCACTTTGTTCTAATTCAGTTATCGGTATGTTTAATGTCATCTTACTATAAATTATACACCCATAACCCAACTATTTCAAATTTTTTTATTTTTTTAAAAACGTCATAAATAGGGCTTTTTTTGTTAACACTTTATAATATACTAGTAAGTATCTGCTCTGGTGCAACTCATGAATCCACTAGGGCAGAGGTCTCTATACCCCCCATTTTACCTCAATTATATCTCTTTATATTTAGATATTTCAAATATTACTTTCTGTAGATAAGTAAGTGTTCATGGCTAACTCCCCTGCAGGATTTTTTGCACAACCGGGGGGTGGAGGGCAGGGGGAGGAGGCAGGAATTCCACTTCGGCTTTGCAGAGTCGTTGGGTTTTTTGGGTTGGGTTGGTTGGGCGACAAATGGGCGACAGTTGGTAGGGGGGGTTGGTTTTGGTGGAGGATTTTGGGTAGGGGGGCTGACGAAATTCGGAATACAGATTTTTAATATTGGTTGAAATTAGTAAGACCTTGGGGTTGACAAATCTTGACAATTTTGATAGTATTGTTAGATAAGATAAATCATAATGACAAGGAGAATAGTTATGAAGATGATAGAACAAAAGTCATATCGAATCGTTCACAACGATGGAACTGGACTGACTGACTACGAGAACAATCAAGTAGAAGAGTTAATGAGAAAGTTTCAAGAAGCAAGGGTATTGGGTGACAATTCTAATGTAGGGCAAAAGCAATTACTTAGAATGGCAAGTGTTATAATGGAGAATTATTACTACACACCAAAAAAAGACTCAATCTATTTAGAAGAATAGTTGACAAAAGTTGACAACGTGTGATATACTAATAATGTAAGGTAAATAAATAAGGAGAATAAAATGAATTTACGAGAAACAATAAAACACAAGATAGGATTATTCATAGAGAATCATAAAGTAACAAGATGTTATGATTGTGGTAAATGGAGTTTCAGGAAAAATCTTCAAGATACTATGGAAGGAAATCCAATGTGGATTCAAGGAGATTTATTATGTAACCATGATGATTTAAATTCTTGTTATGCACATCTTGTGGCAAGTCATGAAGGAGAGATTTAAAATGTATTATGCAAAAACACAAGGTCTTAAGTATGACATGATGGTTATAAGTAAGACAAAAGATGGTGCATGGAAACAACTAGAAAAGTGGTGGAATAAAACTTGGGCTTGGGAAGATGGGGAAAAGAATTTTAAAGATGCCATTGAATGGTATGGATTCTATGTTTCAGATAAGATAGAACTAGATAAAGAATTTGATATACAATAGAAAGGAGAATTATGGAAAAGGAATTATGTAGTAATTGTGGAAAAGACTTTTATGAACATGAAATGTATAGTGAAGATGTTCAATATTGCAAAGAATAAAAATATAAATCAAGATGCCCCCAAGAAATTGGGGGTATTTTTTTGCCCAAAATTTAACTGAGTCGGAGCTGGCAGGAGGCAGCACGATATATCGTAGGGAGACCATGTGGGAAAATTCTGGAAGAGAGAATGGTAGGGAGTTAGAATTTTAAGAGTCGGTGAAAAGGGGGGTTGACAAAAGTTGCCAAGTTGTGATATACTAATATTATAATAGTTAAATAAGGAGAACTAAATGGGATATACAAATTTTTGGTATCAAAAAGAAAGTTTCACAAATGGAGAATGGGATGTTCTAAAAGATGAGGCGAACAAACTTATAGAACCTTTCAGAAATGATTTAGATATAGTAGAAGATGACGAGAACGTTATTAATTTAAATGGTGTGGGGGAAAACTCTCACGAAACTTTTATTCTTACTAAAGAAAAAAGAGAGTTAGATGATTGGGAAAAAAAGTCTGATTGGATTGTGAACGATTACAAAGAAAAGGGTGCATTTAGATTTTGCAAGACTAATAGAAAACCTTACGATATAATTGTTTGGAATATTTTATTAAAGGCATATGAAATTGCCCCAATCAAACTTAGTATTTCTAATGATGATGGAAAACAACATGGTTCACAAGGTTATCCAAAACATTATAATAAAAAAGAAATATAAAAGACTTGACAAAACTTGACAACTTATGGTATACTAATAAGTACAAGATAAAGAAAGAGAGAACAGGAAGGAGAGATTGTATGGTAATGAAAGAAAAGAAACTTTGTAAACACAAGTGGGAAAGTCTGTGTTGTAATATAGATGAACAAGATAACCTACAATTCATCTGCCCAAAATGTTTTGGGTGGAGTGACATGAAATGTTTCAAATGTTATGAATATAAAAGGAGAGAAGTAAATGAAAACGGAAAATAATAATGACTTACTAACAAAAGGGATTGAAGTGGCACTGGTTGATACAATTAAAAAAAGTGCAACACCTTTGAAGATGCACATTTCAAATAATCGTGCTAGTATAATTGCAAAAGTAATTATGAATGAATGGGAAATAGAGCCCAAACAATAGGAGTAATAAAATGGAGAATGTGGATAGAAAAATCTTTGATGAACTATTCTACTTTAAACAAGAAGTGGAAAAGGAACTCAAAGAATTGAGGGGAACTATGGGAGAACTTATACAAGTAATTAACTCGTTAAAGGAAAACTCTAATAAAGAAATCCTAATGATGAAAGACTTACTAGAAAAGTTTACTGATGAGAACAACTTTTTGAAACATGAACTAACAAAGAAATAGAAAATAGATTCACTCAAAAACAAAGATGCCCAATCGAAAGGTTGGGTATTTTTTTGTCTTCTTCACCAGCACGGGAATGGCAGCATCACCGGAAAAAACAGCTCCACACGATATATCGTAGAGCAGACCATGCGGGAAAAATACTGGAGGAAGGCTGGATAAATTCTGGAGAAATTCTAAGTAGACCTTTTTACGAAGTGTGATAAAATATAAATAGGAGGCAACAATGACAATGCAAAATGATTTAGATTATGACGAACTCTATGAAAACCTAAAAGAAGAATTAGGTAGAGAACCTAGTGAAGATGAGATTAATGAAAGATTTGAAAACTCGTCTAATTAGGTCTTGACAATATTTGACAACTTATGATATACTTATTAATATAAAGAAAAAAGAAAGATAATCATGACAAAAAGAAAAGCCCTTAAAGATATAAAATTTCACATTGATATTAATAATGGATATTTAACTGGTTTATTAAATAGAAATGCCCAAAGATATTATACTAAAGAAATGCAAGATAAATTTTTTAAAGATATTAATGAAATTATTGAACAAGCAAAACTGACTTATAATGATTTAATTAGTTATGGAATTATTGGCAAAGATTATTCATTTAATATTAAAACTTTGCATAAGTAATAAAAAAACACTTGACAATATTTGACAAGGTATGTTATACTATAGATATAGGAAATAAAAAAAGTCATAAGGAGAATAAAAATGGCAATCAAGATTTCAAGAAAAGATGGAATTGATTTACTAAAAGGTTCTAATGGAACTATGGTAAGTGCAAGTTTCATAAAGAAGAATGGAGAAGATAGAATTCTTAATGGTAGGTTAGGAGTTAAGAAACATCTTAAGGGTGGAGAGTTAAAATACAATCCGTCAGATTATGATTTAATGACTATCTTTGATGTTCAAAAGAAACAATATAGAATGATTAATTTAGAGACATTATATTCTATGAAAGTAAAAGGAGAAGAATATGAAATCATTAAATAAATTAAATTGGATAGGCAAAATCAAAAGGGGGGTGCATGAGTTATTTCATGTACCATCTCAAACACTTTTCTACTCTATCGAAGATGCAATAATTTTTGATGAGATGTGGAGAAGTAAATATAATAAAATGAATTAACCTCATTTTTATCCTCCAAAAATTATCCTCCTAGATTAATTTCTAGGGGGATTTTTTTTACTCTTTTTTATGAAGGCATCGGTGAAGAAATTTTTCTGGTTTAGGCAGCCCCACACGATATATCGTACAACCTTATCCAGCTGAGTTTTGTGACCGAAGTGTGACTGGGGTTCTCCAGCTGAGTCGGTATTTTTTAAGGGTCGGTAAAACTCGTAATGAAATAACTAGGAAGATATAAACAATTTGGAATAGGGTGGAATAGTGGGGGGAACAATACCTACCTCTCAATCCCTCCACACTAGATGAATGTCTAGGGTCTATGGGGAAGTGGTCGAAGGGTAAGAAGTCTAAGGGTCTTACCGAAAGGTCTTAAACGAAAGAAACCAAGACACAAAAAAAGACACCCTCCTGAGAGAGTGCCTCTTTATATTTACCGTCTTATCGGTTGGCTCTAGCTATGATTTTATCAAGCCTTGCAGGTATAACAACCGAGTTGTCACAATCGCTACAACACCTACCTGATGCCACTGGGTGTGGATTAAATCCATATCCCCCATTATCATAATGCGATGGTCTAATTGACTTATCACATATAGAGCATTTGAGTTCTTTACTCATCCTCTTCTCCTTGTTCATTGTTCCTAACTTGTAGGAACTTGTTTCTTTAATACTACACTGGTAGTAAGTCTTTTGTCAAATCTTGCCAAATCAAAGTTGATTAGTCCCATTTATATCGAAAATCTTTTCGAGCTATTACGTTCTTCCCCATAGCATTGCTTACTTCTTTCTGAATGTCGGCTGGGATAGATGTTCCTTGATAACTACAAGCCATACACTTTCTTTCCTCGTGTGCGTACATCTTTGTGTAACTCTTACTATTACATCGTGGGCATTGGTTGTTCATATTTATTCTCCTTTCGCCACTTGTTATACTTTCATTATATCATGAGTGTCAACCTAACAAGACTCGTGTTAAGTTATCCAGCAAAGGTGTGGCAGGAAAGAACCCGGAAGTCACCAGAGCGATATATCGTATAGACCTATTTTCTGGTGATGCCGGTGAAGTTTGCTGGTGAAGACCAAGATGCTGGGGGAATAAAAAAATCCCCTACCAACTTAATGGTAGAGGACTTCGTTTTTATGAGTCGGTAAATTTCTTTACATATCTATATTGAACTCTTTAGGTTTCTTTACATAGAACTTAGCAATGTTTCCTATTGTTTCTATAACCGTTTCCTCAGTAATCTTGCCTCCATCGAACTCATCGAGTAGGCTTCGCAAGTCCTCTGAGAGAGTCGTTGTGATTTCATCCTGTGTCATGTTAATTTCCTCCTTCGTCAGTTCCTACTAGCTTGTAGGTTGTTTCTGTTCTTACATCTATTTCCAATACTGTTTCAAGTTCCAACTCTTTTAAGTCGTTACCCTCTAACAAGTAAATAACATCTTCCATCTTATTCTCCTTAGTATTACCCTATTTTATTAAACTCCCCAAGAGGGCATCCTTGAGGAGTTTCCAAACTATACATATATAGAATACATGGTGATTAATCTTTTGTCAAGTATTGCCAAGATGTTATACAAATTTAATTTGTTTGCCCAGCCGTTGATGCAGGAATCGAATGCTGGAGGAAGACCATAGTTCTCAGCTGGAAAAGGTCTGCAGAGCGATATATCGTAGAACCCCCCTTCCTGTAAAATTTTGCAGGGGGTGATAAAAAAAGAAACCCCAACCTTTCGATTGGGGCTTCCCGTGTTTGATAGTCCACTTCAATGAATAACTATCTCGCACAATCCAAGGAGAATGTATGGATTTTTTATGGTGAATTCACTTCCTGTACTACATGGGGGTTGCTTCCCCTCGCTTGATGTGAATCTCTTCTCTTGTATTATAGGATGCTTATAAACCCACCCCACAGGAATCAGACCATCATTATATTTTAACATTCCTTTCCATTGTGTCAAGGGGTTGGAACTACCTTTCCTTCCCCTCGCCACTCGGTTGTTCTATCGATTCGCCTCAAAAAATGCTTTCGCAAAACCTTGAGGTGTGATACTTCGATAGTACTTCCTTCCTAAATCTTTCCCACTAGGAGTCGTAAATTCTCCTTTATCTATTTTATTCTTATAATATAAACCACTCATTGGTTCTTTGATTCTTTCCCCTTTTAATAAAGGTGAACCCTCGAACATGTTTATCTTTGATTTATCATAAGATTGTTTTGTGGGTTTGTTAAACCATCCCCATAAATAAGTGTACTTAGAATAGTAATCACCAAATTCATAAGGGTGAAATTTGAAGAGAGGTTCTCCCAAAAACTTCTTTAGTTTACCTACGGGATTTTCCAATGCAAACCATTGTGGTTGAAGTGCATATGCAATTCTAAAACATGCATCTACCACTCCAATACCTTGCACCATTTGTTCATCACTTCTCTTCCATGCATTTCCTGCAATCGAAAAGTAAGTACAATCTGGGGCGGCAAGAATGCCTCGAACTCTCCCTTGATACTTCTTTATATCTATCCATTCTCCATTGCCTCGTGGTTCGTCTGAAGATTGTGATGGAAATAATCTTACATCGTATTGTGGAAAAGTAATTGGTATAACTTCATACTCTCCACTTTCGATATAAGGAATTTCCCAACTTCCACTTCCACTACAAAGGGATAGGATAATTGGTTTCTCATCCATATTATTTTCTCCTTGTTATATGGTTTTATACCTTACATTATTAGAATAACATTTTTAACCGATTGTGTCAATATTATAACCCCACCCTTTTGGGGCTTTGAGAAAACCATCTTCAATCATTGAATGTGCGATTCTACCAAATCTTCCTTGTAAAGACCATGCTAATCCTGTATCTACAAGATGTTGCCATGCTTCCTTAAGTTCTTCTTCAGTACCTTCTATTATTCCTTCCGCTAGTTCAACGGCAGTTATATTATCCATCTTAATCATTGGTCTTCTCCTGACATATTTCCTCAGACACCCAAGTTCCATGAATGCACTTGTCTATTATTTCCCACTCGCCATTCATGTTATTACCACTTCTTTCCAAGATTTCTTCTAGTTCTTCCCTAGCTCCATCAATTGTGATTTGGCTATATGCGATTTCTTGATTACACATAAGTTCTCCTTAAACTTTATTATATTAATATATTATAACAGTTGGTAAAAAAAGTCAAGGGGGTATAAAAAGAAACCAGCTATGTTCACTAATAAAATTATTAATAGTGACTTTCATAACTGGTCTCTAGTGTGGAATGTTTTAAGAAGGTGCAATGCAATTCCTTCCTTTGCTTCCTTATATCTCTTTTCCCGCTCTTCGCCCTGCTGGGGAGATACGATTCCACTATAGCAAAAGCAGTTTAATGACAAACGAATTGAGAGAAGGTTCTGGACGTTTAATCTTCAATCTCATTTCATTACTTAGGTCAGTTCCATATTATTATTATACTACACTTTTTAGTTTTTGTCAACTCCCGCATCAAGGTCTAAAAATACCCCCATAGGGATATATCGTAGAACGCTATTTTTCAGGACAAAAAAAATCACCTACTAAATTAATAATAGGTGACCTTGTTTTTTATCAGTTGGGGAATTTACTTCCTTGCTTCCTTCCCCTTCCTTCTATTTCCTATTGTATGAATATTTATATCCTTCTTTATTCATTACCTTCAAAGCTTCCCCTGCATCGCTCCCCTTCCCTTGGGTCCCATGGAGTACTAAGGCAAAAGAACCCTTCCCTGTAATTGCTAGTTCCTCAGTTTTATCAATTGGTAAATTCCTTTCCTTGGCTTCATTAGGATGGAATACAACTTCAGCACTCTTCAAATTAAGTTCATCAATTAAGGTGTCATGTTTGCTTCCTCTACTTGCATTCATAGAAAAGTTTGATGGTCTACTTCCTTCTAGTTCATGCATCCAATTAATGCTTTTAGTATACGCCCAGAATTGGGTGTTCTTATAATACCTTGCTGCCCAATACCAAGCTTCCATATAGTCCTTACTAAAAAAATCTCCTCCAACATGTACCCTTATATAATCGGCATTTTGTGGGATTGATTTAAAAATTAAATTTAACAACTCATTAAAAGACTTCTTTTGTAATAAGTCAAAATTGAATTTTCTTTGGTTGTAGGTGTCATTATATTGTGCTTCTTGATTGGCACTAAAACATCGAAAGATTGTTTTCTTTCCTTCGAGTATTTCCCTCTTCCCTGTCTTCTTATTTACTATTGCATAGGTCTGACAGTCTTCAGCCCCCGGACAACTAAATCCACTTAATAAACTAAATGAATAAACCCTAGGATTTTTAATAGGTGACCATGTTTTTATAGCTTTTAGCTTTGCATTCTTATCTTTACTAAACTTTAAGTAATCCATATTATCTCCTTATTTAATTACTATAACTATATTTTATCAGTTGGTTAAATATTTGTCAACCCCATAAAAAAACCCCCCTATAAAAACTAAAAAATAGGGGGGCTAGGAGTAAGGGATAATAATAGTCCACATTACAAAACCATTATTAATCTATTATATTATTTAGACCTTAGGATAAGTTTTATTTCTTATTCCATAAGATTGACCATTATACTTAACAAGTAATTTGTACTTCCTTGCTCTCATATTGAACCCCTTAACAATTGCTATTCCAAGTCCTTCAACTTTAATTTCATCGCCCCTCTTATAGTCAGTAAATCTCTCAAGATGTTCTACTTCCAACTCTTTCCTTACTTCCTCTTGACTCTTCGTTCCTTCAACCCTTACATTAGTTTTAAAATCAAAAGAATCATTAGTATATGAAAACCTTCCTATTTTAAAAATTATTCCATACTTCCCTGAAACTTGTTCCAAGGCTACTTCCAATTCTTTCCTTAATTCATCAAGGTTAGAAGGTTTAAATCCATCAATTTTTTTGTTTGGCATAATATTCTCCTTATTTATTTTTTACCATTTGTTAAATTATATATTATTCTGTTTAAAAAGTCAACCCAGCGAATAGGATTCCTTCCTACAAAATATTTTTGAAAATTTTCTCTTACTAGGTCTTTTTATTTGAATTTATATAATATTCTTTGTGTAGGTTGTCAACTAAAACCAATTAAAAATTATGTTTCCCAGTGTTGTCCATACACCAATTACAATCATTGTATTTGTAATCATCATTACTTTATTAAACACTTCTTTGTTTCCTTTCCTTGATTATCTTTAGTTTCCTCTTTCTTCGTCTATTGTTCATTCTCTTAGTCATTATATTATTCCCCCATCTTCATCAGTCATCGAGATAACATCAGAATAGATACTCTCTAATGGGTTTCCATCTCCATCCACACACATGGCTGTGACTCTTACATCTATAGTGCTATTTAAATCATATCCAAATACCTCAACGGTTAAGTATCTTCTTTGTGGTCTTATCCTTAGTTCGTCATCTAAGTTTGTTCCATGTAGGATTATCTCTTTAGCCACCCACACTTTATCTTCTGATATTAGTTTTTCTATATCAGATTTACTTAGTTTATCCTCATGCCATTCCACTAACTCATCAAGTTCTATGCTCTCATCTAACAATGCTCTTAGTTGGTCTTGGTCTAACTTGAATAGTTCTCTAGCAATTGCTCTTTCCATAGGTTCATCATATAGATTTATGATTTCCTCATAGTCTATTTCCCCACTGGCATCTACTCCTAACTGACAAGCTAACTCTCCTAGAGTAGCACAACCATCATGGTCATTCATAGAAGCTTCTACAAGTTGTTCCACTAACCATTCTTTATTTTTATCTAAGTCTCCATAATTATTCTCGGAGAAATATTTGTCAGTCGTTCCTGACCAGTATGCTTCTTCACTAGCAACAACATCATAATCTAAGTGTTGATTGAATATCTTTTGTACTTCTTCTAGTGACATCTTATTCAGATGTTTAGTTACTACTTCTTTTAGTTGGTTATCTAAATCTTTTGTGTTTAACATTATTTCTTCCCCCCATCCATCATTCCTAAATCTAAATCTCCTGCATCTTCCATTTTGGCAACAAGTTCTTCAACCTTAGAATTAAATACTTCTAGGTTATCTCTTCCTAATTGTCCTATTTGATGAACAAAGAAAGTAAATTCTCCATACTTTGTAGAGTCTTTTAGTCTATGGAATAATAACCCTAATTGAATGTCCATTATTTTCATAGACTTCAATTGACTATTAATGTTCTTTTGTAGGTTTTTGTTTTTCTTCCTTAGTTCCTCATCAGTTGTTAAAGAATCAAGGTGACTTTTATTATGTTGCCCCACAATTTGTTCTTTCAACTTTTGGTTTTCTTCCTCTAGTTGTTTTCCTTTTTTGTAGTGTTTAAGATGTAACTTGGCAAGTTTAATATTTTCTTCCCTAAGTTTGTTTCTTTCATCTAGGAAACCTTGAGTTTCATTCTCCTCAAGATAAATCCTGTAGTGGGTTGCTTCTTCTTTCCTAGTATGAGCTCCAAGACTATTTCCACTAAATCTTCTCCACATTTTATATGTGTCTTTGTTTAGATGTTTTGATAAAGTCTTAAATAGTTTGTCAGTTTCCTCATTCTTTGGAATTTTGAAAACTAGTTTATCATGTATTTTTTTCTTTGGTTTATCCATTAGTTTCTCCTAATCTTTTTTTATTATATCTCTATTATTACACCAACTGTTAAAAAAGTCAAGGGGTATATTTCAACCCCCCAACTTTCTCTAATTATTTTACAAAATTTAAAGCACTATTGAATGCTCTTGCTTTTGCATTTGCTCTTTGTCCATAAAGAGCCGTTCCACTTCCATCCCATCCTCTTCGATAGTCTTCAGTTTCTACGATTGCATTGTAGACTGCCCAAGGAGTGTTTGCATATTTTGAAAAGTCTTGATTAAAAACATCTAGTCTTTCCTTAGCATTATCCTTGATTCTATCTACTCGTGCTTGTCTTTTCTCCCAAATTTCCTTTTGTTCTTTTCTATCACTCAAGATACGATTCCAAACTATTGGAGGAACGTCACCAATTCTTATTCCATTTGTATGATTTGACTTTGTTGTTTGTGATGCATTTGGATATGCAGCACTAAGAATTGCTTCCACTTGTCTTTCCACTAGTGTGGCTTTTGTTAGTGAATTCATTGCTGTTACAACTGATTCCTGTGTCTTTGTCATTTGTCCAAAAATATCTAAGTAAAATGCTGCATCGTTTTGAATACTTTTTGTGTGTTTTAGATTAATAGAAATCTTTGAACTTCTTAATCCAGTGACTAAAGTATTTTGACATACAACTCTAACAGGAGTAAAGGCAACTGTTAATGCCCCTGTTCCATCTCTATGGTCAGTTACTAACCAATAAAGTTCATGGTCTTCCCCTGCAATTGTACTTCCCCCAGCATCCATAGTTAAAAAGATTTTCTCTCCTTTTCCTATTGCCCCCGCAGTTTCAACTGGGAACTTTTCAGAAATAGGGTCTAACATCTTTCCTAACTCTTTAGCTTGGATTGCAGTCCAATCATTTCCTACTGTTGCCAATACTCTTGGCTCTGGGTCTTCTGCTACAGGGTCTCTAACAACTGCAAATGATTCTGTTGCTAGTTCTGTACCATCTTCCATCTTTACGACTTGTGGATATTTATTTATTCCAAAAAGAATATCAGCTTTTGTCATAGCTTCGGATGCATTTAATTTTAAGTCTTTATTAAATACTTCTCCTAGTCCATGCCATGCTGGTTCTCTCCGACTAATAAATCTTTCTCCGAATAATGTTGCGGGCATATTTGTCTCCTTTTCTGCTGAACATTTATTTTTTAACACTTCTAACTTTACCACTTGTTAAAAAATAAGTCAACCATAAAAATACGTACATTTTGGGAATTTTATGGAAATTTTACGAATAACCCATTCATACGAGCCATTTTAAGACGTTCTTTTAATGTAAGTGATATCAAAGTATCACTCGGCTCCTTTGAAGCCCCTCTATGAAACCACCTTTTATTAAATAGAAGATTTTTTCTTGGTTGGGATAGGTTCTCCAAGATTCTGTCTAAGTAATTTAGTTTCTTTAAAAACTGATTCTGAAACTTCCCTAATCTTTATGGTCTCTACTCTTATTATAATTGTTTCTTTGAGTAATGCTTTAGACACATCTAAAATATTTACACTTATTTGTAGTATCTTCCAATTTATAACAACGAGTATAAATGAAAGTGATAGTATTATACTGGAGAAAATTATAGTTAGTAACATATTAGTAGGGGTACTTGGCTTCCTCTGATTCGCTAGGGTTTGTGATTCCCTCTAACTTCTCCCCTGCTTCCACGTTTTCTTCATTGATGGTTTTGTCTTTATTGTCTTTGTCTAAGAAAGACCCTTTGCTTTCTTCTTTCCTATTATCTTCTTCCACCCAAGATGCTTCAACATCAACAAAAGTTTGTGTAATCTCTTTTAACATTTCTTTTAATTTTGATTGCCACTTCTTATCATCGAATTGTTCATCATCCTGTGCGAAAGGAATATTCATACCAATGTGTTTCTCAACTTCCTGTAAAGTTGCACATCGATAGATTCCTCTATCTTTGTCATGTATGAACACAGCTCCAAGAGCTTGAATGTTCTTTCCTCGCACATAAAACTTTTTGTAATTGTTCTTAGTAATTTTGCTCATTCCTATGAACTTACCTTGAACTTGTAATGCTTCCTGTATTGTGGAAGGTAAATTAGGTTGTACCATTATTTTCCTCTGCTATGTTATTCTTTTTTAATATGTCCTGTTCAAATTGTGCATTTAAATCAACATTCCCTAGTATTCTCTCAAAATCTACTCTTTCTTTCAAGTCTGATTCTAACATTAAAACATATATTTTTCTTAATAGATTATATCCTACAGGTTCATTTCCATATGCTTTAAATGATTGACAAACCTCTCTCAATAGGAATAGTTCAGATATGTTAATAGCCATTGTTGAAACCCCTTGATGATTATTGGGGTCGGTTGCTTCTAACAAAGCCATTCCTATTCTTTGTATTAATTCAAGGGGAACTGCAACTCCTCCACTAGGTTGAAGGGTTTTTGCGGGAAGTTGGTATTTACCTTGTTCCACCTCATTCTCTAATAGTAAAGTAACAGAGTCAGACAAGAATAAACTTTCAGCTTTGGTTAAAGTAAGATGTTTTACTTCTTCCAGTTTCTGAATAAACTTTTTAAAGTCTTCTTCATTCATCCCCTCTGGAAACTTTCCATCATCGTTCATGATACCATTTTTCTCCCAAACGGCTTGAGCATCTTCTACAAATATAAAAAGATTTTTTCATGCCATTCTTAGAAGCCCAGACTTCCACGATTGGTGGATTGTCTTCATGCCCCCATAGTTTACATAGGATTTTCTTAATCATATGTATTATTATACTCCAAGACTCTTAATCTTGTCTATTTGGGTTAATACGTATTTCTATTTCTTGAACCTTACTTTCTAAAACAGCAAGTTTATCAAGAATCTCTTCGGCTTTTTTATTAATCTCTTCGTATCTCTCACGAAACTCGTCAGACATTTCAAGCATATATGCCATTACATTGGACAATTATATAACTCCTACTACATCTAGTACTATTGAAAAAACTGCGAAGAATACAAAAAATTTAATTGTATCTACTATCATGATGACTCCTTAGTCAATTATTTTATTGGATAATATAAGAATATCATTTATAGAATTGGAAGTCAAATAATCTACTTTATACTTCTCAAATGCTTTAACTAACTCTAGGTGTGCATTAGCACTTATAAAGTTCTTGACTACTAGTAAATATGTACCACAAAAATACTTACCATGATGGTCTGCATTTAATGTATTGTAATTAATAACGTGTGCCATTTCATGACAAACAGTTGGTCGATTCTTTGTATTAGGATAGGGAATTACAATTTCTGTTGGGGTTGCATATACCAATTCATGCCCCTCGGTTATAATCTTTGGAACTTGTATCTTACCCCACTCAGCAATTTGGTTTATCACTTCTCTAAACGAATGTTCTAGAAGTGTTTTTGGAGACTCCCAGAAAGAACAATCTGCTTCAGCTTCGTAAACTTTCTTACGTTGATAATCTCTTAGATGGGTGTTTGGGATATTTCCTATCCAACTCTTTTGCATAGTATTAGTCCTTCCCTAACCATTCCTTTACTCTTTGTATTCTAGCTATCCCAGCTATTATAGCACTTAGTAAAAGTGTCCCAAGTAATAATATAAAAAAATTGACCTCGGTATATCTACCAAGACCAATCAAAATAGAATCTTCAATAAGATGAAGAGCTGATATAATTATTGTTATTGAACCAAATTTTTTCACTATATACCCCTGTATCCCTTTATAAACCTCTGGTTGAGCTCTATAACCTTGTCGGACTATAACAGTTCTAGGCATAAGTACTAGGGTTATTTATAGTTGTCGTACCCACCATAAGTTCGACTGTCACTATAACCACTTATTCCAATGGTCTTTAGTACATCATTAAACCCGTTGTGGTCACCCATTATAGTTCGCATCTCATTATCTATGAGAGCATCTTTCTTCTCTAGCTCTGCTAGTTGTTTATCCATCTTTTCAGTTAGCTCTACAACCCTTCTGGTTGCTTCCATGTGTTGGGATTGTAATTCTGAAATATTCTTTGAGTTCTCCTCTACGGTACTATCTAATTGAGCCATGTACCAAATGACTCCAAAAGCTTGAGCCAATACAATTCCAATAATACCTATGGGTAATTTTATTTTACTTATGTCCATTTAGATTACCTATTTTAAGACCTTTAAGTATATAGTATTCTACTGCTTCCTTTGTGACAAATAATCCTGCCATTGCTGAAGCTGTAAGTACCAAAGACTTTACTATAGTTTTCTTTTTCATTTTACTCCTCATTTTATTTCCTTACCTTATACCATACTATACGTGCTAATCCTATAACACCTACCACTACTGATGTCCAAGATATTATCTGGACTGTCATTATATCTTCTCCGAATCCATGACGAGATAGGTCTGCCATGATTCCACCAAACAATATTAGTGGTATTGGAAAATATTGTTTTAATATATTCATTATTTTTTCCTTCGTAGCTTTTTTATATTGTTGTAATAATAAGCATTGTGGTGTTTCATCATTAGAGTATTATGTTGTTTTAAACAATCTATACACCATTCGAGTTCCTTAATTTGAAACTCTTTTATAGATTCCTGTTCCCCACATATAATACATGCTTCCACTTACTCAGGGATAGTTATTTTCTCAATTGCCTCTATGGTTGCACTACAGAACTGTTCAACTTCAGCAACTATGACTTCTTTTTCATCGTTAGTAATTTTATTATCCTTTAATGCCTGACTTATGGATTGAAGAATATCAACTCCCTCTCCCATAATTTCCTTCCCATGCCCCGCTAAACCCTTGTTGAGGTTATAGAAAGTCATTCCCATAGTTATAATTTTCATTATGTTCATCGATAATCCCCCTTAGATTAACATTGACGAGGTTTATCCTCATCATCGATTATTATTGATTCTTCGCTTGAACTAGAGTTACACCCACAATTACCACCACAAGGGCATCCTTCCATGGATAATGCATTATCAATGTTCTCCATCATAATCGCATCACATGAATCACAAGAACATTCACATACACAATTGTCTGAAGCACAACTACAAATATTGGTTTCAAAACAACTGCAATCATTTTGTGAAGTCATATTTACTCTCCCTCTAATACCTTCATCCCAAGGGCTATAATTCCCCCTGTACAGCCTGTGGCTATTTCGTTCATTCCATAATACAGTCCTACTCCGGACAATATTCCTAAAACTATAATAGATAAAAATATCTGAGGTCTTAATTTACCAAACATATTTTACTCCCCTTCTGTTGTTATTACGCTATTCCGTATGCTAATACTCTAATATATACTGCAGATAAGTCAGTAGTGTTAGCTACTTCGTCTAATGCAGCACCATCAGAA